>OGNU01000987.1_pt1 | contig 10605 bp, 6 predicted proteins | sample 1573581 | NCBI WGS metagenome assembly OGNU01 (sample SAMEA2581992, study PRJEB24529) | metagenome | biome: Human gut stool | place: China | collected 2011 | reverse complement strand
GGCTGCCACTGAGCAAACTTTTCTTGAAAATTACACATTTCTGGACGGTTGACTGTCTTTTGTTTGCACCGGCGGTTACAGCCCGCAAACCGGCTGACGGAACCATACAAGGGAAAGAGGAAAAACCATGGCAGAGCTTTCGCCCATGATGCAGCAGTATCTTGAAATCAAAAATCAACACAAGGACGAAATTCTTTTTTACCGCATCGGCGATTTTTACGAGATGTTCTTCGACGATGCCGTCACGGCCTCCCGGGAGCTGGATCTTACCCTTACCGGCAAGCAGTGCGGCCTTGCGGAGCGCGCCCCTATGTGCGGCGTGCCCTTCCACAGCTACGAGGGCTATGTGGCGCGCCTGATCGCTAAGGGCTATAAGGTGGCTATCTGTGAGCAGGTAGAGGACCCCGCCAAGGCGAAAGGCCTTGTCAAGCGGGACATCATCCGGGTGGTCACCCCCGGTACGGTCATTGAAAGCAGCATGCTGCAGGACGACCGTAACAACTACATTGCCAGCCTGTACCTCAAGGGCAAAAAGGCCGGCCTGTGCTTTGCGGATGTTTCCACCGGTACGGCGCATATCACCGAGCTGGCGGCAGATAAGATCGCCCCGGCGGTCATTGCGGAACTCTGCCGCTACCACCCCAGCGAGGTGCTGATGAATCCGGGTCTGCTGGACTGCCGGGAGATCACTGCCTACATCAAAAAGAATATGAACTGCGCCGTCGAGCTGGTGGAAGAGGAGCGGTACGCCCCGGGCCTCGTGGCCATCTCCCTCGAGAACCAGTTTGGCCGCGACTGGGCCGCAAAGACCGGCATCGCAGAAGACGGCCTTGTCCGCTTGGCAATGGCCGCGCTGCTGGAATATCTCCATGATACGCAAATTAAAGGCGTCGAGCGCCTGAAAACGGTCATCACATATAATGAAGCTCAGTTCATGAGCCTGTCGCCGGTCACCCGGGCAAATCTCGAGCTGACCGAGACGCTGCGGGGCCGCGAAAAGCGGGGAACGCTGCTTTGGGTGCTGGACAAGACCAGCACTGCCATGGGCAAGCGGATGCTCCGCAGCTGGATCGAGCAGCCGCTCATTTCCAGCGCCGCCATCAACCGCCGCCTCAACGCGGTGGAAAGCCTCGTGAACCAGACCATGCAGCGGGGCGATTTGATCGAACAGCTCCACTACATCGCCGACCTCGAGCGCCTGATGACCCGCGCGGTCTACGGTTCCGCCACCCCCAAGGAGATCTACACGATGGCCCAGACCTGTGAGCGCCTGCCGGAACTGCGGGCGCAGGCCGAGAGCTGCAGCTGCCCGGAGCTGACTGCGCTTGCGGGACAGATCGACCTGCTGGACGATGTGAAGACGGCCATCCTCGCCGCCATCGACCCGGAAGCGCCCTCCACCCTCAAGGACGGCGGCGTCATCGCCAAGGGTTACCACCCCGAGGTGGACGAGCTGCGCTCCATCCGGGACAACACCAAGGGCGTCCTCGCCCAGCTGGAAACGCGCCTGCGGCAGGAGACCGGCATCCCCAAGCTGAAGATCGGCTACAATCACGTCTTCGGCTACTACATCGAAGTCAGCAACTCCTATAAATCCATGGTCCCTGAGACCTACATCCGCAAGCAGACCCTCACCTCCGGCGAGCGCTATATCACCCAGGAGCTGAAAGAGCTGGAAAGCAAGATCTTAGGTGCGCATGAGCGTCTCATTGCGCTGGAGCACCGGCTCTTCTCGGAACTGCTGGAAACGATCGGCGGTCAGCTCGACCGCATCCAGCGGACGGCAAATGCTGTGGCCGAGCTGGACGTGCTGGCGGCGCTGGCGCAGGTGGCCGCTGAAAACAACTACTGCCGCCCTGTGGTGGATGACAGCGACGAGCTGACCATCACCGAGGGCCGCCACCCGGTGGTCGAGCAGATGCTGAAAGGCAGCCTCTTCGTCCCCAACGATACCAAACTCAACTGCACCACCGACCGCTGTCTCATCATCACCGGCCCGAACATGGCGGGAAAATCGACGTATATGCGCCAGAACGCCCTTATCGCTCTGATGGCGCAGATCGGCTCCTTCGTCCCGGCGACCAGCTGTCATGTGGGCGTCGTGGATGCCATCTTTACCCGCATTGGCGCATCGGACGACCTTGCCGCCGGCCAGTCCACCTTCATGGTCGAGATGACCGAGGTGGCCGAAATTCTCAAGAACGCCACCCCCAAGAGCCTCGTCGTGCTGGACGAGATTGGCCGTGGCACCTCCACCTTCGACGGCATGAGCATCGCCCGGGCCGTCGTGGAGCACATCTCCGACCCGGCCAAGGGCCTCGGCTGCAAGACCCTCTTCGCTACCCATTACCACGAGCTGACGGACCTGGAAGGGGCCATCGAGGGCGTCAAAAACTACAACATCGCAGTCAAGAAGCGGGGAGAGGACATCACTTTCCTCCGCCGCATCATCCGCGGCCCCGCCGACGACAGCTACGGCATCGAGGTGGCGAAGCTGGCCGGTCTGCCCGGCACCGTGACCCGCCGCGCCCACGAGGTGCTGCGCACGTTGGAAGCGTCTGCCCCGAAGAACAAGGTGGAGCAGATGGATTTTGACGCTTTGCAGGAGTATAATTCCCCGGCAGTGCCCAGCGAGATGATGGAAAAGCTCGAGGCGCTGGACGTTGAGACCCTGACCCCCATCGAGGCGCTGAACTTCCTCTACGAGCTGAAAAAGACCCTGAGCGGCAGCCTGAATGGCTGATTTTATTTGAAACGGAGGGAAACGAATGGCAGAGATACACGTTCTCGACAAGCACACGGCAGAACTCATTGCCGCCGGTGAGGTGGTCGAGCGGCCCGCATCGGTCGTCAAGGAGCTTCTGGAAAACTCCATCGACGCCGGTGCGTCTCAAATCACCGTCTCCATCGAGTCGGGCGGCGTCCGTCTGATTGAAATCAGCGACAACGGCACCGGCATCGAGGCAAAATACATCCCCACGGCTTTCATCCGCCATGCCACCAGCAAGATTCGGACGGAAGACGACCTCACCAGCATCCACACGCTGGGCTTTCGCGGCGAAGCGTTGGCCTCTATCGCCAGCGTGGCCCGCGTCGAAGTGCTTACCCGCACCGAGGCCGATGAGTGCGCTTCCCTCTACCGGATCGAGGGCGGGGAAGAGCAGCCCATCGAGCCGGGTGCGCGAGGCGTCGGCACCACCATCCGGGTCTGTGACCTCTTTTTCAACACGCCCGCCCGGATGAAATTCCTCAAAAAGGATTCCAGCGAGGGTACTTTCGTGGCCGACATCGTGGGCCATGTGGCCCTGAGCCACCCCGAGGTGAGCTTCAAGTTCATCCGCGAAGGCAAACTGCAGTATGTCACCCCCGGTGACGGCCAGCTCCGCAGCGCGGCTTATGCCGTGCTGGGCCGGGAGTTCAGCCGTGACCTCGTGGAGGTGGATAACCGCGAGGGCGTCTACCGCGTCTGGGGGCTCATCACCCAGCCCCGCAGCTGCCGCGCCAGCCGCAGTATGCAGTATTTCTATATCAATGGCCGCTATGTCCGCAACCGCACCATGATGGCGGGCATGGAGATGGCGTTCAAGGGTACCACGATGCAGGGCAAATTTCCTGGAGGGATCCTGCTTCTTGAGATGCCCGCCGACCTTGTGGATGTCAACGTCCATCCGGCAAAAACAGAAGTCCGCTTTGCCCGGGAAAACGACATCTTCGACCTCGTCTACCATGCTGTCAAGCTGGCGCTGAGCCAGCCGGGTACAGGGGAGAGACAGTTCGTCTTTGACAGCGAGAAAGAGAACGATGTATCCAATGAATATGAAAATAGCGGAAATAAAGAAAAAAATGCTGTAAAGAATAATAACTTTACAGGACTTTCGGCGGTGATTTCGGGCCAGGCAGAGCCGGGAAGCCTGCCGCACCCGGAGGAAAAACCTCTCCGCCCGGCGGCACCGGCAGCGTCTGCGACACCCCGCACGACACAGCCCTCTGCCCCGGAGCGGGACATCCTCCCGCTGCCCGTAAAAGCCCCGGAAAAGGCTGCGCCGGCATCGGAACACACATGGACAACGGTTGCGGCCTCCGAGCCGCTTCCGATGAACGCTGCCCTCCACAGTCCTGAGCCGCCGCAGGAGGAAAGCGTCCTTGAGCCGCCGCCCTTCCGGGCTGCATCTAGTGAGTCACAGCTGGACATCGAGGCAGACATCGACCTGCCGGATGTCACCCGCGACCACATGGCCGCGTGGGAGCCTGCCCCGGATGAACCGGAGCGTCCGCCGCTGCCGGAGGCTTCGGATGAACCTCAGCAGAGCGCAGCCCCGGAGCAGCTGGGCTTTGACGTTCAGGACGGCCCCGAGCCCCTGCGGTATGTGGGCGAGATCTTCCGCACCTATATCCTCGCGGAGCGGGGCGACGAGATCTGCATCATCGACAAGCACGCCGCCCACGAGCGCCAGCTCTTCGAGAAGCTGGCCGCCCACTACGGCGATGTTCCCAGCCAGCTTCTCCTGGAGCCGCTGGTGGTGGAGCTTTCCGCCGAGGAAAAGACTGCTCTGCTGACCAACCTCGACCTGCTGGAAAGCGCCGGCCTCGAGGTGAGCGATTTCGGCGGCAGCTCGGTCTGCCTGCGCTCGGTCCCCGCTGATGTGGAGCAGGGCAGTGCCGAAGATCTGTTGGTCGAGCTGGCGGCAAAGCTGGCCCACGGCAGCCGCGATGCGTTGAACGAGCGGACGGAGTGGGTGCTCCATTCCATCTCCTGCCGCGCCGCCATCAAGGCGGGCGACCACACCTCGCCGCAGGAGCTGATGGCGCTGGCCGAAAAAATTCTCTCCGGCGAAGTGCCGCCCTTCTGCCCCCATGGGCGCCCCTGCGTCCTCAAACTCACCCGAAAGGAGCTGGAAAAGCAGTTTGGCCGAATCGTGTGATAAAAATCAGAAGCATCCGGTGCTGGCCGTCGTCGGCCCCACTGCCACCGGCAAGACCGCTCTCGGCGTGGCGCTGGCCGAAGCTTTCGAGGGCGAAGTCATCAGTGCCGACTCGATGCAGATCTATAAGGGGCTAGACGTCGGTACGGCGAAGGTCGCACCCGACGAGACCCACGGCGTCCCGCACCATGCGGTGGATATTCTGGAGCCGGACGAGCCCTTCAGTGTGGCGGATTTCGTCGCGCTGGCCGGAACGCTCGAGGCTGACATTTCCGCCCGGGGCTGTCTGCCCATCCTCGTGGGCGGCACGGGCCTCTATGTCCAGAGCTTTTTGTACGGTGTCCGCTTCGCCGCCGAGAAGACGCCGGACGGCCTGCGGGAACAGCTGGCCGCAGAGATGGCGGAAAAAGGCCCGGAGGCCATGTACAAAGAGCTGCAGGCTGCCGACCCGGAAGCCGCCGCCGCCATCCACCCGAACAATCAGGTGCGGGTCCTGCGGGCGCTGGAACATTTCCGGGCCACCGGCAAGCGTCTGAGCGAGCAGAAAGCCCAGTCCCTCCCGCCGGAGCGGCCCTATCGTTCGCTGGTGCTGGGGCTGGACTTTCCCGACCGCGCCCAGCTCTACCACCGCATCGACCGGCGGGTGGACAAGATGCTGGACGCCAGTCTTCTGGACGAGGCAAAGCTGGTCTATGACCACCGCCAGACCTACCGCACGGCAGCGCAGGCCATCGGCTACAAGGAATTCTTCCCCTATTTTGAGGGGACAGCCCCGCTGGATGCCTGCACCGAAAAGCTCAAGCAGGCCTCCCGCAACTACGCCAAGCGTCAGCTGACCTGGTTCCGCCATATGGACGGCGTGGTCTGGCTGGACGCCTCTGCGCCGGATGTTACAGCCCGAGCCGTGCAGCTGACCCGAGAATTTTTAGCGAAAGGGTGACCTTTTATGATGGATAGACCACGCTCTGATCCCGGCGCGTCCAGCGCTTTGGGCAAGCTGGCAGGCTTCGTCATCGCCGTCGTGGTGCTGGCGGGCATCTATGTGGGCTATCAGGCCCTGCAGGTGCTCTTCCCGCCCAACACCTACGAGACGGCGCTTCTTGCCACCGTGGCGGATACGGTGGACGCCGACGGCGTTCTCCTCTTCGATGAGGTCTATGTTCCCGGCGGCGGAACGCTGGGCTATCTCGCGGCCGACGGCGAGCGCGTCTCGGCGGGGGCTGCGGTAGCGGAGATCTACAGCAGCCCGGAACAGGCGGGCCTCCGCCAGCAGCTCACCAGCCTGAACGACCAGATCGAGCTTCTGCAGCGCTCTCAGAATACCACCGCCACCCAGCTGGATTCCCTGAAAAAAGAGCGGGCTTCCGCGCTTTATGATATGATGGATGCGCTGGACAGCTCTGACTACGACGAGACAGCCCAGGGCGAAGAGAACTACATCCTCGCTCAGAACAAGCTCTGGGTCATCACCGGTGAAGTCTCGGACTTCTCGGCCCAGATCGCCTCCCTCGCCGAGCAGTCGGCGCAGGTGCAGGCCCAGCTGGGGGGGCCGACCCAGATCACCGCCCCTCAGACAGGTTACTTCATCCGCAGCTCTGCCAGCGAGCGGCTCAACGCCGGGGCAGACGACATCCTCGCGCTGAACACCACCGACCTGCAGGCGTATCTGAACTCTGACCCTGAGCTGCCGCTGGACGGCTGCGCGGGCAAGATCGTCTCGGGCTTTGCGTGGCGGTACGTCGGCCTCTGTTCGGCCAAGGAAGGGGAGAAGCTGCTGGGCGACAACGGCAAGCCCCTGACCCGCTCGGTGAAGATAAAGTTCCCCGGCCAGATGGAGACGCCCCTCAAGGCCTCCGTCTCCGAGGTAACCATCGACGAAGCGACCGGACTGGCCCGTTTCGTCATCACCTGCGAGATCATCAACGGCGATGTGCTGCGGCTCAACCGGGCCAGCGCCCAGATCATCGTGGACGAGACCACCGGCCTGCGCGTCCCCATCGACGCGATCCATTATCTGAAAGAGGACGGCACCGAATCTGAGACGCAGGGCGAGAACTACATCCCGGGCGTCTATGTCAAATACGGCAATCTTGCCCGTTTCTGCAAGATCGACCCCGTGGATAATGACCATCCGCTGGTGACAGACGGCGAGTACCGCATCGTCATGCCCAGCAGCTCGGATAAGACAAAAACCGTCAGCGAAGTCCGCCTTTACGATGAGATCATCGTCTCCGGACAAAATTTGTATGATGGAAAGCTTTTGTAGTTATTGACATCTGACGCAAAAAATCAGATAATAGAAAAAGCTATTAGCAACTCTTTTTCACAAAGGGGTGCCAGGCAGCGTGAGCTGCCCGAATGAAAGGAGCAAGTTTCTATGTCTTTTGTGGACAGCCTGAAAAAAGGGCTTTTCGGCAGTGAGGACGATTACGACGATCAGTACATGGACGACGGTCCTCAGATGGTGAATAACAACAACGGTCTCGGCGTCGCAGGCAACGAGGAAGAGGACGAGCCCGAAGAGGGTGCAGCCCCCAAGCGGAACGGCAAGGTGGTCAACATCCATGCTACCACCCAGCTCAAGGTCGTTCTGGTCAAGCCTGAGCACTTCGAGGATGCCAGCACGATTGCAGACCACCTGAACAACAAGCGCACCGTCGTGCTGAATCTGGAATCCACCAACAAGGAAGTTTCCCGCCGTCTGGTGGACTTTCTCTCCGGTGTGGCCTACGCCAACAACGGCCAGATCAAGCGGGTGGCCAACAGCACCTTCATCATTACTCCCTACAATGTAGACATCATGGGCGACCTGCTGGACGAGCTGGAGAACAATGGCGCGTTCTATTGATGCCCAGCAAAGCGCCGTGCGGGGCTTCGTCCCGGCGCAGAACGATGAGGAACGCTTCCTCATGCGTCATGTCGAGGACCTGGCCCGCGCCGCCTTTGGCCGGGGCATCGCCCGTTATTCGGCGTTCCTGAGCGACAGGGAACAGCAGCTGGCGCAGGCGGCACTCAACCGTGCCGGTGCGCCGGAGGAAAGCTGCCGCTTCGAGGGCGGCTGGCCCGACGCCGAGCGCCGGGTGCTCTGCCTCGAGCCGGAAGACTGCTATCCTGCAAGCCCTGTCTGCTGCGTCCGGCTCAGGTGCCGTGCGCTGGCCGGGGCGCAGCTGCCTGTCCATAAGGACTATCTGGGCAGCCTGATGGGGCTCGAGCTTCGCCGCGAGGCGCTGGGCGACATCGTCCTGCCGCCGGAGGAGCCGGGTACCGCTTATCTGTTCGCGCTGGAGCCTGCTGCAGCCCTTATCTGTCAGGAGCTGCGCAGTGTGGGCCGCACCGAGGTGACGGCTCAGCAGCTGGCGCTGGACGAGGTGCCGGAGTTTGCGCAGGCAGAGCGCCGGTTACAGACCGCGACCGTATCGTCGCTGCGTCTGGATGCCGTACTTGCCGCCATGCTGCGGTGCAGCCGGGGCATGGCCGCAGAGCTTGTGGCAGCGGGAAGGGTAGAGATCAACCATCTGCCCGTTTCCAGCGCCCATGCGCCGGTATACGAATCTGACGTGTTCACAGTGCGGGGCAAAGGGCGCTTCCGCCTCACAGCCCTGCCGGGCAAGAGCAAAAAAGACCGACAGATCATCGAGTTCTTCCAATATTGAGAAGGACGACTGGATAAAATGGAGGAGATCATTATGCTGACACCGCAGGACGTGCGCTCTGTCCAATTCGAAAAGAACCTCCGCGGCTACCGTACCGAGGATGTTGACCGCTTTCTGGATAAAGTAGAGCAGCAGCTCGAGCAGGATGCGGAGCAGATGGAGGCCCTGCGCAAGCAGGTGGCCGACCTGACTGCCGAGAACGAGACCCTGCGCCGCAATATGCAGAGCTATGAGGCCGACGGCGATATGCTCAAGAGTGCCCTCATCAACGCGCAGCGCATGGGCGAAAACGTCATCCGCGAGGCCAACCAGAAGGCCGAGGACATCCTGCACCGTGCAAATCTGCGCGGCGACGACATCATCCGGGATGCCAACGAGCTGCTGCAGAAGGCCAGTGACCGCGCCGACGAGATCATCAGCGAGGCCAACGACAAAAAGCTGGCCGAAGAGCGTGAATATGACCGCGTTCGTCTCGAGGTCACCCGCTTCAAGTCCGACGTGCTGAACCTCTACCGCACCCATGTGGAGTCCCTGAGCCGTCTGCCGGAGTTCCAGCAGAAAGAAGAGACCCCCGCACAGGATGCCGAGGCTGAGCTGCCCGAAACCGAGGATGCCGATACCACCGAGGAAGCAGTACCCGCTGCGGACGCTGCCGAGACGGAAGACGCCGCCCCCGAGAAGGCTGGCGAGGACTTCTGGGAGAAGGACGAATCTCAGCTCAAGCTCGACCCGCCCCCGGCAGACCCCAACGCTGTCTTTCAGGGCGTGAGCTTCAGCGAATAATTCCCTAAGCATCGACAGCAAGGCATCATTTGTGTGCCGTAAAGCTGTTTTGATAAAATAAGCGCATAGCTGCGCTGTTTGCGACTGCAAAACCAATAGAGGAGAGTGTAAAACCAGTGGCTAAGAATAAGTCTCAGTACGACAGTACTCTGAATCTGCCCAAGACCCTGTTTGAGATGCGCGCCGGTCTGCCCCAAAAGGAGCCGGTCATGCTCAAGGATTGGGACGACAACGACCTGTACAACCAGCTCATGAAGCACAACGAGGGCAAACCTCAGTTCATCCTGCACGACGGCCCTCCGTATGCCAACGGCAATATCCATATGGGTACCGCGCTGAACAAGATCATCAAGGACATCATCATCCGCGAGAAGAACATGGAGGGCTTCCAGGCTCCCTATGTGCCCGGCTTTGATACCCACGGCCTGCCCATTGAGCTGAAGGCCCTGTCCTCCGTCGGCGAGAAGAAGAAGGACATCTCCAAGCTCGAGCTGCGCCAGATCTGCGAGAAGTTCGCCACCGAGCACATCGACATCATGAGCGACCAGTTCAAGCGTCTGGGCGTTATCGGCGATTTTGAGCATCCCTATCTGACCCTCAAGCCCGAGTTTGAGGCCCGTCAGATCGAGATCTTCGGCGAGATGGCCAAGAAGGGCTACATCTACAAGGGCCTCAAGCCCGTGTACTGGTGCCCGGACTGTCGCACCGCACTGGCAGAAGCCGAGATCGAGTACGGCGAGGACGAGTGCGACTCTATCTTCGTCCGCTTCCACGTCTCTCAGGACCCCAACGGCGTTCTGGCAAAGCACGGCATCCCGATGGAGAAGACCTACTTCGTCATCTGGACCACCACCACCTGGACCCTGCCCGCCAACGAGGCCATCTGCCTGAACGGCCAGTTCGAGTACTCCTTCGTCAAGATCGGCGACGAGTTCCACATCATGGCCACCGACCTCGTCAAGAGCGTCATGGATGCCTGCCACATCACCGAGTATGAGGTGGTGGGTGAGCCTGTTAGCGGTGCAGAGTTCGAGCTGATGCGCTATAACCACGTCTACCTGCCCAAGGAAGGCTGGGTCATCCTCGGCGACCACGTCACGCTGGAAAGCGGCTCTGGCTGCGTCCACACCGCCGGCGGCCACGGCGTCGATGACTTCAACGTCTGCCAGAAGTATCCGCAGGTGCCCATCACGGTGCCCGTGGATGACGGCGGTTACCTGACCGAGCTGGCCATTATCGAATTTAAC
>OGNU01000972.1_pt1 | contig 10700 bp, 8 predicted proteins | sample 1573581 | NCBI WGS metagenome assembly OGNU01 (sample SAMEA2581992, study PRJEB24529) | metagenome | biome: Human gut stool | place: China | collected 2011 | reverse complement strand
ATCTACGATATGTTGAGCATCTTGGCACAGGCACGTTCTTATGATCCTAGTGATTATAAAGTAGGGGATAAAATTAAATTTCCTATGGCTACCGGACGTAAAGTGGAGGAGCAAACGCTTATTTATCGCGGAAAAGAAAATGTGAAAGCTGAGAACGGGGTTACTTATCGTTGCCTGATCTTTTCGTTAGTCGAGTATGACAAGAAAGGAAAAGAAAAAGAGGTGATTACTTTTTTTGTGACTGATGATTTAAATCACCTTCCTGTCCGCTTGGATTTATTCCTGAATTTTGGTTCGGCAAAAGCATTCTTGAATAGTGTAACCGGCAATCGTCACCCGTTGACCTCTATTGTTAAATAAATCAAGAGAAAAGTCGGAGAGCCGGAAGTTGCCTGTAAAGGTTCTTCCGGCTCTCCGACTTTTTATTTTTGAATTTCGAAAGGTACTTTCTGTTCTTTTCTGAATACGCTTGATTCAAAAGTAGCAATTAAGTCCCCGTTCTGGTTTGTCACGTCGACTTGGTAACAGCCTGTACTTCGTCCGATATAGCGTTCGTGCGCTTCGGCATAAAGTGTATCGCCCGGTCCGCTTGCCCGTAGAAAAGTGATGTTGGAGGAGAGAGAGAAGGCTAGTGTACCGTGTGAGTTGGCTGCTGCGGCAAGCGCAAGGTCTGCTAGTGTAAAGATAGCTCCTCCCTGAGTCCGTGCGCCTGCATTAAGATGCTCTGGCTTTATTTCTAATTTGGCTTTACTATACCCTTCACGTACTTCCAGCAGCACTACACCTGCGTTTTCGGCGAAAAGATCATTTTTGAAGAATTCTTGTGGAGTCATGGTCTTTATAATTTTGATATTTCCTTGCAAATGTACCAAATTTGTCCCTCATTTGGATTATTTAGGTCGGTCTATTCTTGTTGAATGCATTATTTTTGCAATCAGATAATTAATCACTTAACAAAATAATCCGTGTATTATGAAAACAATTCTTAGCGCATTAGGACTATCCCTTCTGATCTTTACGAGTTGCGGTGGACAGAAAAAAGTTGAAGTAGACTTTATCCAGGACAACATCGACAACGCAGTGGCACAAAACACGATTCAAACGGATATTATCGAGAAATCAGGTAAAATCCTAAATCCGAGAACTATCAATAAAGACGGTAGTATATCTTATATACCTATTGACGACTGGTGTTCCGGTTTCTTCCCCGGCAGTATGTGGCTGACTTATAACCTGACCGGAGATCAGAAATGGTTACCGTTGGCTGAAAAGTATACAGAGGCACTTGATTCTGTGAAGCATCTGAAATGGCACCATGATGTAGGCTTCATGATTGGCTGCAGCTATCTGAACGGATACCGTATGGCAGACAAGAAAGAATATAAAGATGTAATCATTGAAACGGCAAAATCTCTTTCTACCCGTTTCCGCCCGAATGCAGGTGTTATTCAGTCATGGGATGCCGATAGAGGTTGGCAAGGAACGCGCGGTTGGAAATGTCCGGTGATTATCGACAATATGATGAATCTCGAATTACTGTTCGAGGCAACCGCTTTTTCCGGTGACTCTACTTTCTATAATATTGCAGTGAAACATGCGGATACGACCATGGCTCATCACTTCCGTCCGGACAACAGTTGTTATCATGTTGTGGATTATGATCCCGAAACAGGCGAAGTGCGTAAGAGACAAACAGCGCAGGGATAGGCGGACGAATCCGCCTGGGCTCGCGGACAGGCCTGGGCTTTGTACGGATATACTACTTGTTACCGCTACACTAAAGATAAGAAGTATCTCGACCAGGCGCAAAAAGTATATAACTTCATCTTTACGAATAAGAACCTGCCGGAAGATCTCGTTCCTTACTGGGATTATGATGCTCCGAACATCCCGAATGAACCGCGTGATGCTTCTGCCGCTGCTTGTACGGCTTCTGCCCTTTACGAACTGGACGGTTATCTGCCGGGCAATCATTACAAGGAAACTGCTGATAAGATCATGGAAAGCTTGGGCTCACCCGCTTATCGTGCTAAAGTTGGAACAAATGGAAACTTTATCTTGATGCACTCGGTAGGCAGTATCCCTCACGGACAGGAGATTGATGTTCCTTTGAATTATGCCGACTATTACTTCTTGGAAGGACTGATGCGCAAAAGAGACTTGGAAAAGAAATAATAAGGTTATCGTTTATTATTTATCATCTTATAAATTAAATATATATGAAACCTATAAATCTTTTGGTGGGAGGCCTGACACTGTTTACGGCACAGGGTTGCAAGGCTCCGAAGCAAGTAGTCGAACAATCGGAACATCCCAATATTATTTATGTATTTCCGGACCAGTACCGTAATCAGGCAATGGGCTTCTGGAGTCAGGATGGATTCCGGGATAAAGTAAATTTTGAGGGAGATCCCGTACATACCCCCAATCTGGATGCATTTGCACGGGAGTCTATGGTTCTGACCTCCGCGCAAAGCAACTGTCCGTTGAGTAGCCCTCATCGGGGAATGTTGCTGACCGGTATGTATCCGAACCGTAGCGGAGTGCCTTTAAATTGCAACTCTACACGTCCGATCAGTTCTTTGCGTGAGGATGCGGAGTGCATCGGTGATGTATTTAGCAAAGCTGGCTATGATTGTGCTTATTTCGGTAAACTTCATGCAGATTTTCCCACTCCGAATGATCCCGAACATCCGGGACAATATGTAGAATCCAAACGTCCTGTGTGGGATGCCTATACACCGAAAGAGCGTCGTCATGGTTTCAACTACTGGTATTCTTATGGCACGTTTGATGAACATAAGAATCCGCATTACTGGGATACGGACGGTAAAAGGCACGATCCGAAAGAATGGTCACCTCTGCATGAATCCGGAAAAGTTGTATCTTATTTGAAAAACGAAGGTAATGTGCGTGATACAAAGAAGCCTTTTTTTATCATGGTAGGGATGAATCCTCCTCATAGTCCGTATCGTTCATTGGATGATTGCGAAGAGCAGGACTTTGATCTTTATAAAAACCAACCTTTAGACAGTCTGTTGATTCGTCCTAATGTTGACCTGAAAATGAAGAAAGCCGAATCAGCCCGTTATTATTTCGCTTCCGTGACCGGGGTAGACCGTGCTTTCGGACAGATTCTGGAAACACTGAAAGAGATGGGGCTGGATAAGAATACAGTCGTTATTTTTGCCTCCGATCATGGTGAAACGATGTGTAGCCAACGTACGGATGATCCGAAGAATTCGCCTTACTCAGAGTCAATGAATATCCCGTTTCTGGTTCGTTTCCCGGATAAGATTCAGCCGCGGGTAGATGACTTGCTGCTTTCCGCTCCTGACATAATGCCTACTGTGCTCGGACTGTGCGGATTGGGTGATTCAATTCCGGCAGAAGTGCAGGGACGTAACTTTGCCCCTCTTTTCTTCGATGAAAAGGCTGAAATTGTTCGTCCTACCGGTGCTTTGTACATTCAGAATATAGATGGTGAAAAGGACGAAAACGGCTTGGTAAAAACTTACTTTCCTTCATCACGAGGTATTAAGACTGCGGACTATACATTGGCTCTGTACATCGACCGTAAGACAAAACAGTTAAAGAAAAGTCTTTTATTCAATGACGCGAAAGACCCGTATCAGTTGAACAATCTACCTTTGGAAGAAAACAAGGAAATAGTGGCACAACTTTATCGTGAAATGGGTGCTATGTTGAAAGAAATCAACGATCCTTGGTATACGGAGAAGATTTTATCGGACAAAATACCTTATTAAGCAGTAGTTGGTTACTGTTTGACCATTTAATAATGACACAATGAAGAAAGATATTTGTTTTATACTACTGTTTCTGTTTGTAACAGCTTCTTCGGCTTTCGCACAACTCATAGGATTTGAGAGTAGTGAGGTACCCGAAGCATTTAAGACTTCCGGAAAGGGAGAGGCGAAAATTTCTTCTCTTTTCTATAAAGAGGGTAAAAGTAGCTTGGAGTGGGATTTCCAATCCGGTTCAACTTTGAATGTACAGATACCTCCTTTATCATTAAAAGGAAAAACGGAGAGACAGTATGGCATTACCTTGTGGATATATAATGAAAAGCCACAGCAGGATTCTATTCGTTTTGAATTCCTGAATAAGGCGGGAGAGGTGTCTTATTGGTTTGCTTATCATCTGCAAGCAGCAGGGTGGCGGGCTTGCTGGATTTCTTTCGAATATATGCAAGGCGATAAGAAGGACAAAGATATTGTAGCTTACAGGTTAGTTGCCCCCCAACGCAAAGGACGTATTTTTCTTGACCGTCTGATATTCCCGGAAAAGAAGATGAATCTTCGTACCACTCCGGATCAGCAGTTGCCGACTAATAATGGCTTGGCTAACCGTGACCTCTGGCATTGGTGCCTGGTATGGAAGTGGGAGCAACTGTCGTATGATACTCCATTGGCATCCAAGTTGACTGCTCGACAGGCGAAAGACCTGAAAACAATCGAGCAACGTCTGACAGATTTTCTGGAAGTGAAAAAAGCCCCTAAAAAGCAAATTGATGCCGCTTACGAGACATTTAAAAGAGCGGATATCCGCCCGTCGGCAGCAGGTACGGGATTTACGGGAACACCTATTGTAGCTCCGGACGAACAGAATAAGAAGATAGGAGAGATGTCGTGGAATGATATTGAAACAATGCTTTCCGGTTTTGCGTATGACGTTTATTGCAATCGAAACGAGACATCAAAGAAAAACTACTTCACGGTGTTTGATTATGCTATTGACCAGGGATTTGCCTTTGGTAGCGGTATGGGAACCAATCATCATTATGGTTATCAGATACGTAAGATATATACGACGGCATGGTTGATGCGAGATGAGATCTATAAACATCCCCACAGGGATGCTTATTTGTCGACATTACGTTTCTGGTCTGCTTTGCAGGAGACTCGTCAACCGTGTCCTTTGGAACGGGATGAAATGCTGGATACTTGGCATACGCTTTTAATGGCGAGATTTATCTCTGCTATGATGTTCACGGATGCAAGAGAGCAGGCGCAGGCTTTGGAGGGCCTCTCCCGTTGGGTTTCTTCTTCTTTGCACTATTCACCGGGAACAATTGGTGGTATTAAGATAGATGGCACAACTTTTCACCATGGTGGTTTCTATCCGGCATATACGACCGGAGTGCTGGCCGTAATAGGGCAATTCATTGCTTTTACTAACAATACGGATTTTGAACTGACGGAAGAAGCCCGCCAGCATATAAAATCCGCATTTATTGCCATGCGCAATTATTGTAATCTTTATGAATGGGGAATTGGTATCAGCGGACGTCATCCTTTCGGTGGAAAAATGGGGAATGATGATGTGGAAGCATTTGCCAATATAGCTTTAGCCGGTGATTTGTCCGGTCGGGGGAATACGTTCGATCATGGTCTGGCAGCAGATTATCTACGGTTAGTACGTGATAGGGATACTCCGAATGCGCGTTTCTTTAAGAAAGAAGGCATCAAGCCAGCACAAGCTCCACAAGTATTTTTTGTTTATAATTACGGTTCGGCAGGTATTTTCCGCCGTGCAGATTGGATGGTGACGCTAAAAGGATATACTACTGATGTTTGGGGGGCTGAAATCTATACAAAAGATAATCGTTACGGGCGTTATCAGAGTTATGGTTCGGTGCAGATCATGGGAAAAGGAAACCCCGTTTCCCGTACCGGAAGCGGCTTTGTACAGGAGGGTTGGGATTGGAACCGCCTGCCGGGTACGACTACTATTCATTTGCCCTTCGAGTTGCTGGATAGTCCGTTAAAGGGTACTACCATGGCTCATTCCAAGGAAAACTTCTCCGGTAGCAGTTCCTTGGAAGGCAAGAATGGCATGTTTGCTATGAAGTTAATGGAGCGTAATTTGGAAAACTTCACTCCTGATTTTGTTGCCCGTAAATCTGTATTCTGCTTCGACAACCGGATGATTTGTCTGGGAACCGGCATAACGAATAGTAATGCCGATTATCCTACGGGAACGACTCTTTTCCAGACGAAATACAACGGCGGAGAACAGAAAGTGGGTAATGACGGCTATTGGTTACATGACGGTTATGACAATTACTATCATGTAGTAGACGGAACAGTTCGTTCGCAGATCGCGGAACAAGAATCACGTCATGAGAAAACCCGTGCGGTCACTAAAGGAAAATTCTCCTCTGCATGGATAGAGCATGGTAAAGCTCCGAAGAACGGAACTTATGAATACATGGTATTGATACAGCCTTCTGCAGCGGACTTGGACGACCTTCGGAAAACTCCTGCGTATGAAGTCCTGCAACGTGATCAAACGGCTCATGTCGTTTATGATAAGAAAACAGGTATTACGGCGTATGCGGTTTTTGAGGCTTATCAGCCGGTAACTGATAAGGTGATTGCTTCTATTCCTGCTGAAACAATGGTGATGTATGCGAAAGAAACCAGTAAAGGAGTTCGTTTGAGTGTTTGTGACCCAAACTTGAATATAAAAGAAAAGGCGTATACGACGAAAGAACCTAGCCGTCCTATTTATAAGAAAATACTACTCAAAGGTCGTTGGACGCTAAAGAATTCAATGGAAAATGTTCGGTTGGAGCGACAAGGAAATGATACACAATTGACGGTAACCTGCCAGCACGGACAACCTGTTGAGGTATTAATGGAAAACAAGTGATTAGATGATAAGATTTGTAGTTTAAGAGGGGTATTAGTTACTATGTTTCTATGAAACAGAAAGACCGGTTCGTAATGAGCCGGTCTTTTTTATCTGTAGAAGGGATTTATCTCCCTGATGTTTAATATTTATTTATTCAATCTCCACTCAAAACCGTCTTTTGTATCTTTGATTTCGAATCCGAGGGCTGTTAATGTGTTACGGATTTCGTCGGAAGTAGCCCAGTCTTTGTTGGCTTTTGCTTTCATACGCTGTTCCAGCAACATATCCACCACTTTACCATAGGCATTTTCACGACTGTCGGAAGAACCTTTTTCTTCTTTCAATCCCATAATGTCAAAGCAGAACAAGTGGAAAGTTTCTTTCAGCTCTTTCAAGTCTTCAGCGGAGATCGTTGCATTGCCGGCAATGACGTTATTAATGATGCGGGCACCTTCGAAAAGCTGTGCGATGACAATTGGAGTATTCAGGTCGTCATTCATGGCTTCGTAGCATTTGGCACGCAGCTCTTTTACATTGATACCTTCTGAAGTTGCGGATGCAGGGGTAACCTTTCCCAATCCATCGATAGCTTCTATCAGACGTTGCAATCCCTTTTCGGAAGCAATCAGTGCTTCATTGCTGAAATCGACCGTACTGCGGTAGTGGGCTTGCAGGATGAAGAAGCGGATTGTCATTGGAGTATAGGCTTGGGTCAGCAACTTATGTGTGCCATTGAAGAACTCATCCAATGTGATGAAGTTGCCGAGCGATTTACCCATTTTCGTTCCGTTAATGGTAATCATGTTGTTATGCATCCAGTAGTGAACCATATCGTCGCCTTGTGAGGCTACTGATTGTGCTATTTCACACTCATGATGCGGGAAAATCAGGTCCATTCCTCCGCCGTGAATGTCGAAGTGCTCACCCAGATATTTGCGTCCCATAGCGGTACATTCGGCATGCCAGCCGGGGAAACCGTCGCTCCAAGGAGATGGCCAGCGCATGATATGTTCCGGCTGTGCCTTTTTCCAGAGGGCGAAATCGGCGGGATTACGCTTTTCACTTTGTCCGTCAAGGTCGCGGGTGGTGTTCAGTACATCATCCAGATTGCGTCCGGAAAGTTTTCCGTAGTGATAATCCTTGTTATATTTGGCTACATCGAAATAGACGGAGCCTTCACTTTCGTAAGCATATCCGGCGTCCAGAATCTTCTGTACCAGTTGGATTTGTTCGATGATATGGCCCGAAGCATGAGGCTCGATACTTGGAGAGAGCACGTTGAGGGCTTCCATTGCTTTATGGTAGCGGTTCAGATAGTATTGAACGACTTCCATTGGTTCCAGTTCTTCCAGACGGGCTTTCTTGGCAATTTTGTCTTCTCCTTCGTCGGCATCATGTTCCAAATGACCTACGTCAGTGATATTGCGTACATAACGTACTTTATATCCTAGATGAGTGAGATAACGGAAGAGTACGTCGAAAGTAATGGCCGGGCGTGCATGTCCCAGATGCGCATCACCGTAAACAGTCGGTCCGCACACATACATACCTACATGAGGTGCGTGGAGCGGTACGAATAACTCTTTTTTTCTATCTAACGTGTTGTAAATGGTCAGTTGATGTTCCATAACGTTTGCTATTTATTCGATTTAAAACCACAAAATTAGAATAAATCTTTGATATATTACGATAATTCAAGTTGAAATATGTAACTCATAGCCATTGTTCTGTGTTGTGATTGAGATCTCTTTGTCTTTGGACAATACTTCACGCAGCTTTCTTATATAGTTGTAAAGAGTGTGTTCGCTTATTGGTACAGCTTTTCTTGCTGTACGTATCATGAGTATATGGACAGCATACATCTATAATTTGCATCCCCATCCTAGAACGGATTTTTTTAATATTGTTCTCATTGTTCTCATATTTTTGGGCAATTCCTTTATAATCAGATATGTGACGAATGAGAAATGCCTTTCAAAATTGGTATTTCTCATTCGTTTTTTACGTTCGTTAACTCAAAAATGGCTATAATGCATCTTTTTGGGGGGTATTTCTCATCATTGTTCTCATGATAGTTGGAAATGAAACCATTTGCTTATTTATATGAACCATATTGATAAACGTAAAGTAGGATGACCTTTGGTTATATGTTGCTGGCCCTGTTCTGATAACTTAAGTAGTCGATATTCGCAGATCCTCTTGCTGACATCACTGCGTTATGTAATAAACATCCGCTTCTTTCCACAAGAGTGATGAGGCCTGTGTACTGGAGTGGAAAGATCTCATCACTTTAGTAGAAAGAACTGTTCACTTTAGTGCAACGAGCTATATAATGGTAAGATTGATATACGATAGCTACTCTGCATACTGCTGAAACAGAGTATAAGACATACAGTCAAAGGTTATGAAGGTACGGTTGAAAAAGGAATTGTGAGCATATGATGCTACGTAAATTTATAGTAAAAGTGTTCCAGTGCTTCCGACACTCCGTCTTCTTCATTGCTCAGAGTGATATAGTCCGCCGCTTTCTTCACCGGTTCCTGTGCGTTGCCCATGGCAATGCCTAGTCCTGCAAACTTTATCATGGACAAGTCATTGTAGCCGTCGCCTATTGCTATCATTTCTTTGCGTTCTACTCCTATTTCTTTTAATAATACGGCAAGAGACAGGGCTTTGTCGATTCCTTGCGGGACTAGTTCGAGAAAGTAAGGCTCTGAACGGAATACGTTGATACGTCCTTGCAACCGAAGACAAAGTTCGGCTTCTAAGGGGATAAGCTTGTCGGCATCTCCCACAATCAAGCATTTAGCTACCGGAAGCGTGATGTCTGTCAGGAAGTCGTTTGTTTCCCGAACTGCCATTTTATTCAGGAAAGCCTCTTTTTGAACATACGGGTCCTGAGAGTTTTCGGTTACGATTTCTGCTCCGTCGTAAGTCAGTATGCTTAACTGGTGGCTGCGGGCGCACTCATAGAGTACGGGGACGACATCGTTCGGCAATACATTCTCATAGATCATTTCCTGTGTTCCCCAATTGATGATTTCCCCTCCGTTGTAGGATAAGATAAATCCGCCGAACTCATTCATGCGCAATTCATTTGCCAACGGCACAATGCCATAAGTCGGACGACCGGAAGCAAGAACCAGACGGACGCCCTGTTCTTGTACACGTATCAATATTTCCCGGTTGCGGGGAGTAATTACTTTTTTAGAGTTGGTGAGTGTGCCGTCAAGGTCGAGCACGATAAGCTTGTATTTCATGCAGTGTCATTTTGCGTGCAAAGATAAAGTAAAAAAGTATTCTTGCAAGACAGTCCATATAAAGATGCAGTTTTTATTTTAGCAAATCCACCCACTGTTCATTGCTCAATGCAGGCAATGTTTCGCTGTCGGTAACAAATGTTTCTGCTAACTTTCGTTTTTCATCTTGCAGATAGAGAATCTTTTCTTCAATACTGTTCTGGGTAATGAAGCGATAGGCGATAACCTGCTTGTCCTGTCCGATGCGGTGGGCACGGGCAATAGCCTGCGATTCGGCGGCGGGATTCCACCACGGATCGATAATAAACACATAGTCGGCTTGCGTCAGATTAAGTCCTACGCCTCCGGCTTTCAGAGAGATAAGGAAGGCTTGTACGTCTTTCTGCTCGGTGAAATGGGCAATTTCGGACGGACGGTTGTTGGTTGCTCCTGTCAGTAGTGCATATTTCCAGCCCCGTTCGCGAAACGCTTCGGCGAGGACTTCCAGATGTTTGACGAAGGATGAGAAAATCAGTACTTTATGTCCTTCACTCCGTAGTGTGTCAAATATTTCTATTATTTGTATCGCTTTGCCGGATGCACCGTTAAAGTCCGGATAGATGAGTTGCGGATGACAGGCAAGTTGGCGTAGCCGCAGGATGCCGTTCAAGATACTGAAAGAATGAAGTTTATCCATATTTTGAGGATGTTGGAGCAGGATATTCCGCAAACTATTTTTTTCTTGTTCGTAAAGAGTATTTTGTTCTTCGGGCATGTCACAATAGATCGTTTCTTCGGTAAGCG
>OGNU01000960.1_pt1 | contig 10788 bp, 8 predicted proteins | sample 1573581 | NCBI WGS metagenome assembly OGNU01 (sample SAMEA2581992, study PRJEB24529) | metagenome | biome: Human gut stool | place: China | collected 2011 | reverse complement strand
AGCGGAAAGTGATGCAAAAAACCGGTAAAACGGAGTTGGGCAAATACTCCGCCAAGTATGCACTTTCTGAACTGCTGGTGTGCGGGGAGTGCGGAACGCCCTATAAGCGGGTGACCTGGGCCAGAAACGGGAAAAAGCGGATCGTTTGGCGGTGCATCTCCCGGCTGGAATTTGGAACGAAATACTGCCATAACTCCCCCACGCTGGACGAAGAAAAACTGCATCAGGCCATCCAGGAGGCCATCAACGAGTTTGCCCAGGCTGGAACGGAAGTGAAGGAGGATATGCTGACATTCACAGCAATGGCCTGGGGAGGCGATACCGTTGGTGGAGTGAGTCTCATCGATCTGCGTCAGAAACTGAAGGACATCACCGCCCAACAAGCACTACTGCTGGATCAGGTGCTGGAACACATGGATGACGAGGTCCTCAATGCTCAGCTCAAGGTAATGATGGACGAAAAACAGGCCCTTCAGGAACAGATCGCGGCAGCGGAGCAGAGCCAGACCCACAATGCAGCCCAGAAATCTCGGATGGCGGAACTGCGGGAGTGGATGGCGAAACTGGAGGTCAACCAGCAGTACAGCGATGAACAAGTACGCATGGCGGTGGAACGGATCACAGTGGTGGACGCTGAGACCATCCGAATCCGCTTTCGGTATCCAGGGGCGGAACTGGAGAAAAAACTGTGATATAATTAGGAAAAGGAGACAAATAGAATGGAACTTTACATCACAGGAGATACCCACGGAGATTTTAGCCGTTTTCGGCCTGAGAGCTTTTATGAGCAAGAGAGACTGACAAAAGAAGATGTCATCCTGGTCGCCGGGGACTTCGGCGGCGTGTGGTACGGCGACAGCCGAGATGACGCAGGCCTGAACTTCCTGGATTCCCGGCCATTCACCACGGCCTTCGTGTCCGGCAACCATGAAAACTATGACGCCTTGGCTGCCTACCCCCAGGCGGAGTGGCACGGCGGCAGGGTGCGAACGATCCGACCCTCAGTGCTGATGCTGGAGCGTGGGCAGGTGTTCGATCTGGGCGGGAGGATGTTCTTTGCGATGGGCGGCGCCAGCAGCCACGATATCCAGGACGGCATCCTGGAGCCGGACGCGCCGGACTTCCTGCGGCGGTTCCAGCAGCTCAACGCCCAGGGCGCAGCTTTCCGGGTCAACCACCGCTCCTGGTGGAAAGAGGAACTGCCCAGCGAAGAGAAATACCGAACTGCAAAGGCAATGCTGGACAAGGCAGGCTGGGGTGTAGACTACATCATAACCCACTGCTGCCCCAGTAGCATCCAGAATATATTCAGTGGCGGACGGTACCAGCGGGATGCCCTGACGGACTTTTTCGATGAGGTTCGGGAACGTTGCCGTTTCAAATATTGGTTCTTCGGACACTACCACGAGAACATGGTGGTGGAGAAGAAATTTGTGATGCTGTATGAGCAAATCATACGGCTGAAATAATGAATGAAATATCACACGAGTCCGCCTCTGACAGCATCGATTTTACATTTGAGACAATGACTATCTTTTCTCACGATTATGTGCTAATATAAATGAGAATAATGCTGGCGCTCTGACACTAAAGATATATTCTCTTTTATCAATATGCTGGCAGGATGAGTTAACAAATTCCTAAGTCTAAAGCAACAGGCTCTTAAGAGGAGATAGGAAAATGAAACTTTCAAAAAATATTGAACGCAAGGTCAGATCAACTAAACCATCTAAAAAAGTTTCACCTAAAATCATTCAAGGTATTTCAAGTCCTTACATAAAAAAGATTGGTACGCATAAGTTTGAAACACAAAATGAGGTTCCTATTTTTGAGGTATCTGATTATAGAGCTTTAAACCAGTTAATTGGCTATGCCAAGTTTCTAAATACCGATTATGGTGATGTCTACTATCGAGGAGAGGTCCACTTACATCAGTCACTTTTGCCGAGTATTTCCAGAAAGCCAAATAGCAACAAATATGAGGAAGCATTGAATAACACAATTAGAAATGCCATTACTGACAAAAAATTTTCTAAAATGGCAAAACTATCCGGTTTTAAGGGAAAGGATAATCCAGCACTAATTGTTGAAGCTTTGCTCCAACACTATGGGTATTCTACACATTTTGTTGATTTAGTTGACAATCATTGGATTGCCCTCTGGTTTGGCCTAAATCAATTTGAAACCATAAAGTGCCTTTCGGAATATTGCTATTATAAACAACGCAATGTCAATCCAATTGAGTTAGTTGCCTCCGAAACCCCAGATACAATGATTTACCAATATATGTTACTCGTTGCTGTAGATAACAATGCTGCACCAGTTGAACGAGGGATATATGTTGGCAATGAAATAATTACAATAGATTTGCGTTCTTCGCTCCCCTCAATTTTTCTTCGGCCTCATGCGCAGCATGGATTAGTCGTGAGGCGCAATATTCATGAATCTACGATGTCTTTTGATATTGCCGCAAATGTAGTTGGGATTGTTCGCCTACGAATTGATAATGTTATATCGTGGATAGGCACCGGAAATCTACTGGAGCGTACTAATCTTTTCCCGTCTCCAGCATATGATTTTGGTTACGAAATTTTATTGCAAAGAAAAGATTTGTTTGAAAACAAATATCATAAAATTGCTCAATACATAGAATGACCTCCCGTAACCATTTCGCTACAAGGATTTGAATGACCCTACCCAATTCGAACAAGTCGATGAGACTTGTAGATTGGGTAGGGTTGTTTTATACTCTAAAAGCCTTGGTATGGCAGGAGTTTCATGAGTTGTCACGCTGAATCAAATATGAGACATGAAAATACAAACCGTCTCAAAACGTAGTAGAAAACGAGCAAATTAGGCGATTCGAACACGGATGTCTCATTTAGCAGTTGCACAGCAGCTCTCTTCCATTTGGCATGGTGTCAGATTTTTCAATGTGCGATGAGGTCGTTTGGTATTGTAAAACTCAATATAGGAAGCTACACTGGCTTGAAATGCTCTATCGGAAGGATGATCTTTCCGGTAGAGTTCTTCTTTTTTCAACGATGCGAAGAATGATTCTGCGACCGCGTTATCATGCGGCTTGCCGGGCTGAGAAAAGGATTGCTTCGTATGGTATTTATGCAAAAGCTGTTGAAACCGGTGAGAGGTATATTGCGCTCCACGGTCGCTATGAAAAATAAGACCAGATGGGGGATGGCGTTCTTCATGTGCCATTTTAAATGTTGCAGTGAGAAGTTGCGTACTGTTCTTTTTTGAAATTTTATGTGCAATCACTTTGCGCGAGAAAAGGTCGATAATCACACAAATATAAAAGTAGTGATCCCCAAGTTTAAAACAGGTGACATCGCTGACCCAGCGTTGATTTGGCCGCTGAGCGTTAAATTGTTGCCGCAGGATATTTTTCTTTCGTTCTGGTTCACGCAGCTTTAGATATTCCTGCTTTGCTGTCGACCGAACACTGCTCAAGCCCATCTCACGCATGAGTCGCGAAATATATTCAGTGCTGACCTGATGTCCACGCTGAACAAGAATCGTTCGAATTTTCTCTGCACCCAACACCTGCCTATATTCGTCAAACACATCACGGATGAGCTGACAGTATTCTTGATGACGTTTATCAAACCAAGCATTGCCGCGCTTGCTGCGTAACATATGGTTGTAAAATGTACCGCGGTCAACATCCAGCGCCTCGCATATTGTGTGAACTTCATATTTTCCATAAAACGGCTCTAAAGCATGAAGCCGTTCCTTTAATGGTGCGGATACCAGACAATCAACAGATTTCAAAATTGTGATGATATTCTGCAATTTTTCAACGTTGCGCTGGAGTAATACGTATTCTTGATAGGAAAATTTCAATGGCTTGCCCGCACTGTTTATCTTACGAATTAAATAGTGGTCAGAGAACATGTCAATAAATACAAGTTGGTACATTTTAAATGATTTTGTATAATATGGACAAACAGAAAGAATGGGGGTATACTCAAATAAAGTAGACGATCATATACATAAGATTTTTCGATTAAGAAACTCGATGATTGAAAATATGCTCGTGGTATATCCTAGGGAATGATTTACTAAGGTGGGTAGATAAGAATGAAGCTATCTAAACTGAAATTGTGGAATTATAGGTGCTTTGGCTCAGAAGAGCAGGTCATCTTAATTGATCAACTAACGACATTTATTGGAAATAACAGTGCGGGGAAAACTGCTGCACTGTCAGCCCTTAATTGTATGTTTTCTGAAAACAGTAATGATCGTATTCTACACAGAAGTGATTTTCATCTGCCCAAAGATATACTTCCAGATGAAATGGAACAGCAAAGTCTTTATATAGAAGCAGTATTTGAATTTGAAGAATTGCAGTCAGGAAGCAATGGTGGAGAATATGCTATACCTATCTTTTTTCAACACTTTGTTGTTGATAATCCAGGTAGGCTGCCGTATCTACGGATCCGTCTTGAGGCCACATGGGAAAAAAGCAATACTATTGACGGCTCGATTGATAGCAAGATAAGTTATATTACTTGTCCGGAGTTTGCTGAAATTGAAGAGGGCAATCGAACAAATGCGTCTCGACGGGATCTGGACAAGATTCGAGTGATTTATGTCCCAGCAGTCAGAGATCCTTCTAAGCAGCTGAAAAATGCATCTGGTACGATGATGTATCAGATCATGAGCAGCATCAACTGGAGTGAGGAGACAAAAGGAAACGTTAAAGCCAAAATTAAGGAATTAAATGAACAATTTGAAGAAGAAAAAGGCGTTTCCATGTTTGGCACGTCGCTGGGAAAGCAGTGGAAAACCTATGATTCTGATGAGCGATATTCGACAGCCAGCTTAAGATTCAACAGCGCTGATATTGAAACATCTATCAGAAAAACAGAGGTTGTTTTTGAACCGACAGAAACGGGAAAAGAGTATACGATAGACCAGATGGGAGATGGTCTGCGATCTTTGTTTTATATATCTTTGGTTGACAGCATATTGGATGTTGAAGGTCAAATGGTGAGAGAAATAGAGATAGATCCAGAACATACCTCTTTCAATAGAAAACCACCCATTTTGACGATTGTAGCCATTGAAGAGCCTGAAAATCACATCGCTCCACATCTGCTGGGGAAATTGGTGGGGAATTTGAAAGATATTGCAGGCAAAAACAATGCGCAAGCAATTATGACATCCCATTCTCCTGCGATTGTTAAGCGGATTGATCCAGAGAATCTCAGATACTTTAGATTAGACAGGGAGTTGCTGGCATCAAAAGTAAGATGCATTACTCTGCCGGATGAAGAACGTATGCAGGATCAATATAAATATATCAAGGAAGCGGTGAGAGCCTATCCTGAACTGTACTTTGCAAAGCTTGTTATTTTAGGAGAAGGAGATAGTGAAGAAATTATCCTGCCGAAGTATTGGGAAGCCATACATGGGAACACAGATGTTAGTGGAATATCGATAGTTCCACTTGGAGGTCGGCATGTCAACCACTTCTGGAGATTGCTGAATGACTTGGAAATCCCATATATTACATTGCTCGATTTGGATCGGGAACGAGATGGTGGTGGTTGGGGACGTATCCAATATGTGCTTAAGCAGCTCATTGCAAATGGATACGACAGAAATGTACTACTCAACACCACTGATAGCGGGATTCTAACTGATGCCGAGTTCGAAGGAATGGCGGGCTGGAATGTATCTGCTATAACAGCAATGCAGACTTGGATAGCATGGCTTGAAAAATATAATGTTTTCTTTTCCGCACCGTTGGATATCGATTTTATGATGCTGGAACAGATGGGAGATACGTATAAGGCAACTTTGGATACGAGAGAAGGACCTTGTATTGATATTGCCCAGAGTGGAAAGAAAGAACGTATTACAAAAATTGAAAATGATGGTGAAATACACTCGGAGTATGAAACTCGAATCTTAAAAGACATAAAAAACACACTAAAAGAAGAAGGCGGTGATGGACATACCTACTCGCCCGAACAGCAAAAACTCATGGTATGGTACACATATTTCTTCTTGAACAGAGGAAAACCGTCTACACATATTGCAGCACTATCTCAATTAAGTGACGAGGAGTTAAAAGAAAATGTACCGCCGGTTTTGCAACGTTTAATTGAAACTGCTGATCACATTCTAAAAGGTGATAAGAATGAAAATTGTGCATCCTGATAAATGGTTGCCTTGCGACGGGATCTCGTTAGAGGAAGCTGCGGATACAGCCGTTCGCTGCAGTGACAGACATGTACTGGTTGTTGCGGGGCCAGGCGCAGGAAAAACGGAATTGTTGGCGCAAAAAGCAGCATTTCTATTTCAGACAAATCAGTGCAGAGAGCCTCAAAAGATACTTGCTATCAGTTTCAAGACGGATGCTGCACAGAATTTGAAAGAACGCGTGGAAAAGCGATGTGGCACAGATATAAAAGGTAGATTTGTATCAATGACATACGATGCATTTGCCAAAAATATTCTTGACCACTTTCTATATGCACTGCCTGATGAACTTCGCCCGGCCACCGATTATCTGGTGAATGATCCCGATATAATTGATGCAGCGTTTCATTGTGCGGGATTCAAAAACCCTAATGGCTTCACGCAGTCTAGGCTGAAAACTGAATATGATGATATTCTGTCACGAATTAGTCTTCCTTTAACAGGAGATGGATTAGGGCATAAAGTGTGGCCACTATTGTTAAAGGGATTCAACGGAAATAAAGCGACTTTGACATTTAAGATGATCATGATGCTTGCCATGTATATTATTGAAACGAACCCGTATATTAAGCAAGCCTTACAGATGACGTATTCATTTGTGTTCCTTGATGAATTTCAGGACACAACGGCAATTCAGTATGCGTTTGTAAAGGAGTGTTTTTGGAATTCTGGTACCAAGGTAACATCTGTGGGAGATAACAAGCAGAGAATCATGGTATGGGCCGGGGCAGTAAAAACGATATTTAATGACTTTTATAGAGAACTGAATCCGAAATGTATACGCTTGATAATGAATCATCGTTCTGCACCCAGATTAGTTGCATTGCAAAAGGCAATGTATGAATCTTTAAAAGAAAAGGCAACAGAAGTATGTGCTTCTGGCAACTGGGCCGAGGATGATGGGAACATTGCACTTTTTATTGCAGACAATGAACAACTGGAGGCTGCTGCTGTATCGAAGGATATACTATTGAAAATCTCAAATGGTGTAGAACCACACGATATTTGTATTCTCTGCAAGCAAAAGCCGCAGGACTACGCTTCGGCGATTATTGAGGAGTTGGAGAAACACGGTGTACGGGCGCGCATTGAAACTGGCTATCAGGATCTTATCAAAGAACCAATAGTAGATTTGTTTATCAAATTCATGATATGCGCTGACAGCAGAAAACACCCAAATGAATGGACTTTTATAGAAGAGTTACTGGTTGAGCTTTGGGGAATTAGCGGGATGCGGGAAAATGATACTTTTGATGAAATGCAGAGGAAACTGTCTGCTGTAGTGAACGTTGTTAAGAAGAATATTCAGCAAAAGCTTGATACAGAGCAATGGCACAGTACTTTGAATAGTATTATTGATTTTTTTGGCATTGGAAATATAAAGGCGAAATTCCCGGCGTATAAACAAGGTACTTACTTTATGAATGTAATCAACCAATTTGAAAGTCTCTTTTTTGAGGAATATGTAGCCGCACACGGAGTATGGAACTTAGCGATTGAAAACTTTCGCGGAGATCATTCCGTTCCTATCATGACAATTCATAAAAGTAAGGGATTAGAATACAATGCTGTATATTTTATTGGATTAGAGGATTCCGCTTTTTGGAATTTTAGAAATCAACCAGATGAGGATAGATGTACATTTTTTGTGGCGCTATCACGTGCAAAGGCGTCTGTTACATTTACATTTTGCAAAAAACGAACTGGCATGAAGTGCCCTATGCAAAGACACAACGCGATTAACGAATTTTTTGATTTATTACAAAGGCCTGGAATTGCAGAGGTAAAGCGTTTCCAAAACCGCTAACTGATTTCACGCACTTGAAATTACAAAAGCGCTGCGAGACAATGATTTGTGCCTACATCTTTTTTGTCAACACATGGCAAAGTAGACAAAACCTGCGTGTAACGATAGTTATATGCAGGTTTTGACTTTTACTGGTGAAATCAGACAAACAATCAGTTTGACTACTGAGCACAATTACATATCAATGAGACAAATAAGCAGGTTTGAGGAGATAGACGATTCCTCAAACCTGCTTTTATTGATGTTTAAGAAAGTGAGGCAGCTATGAAACTTCCGTATGGCTATGTTTTGATCAAAGGAGAAATCGCAGTACATGAAGAAAAGGCGGATGTGGTCCGCAGCATCTTTGACGCTTATCTCGCCGGAGCCAGCTTAGGAAGAATCGTTGATATGCTCTTCGCAAAAGGCATCCTCTCTCCGACAGGAAAAACAAAATGGACCAGGGCGGCCGTGGATAAACTTCTGACGAACAAAAAATATATCCCATTGGTTGGCGTTAGGGTATACATGGACACACAGTTTGAGAGGGCCCAGCGTTGCAACATAGACTACGATAAGACTGGGCATCCACGCAAGGCAGTCAGGTATCGGTCTCCAGTTTTTGAGACAAAATGAGACTATGCAGAACCCAGTTCTCTTGTTATACTGGTAAAAAAGGAGAATGGGTTATGAACGAGAACGAACTATGTGAGCGCTACATACGCTTGGCATTTCAATATGAGTCTGCCATTGACGCACTTCTGACAAAAGGATTGATCGATATGGAAGCGGCCAGTGCAGCAAAAGAGCGATTCTATGATACGCTGAATGAGGAAAGGCTACTGGCCACACAAAAAATCAGGGACTATCATGAATCCATCAGTCTGTATATGAGAACGCTGGCCCATGATGGCATGGTTTCACTGACAGAACTGGCAAGGCAGTATTCCGATGAGTCTCCAGGATATGTGATCCAAAGCTGGATGCGTAGCCGGAACACATTAGAGTTTCTCCGCCAGTGGGAATTGAATCAGAATGCCGAATTCGATGACCAGGTCTGCGCAGAGCTGATCCGCCAAGGACATACCACCTCTCTGACCATTACGCCGACGTTGTGGATCCGACGGACTCATGCGGTGGGGCTCCATGTCAAACAGGGAAAAGGCGGAGGCGTGAACGCTTACCCTGAAATTGCGGCGGATTTCCATTTATGGTTAGAACCGCAAGAGAGGTTAGCAATTTTAGGGCTAGTACAAAATGCAAGTATTGTCTGAGAATCTCTTCTGTACCAGCGTTATGGCTATACATGGAGCGATAAACCAATCCACAGCATCCCTTACAGTGTAGCACAGCCCTTGGAGAGGGGTTTCAAAAACTACTACCACTTTATAATGCAAGGAGAATAGGTCATGCGTTACGAGTATTTTAAGATTGTTGACCCGGCTTTTGTTCAGTCCCTTCTGGATGGAAATCTCTACATGAACTCTTTGAACTATTTTAGGACACTCGAGGAAGGCGCACAGAAAGAGGGAAACAAAGCCCAAAAAGACCCAATGGAAGGTGTCTGTGGGACGATTTCCAAAAACCGCCTCCGTCAGGTTGGTTTTCATTTCAGCGAGGATCTATTGGAAGTTATGGGCAATCATGTGCCGCTGCTCAGTGAAAATTACGGATACAATAACCTTTTTTGTCTCTACCGACTTCAGATTGATGAAGACGCCAAAACGATTCAGCAGCCCAGCAGGCAGTTGGTTAACTTCAACGACAAGGACAACGCCCAAAAAGTCGTGATTCGATTCCGGGACTCAGAGGAGTTTCTGCGGCGGCTTGAAACAGCACTCCAGACAGCGCTGACGGGGCAGGCCTTAGAATACGCCATTTATGGAGGTGTCACCTATGAAAACGCTTGGACCAGCGCCGATGGTCCTGGCACTCGTTCCGCCTTCCATAAAGACGCTTCTTATGCTTATCAGGAAGAGTGGCGGCTGTGCATTCTCCGCCGGGAATGGGTGGATGAGGCTGTTTCCTTCCCCGTTGGGGATCTGAAGGAGCTATGTGAGGTCATATCGCTGGAACAATTTATAAATCACTTGGATCAGATTTACCCGGGGTACACACTGGTGGAACACATGAAGAGCCACTCGCTGGAAACGTATCGGATGTTCGGCAAAATCAACGCCACCAGCCGTCTCATGTACGCCTATATGCCTCAGATGGTCCAAAAGCCCACACGCTCCGATGAAGCAGAGGCTGATTGGCACTACACACAGTTTTTGAACTTGAGTGACCGGCAGCAGGAGATTGACCCCTATCTGGAAGATCGTCTTTGGCATTATAAAGATTTAGACCACATGGAATTATTGGCACAATATCGGCTTTCTCAGGAACGCTGGGTCGAAGCCACGGATGCATTTGCCTATATATTGCAAAGTGCGCCGGAGAAGATAAAGGAAGACCCCTCTCGATTCTTTTTCCATCTGCACACCATTTTACTTCAGCATCAGGAAGCAGCTGATGCTGCGAAATTTCTGGAAATTGCCACATCGCGGTACGAGCTTCCAGAAGAATTGGAGATAATCATGCGGAGCGATTGTTTAATGGCCCTTGGCTTTTATGATCGGGTGGTGGAGTTGTTCAAAGAATTACAGCAAGAGTCGCCGGATCCGATTTTGGAGTATGACTTGGCGGTGTCGACTTTCCATCTGCTACGTTTTGAAGAGGCAGCAGAACACCTGCAAGCTTATACGCAATATTTTTCCCAGTCGCACACGGCC
>OGNU01000941.1_pt1 | contig 10916 bp, 8 predicted proteins | sample 1573581 | NCBI WGS metagenome assembly OGNU01 (sample SAMEA2581992, study PRJEB24529) | metagenome | biome: Human gut stool | place: China | collected 2011 | reverse complement strand
TGTAGCTTAGCACCTAATAAAAATATAGATTGGGTACTTAAAATAGCGCAAAATCATCCTCAATATATTTTTAATATAGCAGGTAGAAATGGTTTGAAAGAATATGGCCTAAATTATAATGAGGAGGATTTTCCCAATGTTAATTTCTTAGGATACATTACTGACGGAGAAATAAAATATCTGATGGCTAATTGTAAAGCATTTATTTTTCCTTCTTTTTTTGAGGGTTTTGGTATTCCACCATTAGAAGCGCTGCTGGGGGGCTTTCTTCTGTTCGGCCTCCTCCACGGCGCGGATGATGCGTGCACTCATCGAATCGGCGGCCGCGGCCGTGGCGCGCACAGTAAGTGCGCTCTCAAGCGCCAGGGCGCCCGCAAAGACACGAGAACCGACCGTTTTTGCGGCAGGCATCGACTCTCCCGTGATCATGGATTCGTCCATCGATCCCGTACCGTCCTCCACCATGCCGTCCAAAGCGGCTCGCTCGCCCGGCTCAATGCGATAGAGTGAGCCAGCAGGAACCGCTTCGGCTTTCATGCGTTGCCAACTTTCTCCCACCTTGACGGTGACTTCAGCCGGTGCCACGTCCATGAGCTTACGGATGGCGTTTCGTGCACGCGTCATGCTCATATCTTCGATAGCTTCTCCGATTTCATAGAGCACCATCACCATGGCAGCTTCGGGCCAGGCACCCAGACAAACGGCGCCTATCACGGCCACGCTCATCAGCGTATCCATGTTGAAGATCAGGCGAAGGAGAAAGCCGAACCCCTTGAGAATCGTCTGAAAGCCTGCAAGCACGATGGCAACGGCGGCACAGGCCATGATCGCCCACTCAGGAAGCGCGTGCGTAAGTTCGATCGCTTCCGCAACGGCCGCAAAGACGAGCGCGATACCCAAGCGCAGCCAGGGAATCGATTCGCCCTCGGTTTGGGCTGCATCCGTTTTGCCGGAGGCGACGACCACCGCGTCAAAACCCGCTTTCTGCAGTTTTTCGAGAATGGCAAAGCAGTGCTCGGCGTCCGTATGAAATTTCACGACGCGATTGATCTTGTCGACGGCGCAGTCAAGCCCGACAAGCTCAAGAACCTGTGTGACATCGGCGTCCGTTTGCATGCGCTCGATGCGAATTGCCATTTCCGAGAGGATCGTTTCGCGGATTTCGTTTGCCTGCATACCCACAGAGTCGATGATGGTGATGAGCATCGCGGCGGTGACGTTCTCATTGGCCGGCGTAAAGAGGGCGGTACGAGCGAGCGTGTCGAATCGAATGTCCTTGACAAGGTCACTGCCTTTGAAGGCTTTTTCGATCAAAGCGGTTTCGGCACCGCAACACATCTCCGGAATGTAGAGCTTGATGCAGGAAGAGGTCGTCATGGGGCGAACAAAAAAGTTTCTTTAACGAGTAACATTAAAAACCCTGTAGTCGCTACAGTGTCAAGAATTTTTCGCATACGGGGAAACGCATGAGAATCGGCGAACTGGCTCAACGCTCCGGCGTGGCTGTGGAGACCATCCGCTTTTATGAGGCGCAGGGGCTGCTTCCGGCTCCGTTGCGGCTAGAGAACAATTACCGCAATTACACGCGAAGGCACCTTGCAAGACTTCACTTCATCCGTCACTGCCGGTTGCTTGACATGAGTCTTGAGGAGATCGCCAAGCTGGCCAATTTGGAAAACGCTCAGCCGTGCGAGTTCGGGGTGGTGCACGAGACGATCGGCGCGCATATTCGAGACATCGACAACCGCATTCAGGAGCTGACGGAACTCAAGCAAAAGCTGCAGGCGCTTGAGTGCCACTGTACGGGAGATCACGAAGGAAAGAGTTGCGGCATTCTGCAGGAGTTGGAGTCCTACACCGATTCCTGCGACTGCTGTCGGGAGTTTGAGCTCGACTGCTGCTGCGGACATCCGCATCACAAAATCAGGTAACACAAGCGGTAGGTAGACGAGGCGCCAAGGTGCATTTCTTTTGCTAAATTGCGCAAACCACTTTTGTACGGAAAACTCAAGGTATGCACATGTTCGGAGGTTTGGTCGGCTGGCTTCTCGCGGCGGCCGTGGTTTTGATTCCCACTTTCTTTGTCGGGCGCTATGCGCAGACGCGCCCGCCCGTTCTCACGTCACCTCGTGCCAAAAGCGGTTTTGGTGGAGTGATGTGGCTTTTCCTGGCCGGGCAGATTGGCTGGCTTCTGACACTCGTGTGGCAAACGGCCTATATGACGAGCGAGCTCTGGTTCATGCTTGCGCGTAACTCTCAGACTATGCAGGCTGCTTTCGTGGCCGTAGTACCCGGACTTGTCTCCATCATCATCGGCGTCTGGGTTATTTGGCAGATTGCCGCTAAGCGCTCGCCCAACGCCGTAGCCTTTGCCGTAGTCGGCGTCTGGCTGATGGGGCCCTGTGTGGCCATGTTGCAAAGCTGGTACTTCGGTTTGGCGCTCACCGAACTCAGTCTGATTCAGCTCTTTGGTTGGAGCATCGGCTGGAGTCTTTACTTTGCGCTCTCGCCGCGTGTGGCTCTCACTTACGGAACACCTCGCGGCAAACGAATCGCCGAAGGCTTGGAGATCTAAAGGCTTTTCAAATCATCGATGAAAAAGGACGCTTCCATCACGGAAAGCGTCCTTTTTTCGTCAGCGAAAGCGCGTTTTAGAACGTCACGTGATCCGGATCCAGACCTGAGAATCCCGTCTGCGGCATATTGTCGAGACGATCCATTTCTTCAGCCGTCAGGCTGAAGCTGAAAAGATCCGCATTCATGCGGCGCCGTTCGGGCGACAAGGACTTCACGACAGCTGCCGCGCCGTGCTGCAGACACCAGCGCAGGCACACCTGACCGGTCGAGACGCCATGGTTTTGGGCGATCTCGAGGATTACCGGGTTGCGCACAAGGGCACCGCGCGCCAGAGGAGACCAGGCAACGACCTGAATGTTGCGGCTCGCACAGAAGTCGAACGTGCTTGCCTGACGGTAGCCGGGGTGAAATTCGATCTGGTTGACCATCGGTGCAATGCGGGCTCGCGCGAGCAGCGGCACGAGATGATGCGACAGGAAGTTGCTTACGCCGATGGCGCGCACGACACCCTGCTCGTAGAGGTCTTCGAGGGCGCGCCAGGTGCCGGAATTGATGCTCTGCCAGGTCATCGGTTCGCCCTTGGCGGCTGGCCAGTGAATGAGGAACATGTCCAGATAGGAGAGATCCATCTTTTGAAGGGCGTTGTCAAAGGCGCGCATGGCGGCGTCGTACCCGCGGTCGGCGTTCCAGAGCTTGGTTGTGACGAAGATCTGTTCACGCGGAACGCCGCAGGTGCGAATGGCTTCGCCCACGCCAGCCTCGTTGCCGTAGATAAAAGCGGTATCGATGTGACGATAGCCGATATTGATGGCGTCGTGGATATGCTCAATCAGTTTTTCGTCGTCGGGAACCTGCCAGGTTCCGAGGCCGATGCACGGAATTTTGACGTTGTTTGCAAGACGAAAGCCGCTGGCAATGGTGGGCAAAATAAGTCTCCCAAAGTGTTCTTAAATGGGCCTGTCTCAATCGAAGCGGGCAAGGGACAAGCTTCAAAGGCGGCCGATGATTTTTTGTTTGTCGCATTGTATCAGGGCGCCTTTGTAAATTTGAAAACAAAAAAGAAGGGGATTCAGAGACTTAGCAAAAACGAGAAGGCCGTTGTTCGTATTGCTCCGGCGCAACGCCCGTTAATACGCACAAAATCCAATGTTTCTCGGGCGTTTGCAGTAGGCGGCATGGGTGCCGAACGGACTACAATCCAAGCGAGAAAGCTTTTCTTTCGGATCGCCAAAGATGCAGCAAGAACTATCAGGTGTTTTCCTTCTTTTAATGGTCGTCGCGCTCGTGGTGCTGGGATTTGTCCTGCGCCGACTGAGTAAGGAGGGCGGCGGCAAACCTACTGCCAAGACAAAGCATATTCAGAGCGGTCGTCCCGTGCCCAACGAAAATCCGGCGCGCGGTGCGGTGAAAAAGCCGCAGGAGGTGCAGGAATTCGACGCCGTCAACGTTCGTCGCCCGACGATGCTCGCGCTTACAACCGTGCGCGAAGACGCTGTTTCTCCCGAAGTGTTCATCCAGCGCGCCTTCAAGATTGACCGCGAACACTGGATGGAAATCGAGTCGACCGACGAGACGCGCCGCAGCCTCGAAGCGCTCTTTAGCCACGTCTGCCAGCTCGCCTGGGTGCCGGGCAGTGCCTTTGAGCGCCATATCTACTCAGTGAGCTTTGCGCCGGCGCTTGAAGCCGCACTTAAGGAAGGCATTTTCCGCAACGATAAGTCGGCCGGCGTCGTCACTCATGTGACAGCCATTGACGAGACGGGAGAAGTGCTCGGTAACCCCATGAAGATGTCTTTGGAAGGTTCCAAACTCGGTCTTGTGGCCGCCCTGTGGGCCGCTTTCAATCCCAAGGGCATGCCGCACGAACTGCGCGCTGAACTCGAAAAGGAAAACGCGGAAGTGGCAAAGCGCCTGGCCGATTTGCCGCAGCATGTCGCCTATGAAACGGTCGCAAGCTGGACGATGCGCTACGCAAGCCTTTCAGCCGTTGTCGCGGCCGTCAAAAGCGGAGTTGAAGCCGACCGGGTGTCCGAGTATCTTGCCGAAATCGATGAGATTTCCAAGGATATGCACGAGCAGGCCGACCGCATCGACGAAGCGATTGAAAAGAGAGCTGGTTCAGTCGTCAATCTCGAGGACGCCGACGATGCCCTGGTTCACGCCATCGCCTATATGTACGTGCGCGATCTGACTGTTCGCTTCATGCGCATTTGTTCGCTGTTGCGCGTGTCGATCGGCGATTCGTTTGAAGAGGAAGTACGCTGCGCCAATGCGGTCGCAGGCGACGTCAACCAGTTTACGGACGTGCGCTCGCTCATTGCTGCCGCTCAGAAGGTAGCGCACGACAAGCTCGATCCTTCGCACATGAGAACGGCCGGTGAACATGAAATTTCGCGTGCTGCTGCCATTGCTAAGCACGCTCAGGAACTCACGGAAATTCACGACGGGTTCCTTGCCGATCTGCAAAAGCAAGCGCGTAAGGTGCAGGACGATATCGATCAGGCTCTGCTGCGTCAGGCACGATTGCATCGATACGCCGTGCGCGTGAGCGACGAGGGGATGGTGGAAAAGTTCTTTGTGCTCAACGCCTGAGAACCACAAATGTTCTGAGATATAGAAACACAGGCAGCCGACAAAAACGCCGCCGGGGGTGAACCGACGGCGTTTTTGTTGGCTGTAGCGCTCTTTAGCGCTTGATGATTACACCGGCGTCGGGCGTAAACGTTGCCTTGAGTTCGGTGCCGACATCAATAAGCCCAGTGCCGGGCAGGAACGGAACAGACATGCTGTAGGGCTTGGTCTGGTTCGAGTTCGGAATCTGCACGTGATAGTCGATTCGATCGCCTTCGAACAGTCGGTTGACGATCTGCACGGTAAAACTCTCGGATCCGGCCTGCAGGTGCAGGTTTTCCGGACGCACCACGAGGTAGGCGTTTTCGCCCACGGCCGGGGGATTTTGCTTACCCATGCGGGCTCGCAGTTTTTGACCGGATACGGAGATGATGCCGTAGCCGTCGGCTTGCACGGCTTCCAGACGGCCCTCGATGAGGTTGGCCTGACCGATAAAGTCGGCAACAAAGGGTGTGGCCGGATCTTCGTAGAGCTGCATAGGCGTGCCGATTTGTTCTATCTTGCCGCCGTGCATCACCATGATGCGGTCCGACATTGTCAGAGCTTCTTTCTGATCGTGCGTGACATACAGGCACGTGATGCCGAGCTTTTGTTGAATGCGGCGGATTTCCGTTCGCATGTGCAAACGAAGCTTTGCGTCGAGGTTCGAGAGCGGTTCGTCCATCAGAAGAAGCTTCGGACGCAGCACGAGCACGCGGGCCAAAGCCACGCGCTGCTGTTCGCCGCCCGACAGCTGGCTCGGGTAGCGCTGTTCAGCCTTGGTTAGCCCCACGAGAGCGAGCGCCTCGCGAACCTTGGTTGCCATGGTGTCCTTTGACTCGCCGCGGATTTTGAGACCGTAGGCGACGTTGTCAAAAATCGTCATGTGCGGGAAAAGCGCGTAGTTCTGGAACACAAAGCCCAGCCCGCGTTCGTTGGCAGGAACGTTCGTAATGTCGACGCCGTCGACGAGGATCTGGCCCGAGCTCGGGGTTTCGAAACCTGCGATCATGCGAAGCGTCGTGGTTTTGCCGCAGCCCGACGGGTCGCGGAAGGTTAAAAATTCGCCGGGCTGTACGTCCAGATTGACGTTGTTGACCGCCAGGAACTCTTCGTTGTCCTTGATGAAACGGCGGCAGATGTTTTTAAGACTGAGAGAAACGGACATTTAGCGTGCTCCAATGGTGTCGCCGTTGCGGCACAGTACGCGGGCCAGCAGCGACATGGCGCCGGAGGCCAGGAAGACGAGAAGAATCAGCACAACCGAGAAGGCGCAGGCCTGCGCAAACTGCAGTTCGGTCATGCATTCCAGAATGCGGGTCGTGATCAGAGTCCAGTGAACCGACACGAGGAAGATCGTGGCGCTGATGGCCGTCATCGAGTGGATGAAGAGATACTTCATGCCCGAAAGGATGGCCGGCAGGACGAGCGGGATCGTGATCGACGTGAAGGTTTTCACGGACGAGGCGCCCAGGCTCCGGCTAGCTTCTTCGATCGAGGGATCTATCTGGGAGAGCGCGGCGATGACGTTGCGGATGCCAGCCGAAGAATAACGGAAGACGTATGCCGCAATCAGGATGTAGATCGTGCCGGTTAGAACGATCGGCTTGTCGTTGAAGGCGATGATGTAGGCGATACCGACCACGGTGCCCGGCAGCGTGTAGTTCAGAAGCGAGGCCGTTTCCAGAGTTTTGTGACCGCGCACCTTCAGGCGAGTCGTCACGTAGCCCACGAGAACAGCAAGCAGACCACCCAAAGGCGTACCGATGCAGGCGATCAGCAGCGTGTCCTTGATGGCTTTCATGCCGTGGGTCATGACGTATTCGTAGTTGGCGAAGGTAATCGAGTTGTCGACGCCCCACACCTTGACGACACTGCCCAGAACGATGACCGAGTAGATAGCGATGATCAGGGCAATTACGGCTGCGATGACCACGGCCATGACGGTCGTCACGAGCAGCCCCGGGCCGTGAATCGAGCTGCGTCCGCCGGCTTTACCGCTCACCGTCACGAAGTTCTTGCGGCTTACCCAGTAGTGCTGCAGCAGGTATACGGCGAGAGCCGGAATGAGCAGCATGAAAGAAAGCGCTGCGCCGCCCTTAAAGTCGTACATGCCGGTAATCTGCAGATAAGCCTGTGTCGGGAGCACCGGGAAGGAGTGTCCGCCCAAGACCTGAGGTGTTGCAAAGTCGGCGAGCGAACAGGAGAAAACGAGAAGAAACGCGTTGGCGATGCCGGGAACGGCAAGCGGCATCGTGACCGTACGAAAGACCGTAAGACTCGAAGCGCCCAGAGAATAGGCAGCGTCTTCCAGGTTCGGATCGATGCGCGAGAGAATGGTCGAGAGCGTCATGAACGCCACCGGGAAAAAGGTAAGCGTTTCGGAAATGAAGGTGCCCCAGAAGCCGTAGAAGTTGAAGTCCTCGATGCCCAAAAGCGTGAGGATCATGCCGTTGGGACCCAAGAGAAGCGTGAGCGCGATACTGCTTGTAAAGGGAGGAGAAATCAGAGGCAGGATCGTGATTGCGCTGATGATGAATTTCACCCAAGCGGGCATGCGCAGACGCGTGACGGCAAAGGCGAAGATAAAGCCCAGAACGGTACCGGCCAGGCCTACGGAAAAGCCAAGCAGGATACTGTTGACAGCTGCCTGCTGGTCGTACCAGCTTGAGACGAAGGGCTTGAGATTTTCAAAGGTAAAACCGCTCTCGCCCCAGAAGGTCATGGCAAGAAGCCGGCAGAGCGGATAAAGCACGAAGACGCCGATCAAAAGCCACAGCATCGCCACGGTGAGACGTGTCGTGGCGTCTCGTCCCGATGCACCGGAAGAGGTCGTCATAGTGGTTCGAAAAAAAAGAGAAGAGGGAGGCCGAGCAAATGTCAGCCTCCGAATGCCGATGAAAAAATAAGTATTGCCGGCGAGCGCCGCCGTTAAAAACCTTGCCGGACGGCGTTCGCGTGAGGCGAAGTTTTACTTGATGACTTCGTTGATCCAGCGCTGGGTGTATTCCTTGCGCTTTTCGCCCTTCCAGGTGACGTCGGTCGGAATCATCTTGATCTTGGTGAGATCGAGAATGGGATTGTCCGTCTTCACGTCATTGCGGGTCGGAACGTAATTGATCTTGTTGGCGACGATGAATTCGGCAAACTTCTTGGAAGCGGCCCAGTCGACGAACTTCTTGGCTTCGGCGTTGTTCTTGCCACCCTTGATGACGCCCGTGGCTTCAATGCCGTAGCTCACGCCGTCTTCAGGATAGGTAATCACGACCGGATAACCCTGCTGCTGGATGTCCAAAGCGTCGACAATGTAGAAGATGCCTGAAGCGCACTGACCGGTCGCAATCGGCATGGCGCCGCCCGCACCGCTCTTGGTGTACATCTGGATGTTGCCGTTGAGTTGCTTCTGGAACTTGAAGGCTTCGTCTTCACCCATGATCTTCACGAGCGAGAAGATGCGTTCGGTGGCGGTGCCGGACGTACGGGCATCGGCCATTTGCAGATTCTTCTTGTAGCGCGGATCAAGAAGGTCGGCCCACTTCTTCGGCGGTTCCATGTTGTTCTTCTTCAGGAACTTGGTGTTGGTGAGGAAGCACAGCGGAATGACGCCGATGCCGGTCCAGTAGTTGTTGGGATCGCGCAAGGAGGCGTCGATCGCGTCGGAGTCGGCCGGTCGATAGGCTTCGAAGATGCCTTCCTTGCTGGCGGCGGCATACATGTCGGCAGGACCGCCCATCATGATGTCGACCTGCGGGTTGCCCTTTTCTGCGGTCAGACGAGCCAGTGCCTCACCAGTGGAAAAGCGAAGGAAGTTCACCTTGATGCCCGTGTCCTTGGTGAATTCGGCGAAGATGCGCGAAGCGTACTTCTCCGGCATCACGGAGTAGGCGTTGAGTTCGGCAGCGTTAACGCCGAGGCACAAAGAGGCGAGACCTGCGAGCACGGTCAGAAGTTTTTTCTTGGACATGTCCTTTCCTTCCTTGAATTAATTTTTCGCGTTGCTCTGCTTCTTTGAACCGTTCGCGTGAACAGCCGGCGCGGATACTATGGGCTTCAAAATGCCGCCTTGCGCTCTTTGAGAGCGCAAAAAGGTAACGCGGCAACGCGTCGGAAGGAAATTGTACCCAAAAGGTCTCGGGTATCTACTAGATTTTGCGAACCCAAAAGGAGATTCCGCTGACTTGATGGGTCATTCAAGAAATCAAACGCCGCAGACGATGGCATCTGCGGCGTTCAATCAAATCCAAGGATCAGAGGCGATCATGCTTCGGGTTCCGGGCGGCTCAGGCGCATTGTGTTGAGCATTGCGGCGGCAGCCGGCGCAATGTCGCTGGCGGTAAAGCCCGCGGCGTACTCTTCACTTGCCTTGCCGTGCAGATAAACGGCGGCAAGCGTCGCGCTTACGAGGTCGTAGCCTTGCGCAAAGAAGGCACCGAGCATGCCGCTCAGCACATCGCCCGAACCGGCGGTGGCGAGCATGGCGTTGCCCGTGGGATTGATCCAGGTGCGCGAGCTGCGCAGGGTGATGACGCTGCCGGCGCCTTTCAAAATCGAAATGGCACCGGTCTGAACGGCGAGCTCTCGGGTAGCTCCGATGCGGTCGGCCTGAACCTTTTCAACGGTGCTTCGGATGATGGCGGCAGCTTCGCCCGGATGCGGAGTGATGACCGTGTGAGCTTTGCGGGCAAGCAGCGCATCCTGAAGCGACATGTCGTCGGCAATCATGCGAAGTGCATCGGCATCAAGAATCAACGGTACCGGAGCAGCGATGGCATCGGCCAGACGCTTGCGGGCTTTGTCGGAAAAGCCCATGCCGCAGCCCACGACATTGCAGGAGGTCTTCGCGAGATCAATTTCGCCAACGGCGACCATGAGTTCCGGATAGATCGTGTCGAAAGCCGGGGCCTTGTCGCTCATGAATTCGACCGTGACGCGGCCTGCGCCCGTCACGATTGCCGCACGGGCCGCAAGAACGGCCGCGCCGATCGTGCCGGTTTCGCCGCCCACTACAGCCACGTGACCGTAGTTTCCCTTGTGACTGTTGCGGCTGCGTTCCTCGAGCACGTGACGGAAGTCGTCGGGTTCGACGAGACCGATCGTGGAAAGGGGAACGGAAACGCCGAGTTCGTTCACTTCGACGATACCGGCGGCATCGGCGCCTTCGCACATGAAGCAACCTGCCTTCGGAGCGAGCATGGCAAGCGTGATGTCGGCCATGCAGCCCTTGACTCCGCCCACCCAGCGGCCGGTCATCGGGTCCAGGCCGGAGGGGATGTCAACGCTGATGTGCAAAGCCTGACGTTCGTTAAACCACATGGCGGCGTCTTGGAAGTCTCCTGCCAGCGGCTTTTTCATGCCCGTTCCAAAAAGCGCATCGATCACGACTTCGGCCTTGTCGGCGTTGTAAGGGTCGCTGATCACGGTGCCGCCTGCGTTCACATAGGCGTTGTACATGGCAAGTGCATCTTCGGTCTTGGGCTTGTCGCAGCCGATCAGGGCAACAGTCACGCGGTATTCGCGATCAAGCAGCAGTCGAGCGGCGGCAAAACCGTCGCCGCCGTTGTTGCCGGGGCCGCAGATGAAGACGACATGCTTGCCGGGTTCGAGCGATTCGCAGACTCGATCGGCAATCACGAGGCCGGCGCGACGCATGAGTTCGGCGGCGGGAAGCTGGGACTGATAGCGGTGTTCGAGCGAAGCGAGTTCGTCGAGATTGAGAATTTGCTGTGCCA
>OGNU01000934.1_pt1 | contig 10991 bp, 9 predicted proteins | sample 1573581 | NCBI WGS metagenome assembly OGNU01 (sample SAMEA2581992, study PRJEB24529) | metagenome | biome: Human gut stool | place: China | collected 2011 | reverse complement strand
GCACAATGGCAATGGCACGGTGTCCCCTCTCCTCAGTCAAAACCACCGGCTGAGCCGGTGGCTTGAGTAAGCCCTAGAAGGGCATAATACCAGCAAAGCCCCTTAAGGATCCACGAACTCCTTAAGGCTCAACTGATCGGCAATCTGGTCCTGTTGCAGTTGGTTTTTAATGTACTCTTGGCGCAGTATCTGCCCTATATCCTTTTTGATCTGACCGTAAATTACCATTCTCCGATATTTCGGTGCAAACACAACATGGTATTGACATCTCCACGTGGTATGGCTTAAACTATCTACGTCTTTGTTATCTTTCATTTCAAAGATAAACCTCCCTGTTCCTAGAATGTGGTTGGCAAACCCACACTCTATTCTACGGGGAGGTTTCTCTCTGTCTAGGGCTAAAGCCGTTTTTATTCCACCAGCGAAGCTGGTGGTTGTCGCTCGCTCAAGCTACCCAAATCAAAACCGCCCCGGCTTCCTGCTATGGAAACCGAGGCGGTTCGTTTACTTTATGGGTGCTTTTTCAAACACTTAATGCCTATCAACTGGCATTCAGTTTTTGAAGTTTTAGTCATATCTGTATTTAGAGGACTTTCCGTACACTTTTCGGAGCGATTTTTTCAGACTGACCACCGTTTCTTTGATGATCTTTGCCTCATCGGCAGAGCAATCTGCAAGCTGTTCGGTCATCCAGCTGTCGAACACCGGCTTTGCTTTTTTGATCTCGATGCACAGCAACTCGTCCGCCGAGCAGTCCAGCGCGTTGATGATGTCGATCAGCGTTTTCAGGCTGGGCACGGAGTTGCCTGTTTCGATATGGCTGATGTGCGTGACCACCACGCCGACCTCATTGGCCAGCTGCTCCTGCGTCATGCCTTTTGCCAGGCGGCAGGCACGGATGCGTTTTCCGATGTCGGCGTAGTCCACCATAATACAAGTCCCCTCCGTTTTGTGAAGTGATACTTGTATTGTATGTGCAATCGACCGGGATTGTAATAACCTGAAAGTGCAGTGGACTTATAAATACTAATCGTTCAGAAATACTTTAACTTCCTGCTTTCCGTCAATCGTTGTCACAGCAGTAATGGCATCCGGGCGGAAGGAGTCTCCCGGATAATGCATCTCCAATTTCAGATTGACTTTTTTCCCAGCTTCCACTTCCTGTGCCAGTTTATTCTCAAAATTTTTGAATTCGTTCCGATTTAGTCCAGAATCCTGCGGAATGAGATTTTCCAAATCGTTTGCCCCATCAAAGCGATCTGCAATCGCGTGTCCACGGTCATCTGTGCTTTTTTCATATCCTTTTCCAATGTCATGGATGCTGTCTTTAATTTGCAGACGACCATCATGCTCTTTCAGATGCAGGTCTCCTTCGGCTGTAAACAGCCTTCCAAGGTGATCGGTAGTATACTCATATCCGTTTCTTTTATACTCTGCATCCGACAAAAGATCCTGCTCCATACGGTACGGCATTCCATCATCGTTATTTTTGTATTCCAGCTCTTTTTCTAGCTCTGCAAATGACTTTTCCGTAGCAGCATCCAGTTTTTCTTCTGGCTTTTCTATCGCGCCTTTCTGTAGACGCTCAAATGACTGTTTGACGACATCATCCAACCCAATGTGCATTTTTGCTTCCATCGGTTTCGCTTCTGAGATTTCTCGCCTCACAGCACACGACCTCCCTGCTGTTCAAAATTCGTCCTTAGATTATCTACAGCCTTTGCATCCGGGTTCAGGCTCATGCCCATGCTTATCACGCTATTCAGCACCCAGTCTGCGGCAGCAGCTTTCAGGCCGTACTGTCCCTGCAACTGTTCCAGAAATTCTTTACGGGGTGTGAACGATTTTTCGGCTGCGGCACAGTAATCAACGACCGTGCTGATTCCACCAAAGAAATCAAACACAGCTTTCCGGGTCTTAGCCACATCCAGTTCGCCGCCTGCAAAGACCTGTTCCAGGTAGCGGCCGTCCTCCGGCTTCAACATCATCTCATGGCGTTTCAGCCAGAGCTTCAGCTGCTCCATCTCCGAAACGCCCAGCGGTTCCAGCTCTTTGCCCGCTGCCAGTTGTCCAAATACAAACTCTGCGTTGATTTCATGCGGCATTTTTGAGGGTTTGTGGTAAACAGCATTTTCCGGCATGGGATACGCCTCAATCTTGCAGAGCACCGCCTCCGGCCACTCATTCTGGTAAACGGCAGCTACACCAAGCGGTAGCTTGGACAATTCGTCGATCTGTGCCTCCTTCAGAGCGGCAGACTTGCCTACCAGCTTGCGATCCTCTTCGTCCGGCAGGCGCAGAATAATTTTTGTGTTGGTGTTGCGGATGACCGACATATCCAGCAGGCCGGGAGCCTGATCCGCAATGATAAAACCCTCGCCGTAAGTACGCATTTCCGCAATAGCATTTGCCAGCATCTCCACCGACTTGCCCTGCAGATTTGCCCCTTCCTGCGACTGTTCCGCCGACGTCTTGCGCAGCAGATTGTGCGCCTCTTCCAGCACGGTAACATGGCGCAGTCTGCTGTTCATCTCGCTGCCACACATCCGGTATTCCTGCAGCTTCATGACCAGAATGCCCATCAGCAGCGATTTTGTCTCCATCGACCCCACCCGGCTCAGGTCCACGACCACATTGCAGTCAAACAGCTCTGCGTCGCTCAGCGCGTCCTCTGCGCAGAACACACTGCCGTAAATGCCGTTGGTCAGCGACTTTACGCGGGTGCACAAAGCGCCCACATAATCGCTCTGGGTATCCTTGGAATAATGCGACTCTTCAATGACGCCCGGCAGAATATCCAGCAGGTCGAAGAAGGTCGGGAAAACCCCCTTTTCACTTTCCGAATTGCGCAGATCCCAGCCTACTTTCTGATAGCTGCGCTCAATAGCATCCTTCAGCACCGCTGGCATGGCTGCATACATGGGCCAGCAGGCATTGAAGATTTCCACCAGACGGTCGATATGTTCCAGAATGTGGATGTTCTGCGGGAACGCAAAGGGATTGATGCGCAGCAGCGGAGTTTCTCTGGGGTTGGTGCCGAACACCTTTACATCCGCGCGGCTGCCGAACACATTCTTGTACTCGCCCTTGGCCGGTTCCACCACAAGAAACGACGTCCGTCCATCCTTTGTTATCTCGTCCAGAAGATGGTAGACTGCGTTGGACTTGCCCGTACCCGTAGAGCCTGTGACAAAGGTATGGGAGGCCATTGCCTGCCGGTTCAGGATAAGGTCCGCTTTTTCCTCCCTGCCCATATGGTAGATTTTGCCCAGCTCCATCTTGTCCGCATCCGGCACCGTTTCGTCCGGTACATTGCGGCCGAACTCCGCGTGCTCGATGATTGGCAAGCCGTGCACTGAGCGGGTGGGCAAGCCAAGGTGCATCGGAAGTTCCCGACCGCTGACCAGTGTTGCTGGCGTATACAGCAGGCTGTCCGGCGCACCCGCCCACAGCGGACGGGCAAAGACCGGGTGCATGAATCGCTTGAGGTACTCCCGCAGCTGGGCCACCTGTGCCTCATCGTTCTGCCAGACATTCACAGCACCGCTCTCCACCGAGGAGCCCTCGCCCACCATCAATGCACGGTAAGTATTGGCCGCAAGTATCGCCGTGGACGGGGTAGACGAAAGGAAATAAGCCGCACATTTATAACAGCCGTAATCCTCGCTTTCCTTGGCGCGCTTGAGCTGGTTTTCAATGCGTTCCAGCAATTCTTCCACCGATTTGTTGCACAGCTCGACCTGCTGGGTACGGCCCATGCCGCGGGTGTCTGTTGTGCCGTGGCTCTCCTGCTGGCTGATGGTGTCCGATGTTCCATGCGACGTCCCATCGGAGGTGCTGTGCGAAGTGCCGGTCTGCTCGGTGGCAGAGTGGCTGGTACCCCACGAGTCGTTTACGCCCATGGAGCCGCCGATGTTCCGGGCAATGCTGTTGAAAGCCGTTCTGGATGGTGCCATGCCTCCTATGGCCCTGCCAGCCGTGCCCAGCAGTGGTCCAATAACAGCACCTGCCACCGGAATCGCAACCGAGGCTACTGCGCCGCCCAGACCCAGAATGCCTGCAATGCCGCCAGCCACCGGCGAGACCTTTGTGACCGAGGTGCCGGAGCTGCTGCCGACACCGCCGTTGATGCCGCCGCTGACCCCTTTCGTTTTCTGGGTGCCATCCGTCACCGAGGAGGACTGGCTCGTGCCGTCCGTTGTGGTCGTGCTGACGGTATCGCTGATGGTGTGGGAAGTCCCGCTGCACAGGCTCTCCATCACAGCCGTGCTCTGGTTCTCGCTATAGGACCATGTGCTCTTGCGGAAGGGCGAAAGACTGCTGTAGAGGTTTTCGTACCCGCTGCGTATCTCCGCCTGCGTTTCTGCCGAGACAGGCTCTGCCAGAAACAGCGCCGTGTACACCTCTCCGTCCATGGCGTCCATAAAACGCTCGATGCCCTGCACAAAAGCTTTGTCTTCCGTCCTGGATTTATCCCGCAGTGCCGCCACGCAGGACACCGAGGCCACAGCTTCCTGCGTATCGCCAAAGGCTCCGTCCAGCAGCTCTTTTTCCTCCTGCCGCGGAATGCCTCTTGTCTCAGAGCCGGGGAAATTGGAGCTCAGCACCTTTTGCAGCGCCTTGCTGGAAGTATCCAGGTCGCGGCTCTTCATGTTCTTTTTCAAGGGGTCCTCCCGGACACCCAGATAGATATTCGCGCCGACATTCTCCTCCGGCACATCGATCATCACCGCCAGACTGCAGCCCTGCGCCATGCTGGAATAGTACACCGTGGAAAGCTTCTGGAACATATCCTCGCCCTTTTTCAGGGTCAGTTTCTGCAGCTGGAACAGCTGGATGCACTGGGCAGGGTTCTGCACGTCCAGCATCTGCTGGGAAAGCTCCACCATGCCATAGTTCTGCAGTTCCGTCAGATATTTTTTATACACCAGATGGTCTGCAAGAGTCAGCTGGTCCGTCAGGTCATTCAGCGACCGCTGCGCGGAAAGCTGCTGTTTTTCAAGCACCTCAAGCTCGTCTGCCATGATTTATTTTCCTTTCTGCTGTCAACTGTTCAAAAACTTCCAGATCAGGGCAGCTCCGCCCAGTGCCGCACCGGCTGCGACGGCAGAGCCAAGGCCGCCGCTCTCCATCCCGTCAATGGCTTCCTTTGCGCTTTCATGGCCCTGATCGGCCGCTTTCTTATACCATTGCATAGCCTGTTCTTTGTCTTTTGTCACGCCGTACCCTTTTTCATAACAGTAGCCAAGGCTGTACTGCGCATTTGCAATTCCCTGTTCTGCCGCTTTCTCATACCATTTCACCGCTGCAAACTTGTTTTCTGGCTTACCCTGACCATAGAAGTAACATTCACCTAGCCTATTCTGTGCCTGTGCATATCCCTGCTCTGCTGCTTTCTGGTACCACTCGGCCGCCTTGGCAGGGTCTTTCGTTACGCCTTTGCCACACTCATAACAAAGTCCTAGATTGCACTGCGCCAATTCATTACCATTATCTGCAGATTTACGATACCACTCGATTGCTTTTCCAAGATCTTTTGCTACCCCTTCTCCCCTTTCATAGTAATAGCCCAGACTATTCTGTGCATCTGCATCACCTTGTTCTGCAGCTTTCCGATACCATTTCACTGCCTCTTCTTTGTTTTGTGCCACGCCATATCCATTGGCATATAATTCTGCAAGAGTATATTGAGCTTCTGCGCATCCCTGCTCTGCAGATTTACGATACCACTCCGCTGCCTTGGCATAGTCTTTTGCCACACCCATACCGTTAGCGTAACAATAACCCAGATTGTGCTGCGCGTCCGCATAGCCTTGTTCTGCGGCTTTCCGGAACCACTCCTCTGCCTTGGCAATGTCTTTTGCCACACCCATGCCGTTAGCGTAACAAGTACCCAGATTGTATTGCGCTACATCATAACCCTGCTCTGCGGCTTTCCGGTACCACTCCACTGCCTTGGCAAGATCTTTTGCTACGCCTTCTCCATACTCATAACAGTAACCAAACATATTCTGTGCATTTGCATCGCCCTGTTCTGCCGCTTTCCGATACCATTTCACGGCTTCACTATAATTCATTTCTGTGCCATTTCCATCATAATAGCACTTGCCCAGAGCAAATTGTGCTTTCACATTGCCACTCTCTGCAGCTTTGCGGTACCACTCTGCCGCCCTAGCAAGGTCTTTTGTTACGCCTTTTCCATCTTCGTAGCAACAGCCAAGATAGTACTGTGCAACTGCTTATTCCCTGTTCTGCAGCTTTTTCGCACCACATCGCAGCCTTTTTCGGGTCTTTTTCTACGCCTTCTCCGTTATTGTAGCAACGGCCAAGATAATACTGTGCCTCTGCAAGTCCCTGCTCTGCGGCTTTCTCATACCATTCAGCGGCCTGCACAGAGTCTTTCGTTACGCCATTACCCTTCATATAGCAAAGGCCCAGATTGTACTGCGCTTTCACATTGCCCTGTTTTGCCGCCTTGCTGTAGCATTCAAACGCCTGCTCCAAGTCTTTTGCGACACCTGTGCCATGAGTATAGCAGTCACCCAGTTTTTTCTGTGCTTCCGCATAGCCCTGCACTGCCGCCTTGCGGTACAGTTCTGCGGCCTTTGCCTCGTCCTTGCCGACGCCGTCGCCGGCCTCATAGCACACACCCAGCTCATACTGTGCTTCCGGGCATTCCTGCTCCGCCGCTTTGGTGTACCACTTCACAGCCGCCACATTGTACGAGAGTGCCGCATACAGCCGCCCGGTCATATACTGGGCCGTCACATTTCCCTGAGTCGCCGCCGCTTCGTACCATCTGCGGGCCTCTTTGTCGTCCTTTTCAACGCCACGAGCCTGATAATAGCACTCGCCCAGTGCACACTGTGCCTCGGCATCGCACTGCTCTGCGGCCTTTTTGTACCACACGACCGCATTTTCTTCGTTTTTTTCCACACCCATGCCGTTCTGATAGCACCGTGCCACCTCAAACTGTGCCTCGGGGTGTCCGTAATCTCTGGCCGCGACCATGTACTGCTGGAACGCCATTTCCGCATTGCCTGCCTGCTGATTTTTCTTAGCCTCCTGCAGGTAGTCCTGCACAGTCTTCTTTTTTGTTTCCTGCTGTGCTTCCTCGCCCAGGCAGAAGCGCTCCACGCACTCCATAAACTCCTGCTTTTTGTCCTCCGGGCCGTTGAACAGGAAACTGTACGCGGCATTCTTCTCTCCGCCGAAATCCATCTCCTTGATTTCAGCCCCCAAACCGCCCCACTTCACGCGGCCCGCAGCCGGTTCAAACCACTCCTCGACGGGCTTTGCCTTCACGGCTTTCGGGATTTCCATCGGCTTTCCGCCCACGCGGACAGACTCCAGCTTGTCCGTAAAACACACTTCCACCTGAATTTCGCTCATATTCTATCGCTCCTTATGGTTTTATAATCTTTAATGTAATCTCCCTGACTTCTCACCCACATATCGATGCCCGTCCCGAACACCTCGGCTTCTATCATCCAGCCCTTTTCTGTTACACGCAAAACCTTTGCAGTGGGCAGTCGGTCAAGAACGGATTCCAGACTCGGCCCGGTATACTCGAACCGGATGGTCTGCAACTCGCCGCCGTACATAAACTGGATGCGCTTGCGCATCTCGCCCTCCTGAAAACGGTCGGTGTACCGGGCCGAGTATAGCTGGGCAAAGTGCCTGTCGAGCGTCTTATAGCTTTGGATACGGTCAATGCGGTAAATCGTCGGGGAGTTATCCTGCGGGTTCCGGAAGTGCTTATCCTTGTCGATGCCTTCGATGAACGCCGCCAGATAGAAATAATACTCGCTGAACAGGATGCCCACCGGCTCAATGGTGCGCACACGGGTCTCGCCGTCGTGGGTGCGGCAGTAGGTAATTTCCATAACATTGTGGTTTTCTATTGCCGTACCGATCTCCCACAGGCTCTCGATAAACTTCCGGCCATGCTGCGGCTCGACGTAATGGAAGCGCTCATTGCTGATGAGGTCTTTGACCTGATTCAACCGGTCCAGCGGTGTACAGGCCAGAATGAGCTTGTCCAGAATCGGGAACATCTCCTCCTTGACCATAGAGCGGCTTTCCAGCAGGATCTTGCACACTGCCAGAATCTCGCTGCTGGTGAGGAAGCGGGAAAGCGTATCATCCAGCAGATAGCCGCCCTTTGCGGAGTTGTATAAGATCTCCCGGCGCGGCTCGCTGTCTGCAAAATGATTGCGCAGGGTGTCAAGGTCGCGCTGGATGGTTTTCTCACTGACACCGAAGCGGTCAGCCGTCTGCTGTTTGTTCAGCACACCGCCCTGTACCAGCACCTGCTGGATATAGAGTATACGGTCCAATCTACTATTACGCACGGTTCATTCTCCTTCTCTGCTCATTGTAACACAACACAACTATCCCTGCAATTCTTTGTATGAACTTTTGTCGTTTTACAGAATTACAAAAAAATTTTGTCTCTTTTGCACAACCCCAGTATACAAAAAAAGATGGACAGCCTGTCTGTCCATCTTCTATAGCAGTTTGCGTTTTTAATGCACAAGCAACATCCGCAAACTGCATATCGCAAATATGCCGTTTTGATTGGCGCTATTTTTGAAAATTGCGATAAAAAGTCAAGGTAGACTATTCTTAAATTGCCAGCCTCTTTTGAAGCGATAGGCACTGTTCATCAGCTCGTCTGTGATGGTGTAAAGCGCCCGGCGTGGCGAACCATATCCGTCAATCAGCCCAATCACAATCGCAAGATTCAGCACAAATGCAATGCTCAACAGCACCATCAAAAATTTTTTCATACGTTTTTCTCCCATTTGACTTATTTTTCTGCCCCCATTATACAGATTGGGCTGGACGGTATGGTTGTCCATCCTACACATACCACAAAAAAAGGAACACGGCATTCTCATTTTGAATGTACCGTGTTCCTATGGATACGGATTTTCTCTTTGGCCAACGCCATCAGATACTCGTTGATGCCTTCCAAGATGAAATCCACATTTGTCCCTGTCATGGCAATGCTGCCGGACAGGGCTTTTTTGTAGGTCTCGGTGTCGATGTGGTGCTCTTTCAAGAACACCAGCCGGATGCCCTTGTGGTAGAGGTCTTCGTACAAAGTAAAACCTTCTTCTGCATTTCTGGACATCCGGGATACTGAATCGAACACCTCTATATCACCGGATTTCAAAATCCGGTAGAGCTTCAACCATTCCGGGCGAAAAATGGATGTGCCGGTGTAATCTATCTTCTCCTTATATAAAGAAGCAGGACAATCCACACGGACTGCCCTGCAAAAGTAAAGGGAGAGCATCCGAAGACACTCCCCCAGTAGATAATTATTTTTTTCTTACCATGCAGCGCTTTTTGAAGAATGCGATGCCATAGCAGAGGATGTCATCATAGTCATCCCGGAAGTCCGCTGCATACATCCGGTCATTGATCTGCTGAATGGCAGTATCACAGGCATCCGGCAGAGCATCCAGAGTTTTTGCATACTTGGCTTCAAAAATTGCCACGCGGCCATTGCGGATATCCTTTACGATAACATCGCTGCGACCCTCGCCATGCTCTTTGTTGGATTCTACCACATAGCCAGCACCAGTAAAGATGCCTGCAAGGAAAGCGTGGTAAAAATCCTCCCGATAGTCATGGTAGCTGATGGTCATGCGCAGCAGCTTGGTCATTTCTTTTGTCAGAGCTTCGCTGTTTCCGCTCCAGACTGCATCAAACAACGGGCTGCGGTTCCATGCCTTTGCACTGTCGTCAAACCATTTGCTTACAGTGGTTTCAAAAATTTCCCGAATCTCTGCATTGGGAATCATCAGCGCAGCGCAGCCATCCGGCAGCGAATCTGTCAGATCCTTATCCCGCACCTTGGTCAGATAGCCTGTCAGATACAGCACACTCCAAAGATTTTCCTCCGAGGAGTGCAGATAATCGTAGGTCAGGTTTTCTTCAATATGCTGAACGATGGAGCCGCCAGCCATCAGCGTTTCGAGCTTTGTGGTGATATTGTCGCCTGCATAGTCGATGAAGGAACGGATGATGGCGTTATCACTGGTGTTTTTCCAATAGCTTTTCGGCTTCTGTGCTACACCATACTGGAAATCTCGCAGATAACTGATCACGTCCCACGGACAATAAATGTCTGCATCGCCAAAATGATAGCCGTCGTACCATGTCTTGATTTCAGCAGACTGCGATTCAAGACCAGCATCCTTCAACATTTGATCTACATCTGCCTGTGTGAAACCAAAGGATTCGCTCAACCGGGGAGAAAGAATCGTATCCGAAACGAAATTGTTCGTCCCGGTAAAAATGCTTTCTTTTGCAATTTTCAGACAGCCGGTAACAACAGCAAAGTCGAGCGAGGTATTGTCTTTGAGCGTGGTGCTCATCATAGCCCGCATCACGTCCAGCATCTGCGAATAATATCCGTTGCTGCTGGCTTTTGCAATGGGAACATCGTACTCATCCAGAATGACGACCGCCGACTTTTTGAAATGGATTTCCAGCATCCGGGTCAACAGCAAAAAGCAGCTTTTGGTTTCATCCATAGATGCAGTGCGTCCCAGAATCCGCTTAAAGATGCCTTTGTCATCGTCGGAAATAGCATCGTCGTCCAAAAGAAACTGATAATCCTGAAATGCAAATGCCAGTTTCATGCACAGCATTCCATAGGCACTTTCAAAGGTCAGACCGTCCGTGTCCTTGAAAGAGAAAAATACCACAGGACACTGGTTCATCCATTTTTGGCAAAGTTCTGTGTTTTGGGAAATCGCCAATCCCTCAAACATCTGCTTGCTGTCTTTGCGGATGTCCAGAAAATTTGCGAGAGTGCTCATACCAAGGGATTTTCCGAAACGGCGAGGACGAGTGATCAATGTTACTTCAGCGATACCTCCGCTAAGAAGTTCAGAAATTAGATTGGTCTTGTCGATATAATAATACCCGCCTTCTCGAATCTTCTCAAAATTCGAGATTCCAACAGGAAACAT
>OGNU01000929.1_pt1 | contig 11030 bp, 9 predicted proteins | sample 1573581 | NCBI WGS metagenome assembly OGNU01 (sample SAMEA2581992, study PRJEB24529) | metagenome | biome: Human gut stool | place: China | collected 2011 | reverse complement strand
TTCAGGCCGTTCTTGAGAAAGCTCCAGTTCGAATAGATCACCAGCAGGCCGTAGTCGCGGATGCGTTCGAAATCGCGGATCTGGTCGAGGTTCATGCCCGTCTCCCATTTCCATTCGCCCATCGTCACCCGCTCGCAGTTTTCGGCGTTGAACTCCACGCCGTAGCTGAACGTCGGGAATGCGGTTTTGCGGCCCGTGTCGACCGAATACCATTGGACGGACGAACCCATCGTCATCCGGTCGGCGGTTTCGGGCGCCAGCGTTTCGCCGAATTCGTCGCGGCTCTCGCGGCCCATGCGGTAGTCGGCTCCGGCCAGGAATCCGACGGTTCCGTCGCCCGTGCAGTCGGCGAAAAGCGGCGCTTCGAGCGTCGTCTCCTCCCCGGTTTCGATGTGGCGGACGATTACGGATTTTATCCGGCCGCCCTCTTTGTTCACCGCTACGGCGCGGCAGCTGGAGAACAGCTTCACGTTCTGCTCCCCGGCGATGAACGCACTTTTCTTCGCGTCCTCGTAGTTTTCGGCCGGCCGGGCGTTGCCTTCGCGCGAGTGGCCGAATTCGCGGATCATGCGGCCCAGTCCCTCGTTGGGGCCAAGCTCGATGACGCCGCCCAGATGCACGCGGATTTCGGAGCTGTTGTTGCCGCCCAGCACCGGGCGGTCGTTGACCAGAGCGACGCTGCACCCCAGCCGGGACGCCGCGGCCGCGGCGCACATGCCTGCGATGCCGCCGCCCACGACGACGAAATCGAACGATTCGGCGGCCTGCGGCGTTGCGGGGATGCCGAGCATCCGTTTGCGGAACGCAGCGAGTTCCGCGCTTCCGGACGGAGGGACGTCGCCCTCTTCGGTGGTGAAATAGACGGCGTCGCAGCGGCCGTCGAATCCGGAAAGGTCGGTCAGCGAAACGCTGACCGGACCTTTCCGGACGGAGACCTTTCCGGCGCACTGCCACATCCACTCGCTGCCCGTGCAGCCGAGCGTCGCGGACAGTTTCCGGCTGCCGACCCGGAGGGCGAACTTTCCGGGACCTTCCCCGTCGTACCAGGGGGCGACCCAGTTGAACGTCCGGACGTAGACCCGGTAGGTTCCCGTTTCCGGGAATTCGACCGTCGTCACGGCGCCCCCCACGGGTTTGCCCATGCCGTGCGCGATGAGGTAGGGCGAACCCATCTGGTCCATGAACTGCTGGTCCACGGCCCACCCGCCCTTGTCGCCGAAGCTCTCGGCCTCGACCAGGACGCCGCCAGAGAAGCCGCCGGACAGCCAGCCAAGCCCACGAAGTTTGAAACAGACAAGGAAAAATTGCGGCAGGCCATACGCACCGCGCTGTCCTCTGCCGCAAGCTATGGCGAGTTCACCGCCGTTCTCTTGCAACAGGGCGTGACTGTCAAGGAGAGCCGAGGGCGGCTATCCTACCTCACGCCGGACAGGACAAAGCCCATTACCGCCCGCAAGCTGGGAGATGATTTTGACCGCGCTGCCGTTCTTGCCCTTTTGGAACAGAACGCCCACAGAGCCGCCGAGCAGACCGCAACCGTACCCGAATACCCCCGCAACATAAGGGAGCGTTTGCAGGGCAAAAAAGCTGTCCAAACCACCCCGGAAAAGGACGGTATTCAGCGCATGGTTGACCGGGCAGCGAAGCGAGCGGAGGGAAAGGGCGCGGGCTATGACCGCTGGGCGGCAGTCCACAATCTGAAACAAATGGCGGCTACCGTTGCCGCCTACGGGCAGTACGGCTATTCGCCGGAGGAGCTGGACGCAGCCCTTGTATCCGCCAATGCGGATTTACAGGACAGCACCGCCAAGCTGAAAGCCCTGGACGCTGCTATCCGGGAGAAAAAGGAGCTTCAGACACAGGTGCTTGCCTATGCCAAGACCAAGCCTGCCCGTGACGGTCTGAAAGCGCAGAAAACGGAAAAAGCCCGCAGCGCCTACCGGGAACGGCACGAAAGCGATTTTATCATAGCGGACGCTGCCGCCCGTTATTTCCGGGCGCATGGCGTTTCCAAGCTGCCAAGCCATAAAGCCCTGCAAGCGGAAATCGAGCAGCTTACCGCCGAAAAGAACGCCCATTACAACGAATACCGGGAGAAAAAAGCCCGTGTCAAGGAGCTGCATACCGTGAAAAGCAATCTTTCTCAAATCCTGCAAGGCGAGAAAGACAGAGAGAAAAAGCACGAACATGAGCGTTAAAAACCGCCCCGAAACGATACCAAAACGGGGATATGCCCTGCACCCTATCCGCAATACTGCCCACCTTTGAAACGGGGCGCACAGCGCAGGAAATCCCCGAAAATGACACCGAGAAACTACATTTTTACCGACCTATCCGCTTATACCAGCGGAAACGGCAGAAAGGAGCGAGAAATGCCACGCATGAGCAAAAAGCGGCGGTTGGAATGGAGCTTTTTCCTCAACCACCGAAACCGTATTACCTACAATGACCTTTGCCGGGGCTGCACACACGGCTGCAAGCAGAGCTTCCGGGCGATTATCGTCCTCTGCCCCCGGTATTTCTCTAAGAGATGGAAACACAGGGAGGACACCGCCAATGGCAGATAACCGCAAATATTACTACCTCAAACTGAAAGAAAACTTCTTCGACAGCGATTCCATTGTGCTGTTGGAGGACATGAAAGACGGGATTTTGTATTCCAATATCCTCTTGAAGCTGTACTTAAAATCGCTGAAAAATGGCGGCAGATTGCAGCTTGACGAGCATATCCCCTATACCGCCCAGATGATAGCCACGCTGACCCGTCACCAAATCGGGACGGTGGAACGGGCATTAGCCATCTTCCAGCAGTTAGGGCTTGTGGAGCAGCTTGACTGCGGGCTGCTTTATATGACCGACATCGAGCTGATGATCGGTCAATCCTCTACCGAAGCGGAACGGAAACGCGCCGCAAGGCTTGAAAATAAGGCACTTTTGCCGCCGCGGACAAATGGCGGACATTTGTCCGACATTCGTCCACCAGAGATAGAGATAAAGAAAGAGATAGATATAGAGATAGAAAAAGAGAGAGAGTTAGAAACGGGACAAGCCCCCGCCCGCAGCTATGGCAGATACAACAATGTTTTTCTTTCCGATACGGAACTGGACGAGCTGAAAGCGGAACTGCCCGACAAATGGGAGTATTATATTGACCGCTTATCTACTCATATAGCGTCCAAAGGAACGAAATACCGCAGCCATGCAGCCACGATATACAAGTGGGCGCAGGAGGACGAAGCCAAGAAACCGCCGAAAAAAGGCATACCCGATTACACCTTTAAGGAGGGCGAGAGTTTATGACTGAACTTTTTACCGATACCGTTTTGAATATGATGACTACTACCGCAGAGCCGGAGGACTACACGGGCGAGGACGGACTGCTTTACTGCGGCAAGTGTCACACTCCGAAAGAAGCCTACTTCCCGGAAAAGCAAGCCGCCCTGTTTGGGCGTGACCGCCACCCGGCAGAATGTGACTGCCAGAAAGCCCAGCGTTTGGAGCGTGAAGCCGCCGAACAGCGCAGAAAGCACCTTGACACCGTGGAGGACTTGAAACGCCGGGGATTTACCAATCCTACCATGCAGGAATGGACTTTCGCCAACGACAACGGGAAATGCCCGCAAATGGAGATTGCACACTTCTATGTGGAGCATTGGGAAATCATGCGCGAGGAAAATATCGGCTATCTGCTATGGGGCAAGGTCGGCACAGGAAAAAGCTATTTTGCCGGGTGTATCGCTAATGCCCTCATGGAGCAGGAAGTCGCTGTCCGCATGACGAACTTCTCTGCGATTTTGAATGACCTGACCGCCAGCTTTGAGGGGCGCAACGAGTATATCGAGCGTCTTTGCCGTTTTCCTCTGCTTATCATTGATGATTTTGGAATGGAGCGCGGCACAGAGTACGGTTTAGAACAGGTCTACAATGTGATTGACAGCCGCTACCGCAGCCGCAAGCCCTTAATCGTTACCACCAATCTGACATTGGACAGCCTGCAAAATCCGCTGGACACCGCCCATGCCCGGATTTATGACCGCCTTTTGGAAATGTGCGCCCCTATCCTCTTTACGGGAGAGAACTTCCGCCGTGAAACGGCGCAGGCCAAGCTGAATAGACTAAAAGAATTGATGAAATGAAAGGAGTTGCCTATGGCAGAGAACAAGCAGAACACCACCCCGGAACGCCGCCCGGACTGCGTGACAGAGATCCGCATGGGCAACACCGTCCTTGTCGTTTCCGGCTTTTTCAAGAAAGATACCACCGACACCGCAGCCGATAAGATGATGAAAGTGCTGGAGGCGGAAGCCGCCGCAGGACACAAAGCCCAGCTTTCGCCCTAACGCTACAAGCCGCACAGTAAAAAATCGTCATTTTGACAGGCGGTAAAGAAGCAGAAGCCGCTATACAGACAGCCGCCCAATGTGGTATAATCGAAATACGGAATAGTGGGGCTGGCTGTCGGAAACGGAGGATTTTATGTTAAGACAGACCACCCAGAAAATCACTGCCCTTTATCCAAGACTATCCCATGAGGACGAGCTGCAAGGCGAAAGCAATTCCATTTCCAACCAGAAGCGTATTCTTGAAACCTACGCAAAGCAGAACGGTTTTTCCAATCTGCGCTGGTACACGGACGATGGCTATTCTGGTGCGAACTTCCAAAGACCGGGCTTTCAATCCATGCTTGCGGACATTGAAGCCGGGAAAGTGGCTACCGTTATCGTAAAGGATATGTCACGGTTAGGGCGAAACTACTTGCAGGTGGGAATGTATACCGAGATGATTTTCCCACAAAAAGGCGTCCGCTTTATCGCCATCAACGATGGAGTGGACAGCGCACAGGGCGATAATGATTTTGCCCCTCTGCGGAACATTTTCAACGAATGGCTGGTGAGAGATACGAGTAAGAAAATCAAAGCTGTAAAACGGTCAAAAGGCATGAGCGGCAAGCCTGTTACGAGCAAACCCGTGTACGGCTACCTCATGGACGAGGACGAAAACTTCATCATTGACGAGGAAGCCGCACCCGTGGTCAAGCAGATATACCGTCTGTGCCTTGCCGGGAACGGTCCGACCAAGATAGCCCGTATGCTGACCGAGCAGGAAATCCCAACGCCGGGAACGCTGGAATACCGCAGGACGGGCAGCACACGCCGCTATCACCCCGGCTATGAGTGCAAATGGGCGACAAATACCGTGGTGCATATCCTTGAAAACCGGGAGTACATGGGCTGTTTGGTGAACTTCAAGACGGAGAAACCGTCCTACAAGACCAAGCACAGCATAGAAAATCCCATTGAGAAACAGGCAATTTTCGAGAACCACCATGAGCCTATCATCGACACCCAGACATGGGAGCGTGTGCAGGAATTACGCAAACAGCGCAAGCGTCCGAACCGCTATGATGAAGTGGGCTTGTTCTCCGGTATGCTCTTTTGCGCGGACTGCGGCAGCGTCATGTATCAGCAGCGTTACCAGACCGATAAGCGGAAACAGGACTGCTATATCTGCGGGAACTACAAGAAGCGCACCCATGACTGCACCGCACATTTTATCCGCACCGACCTTTTGACTGCAGGCGTTCTCTCCAATCTACGGAAAGTGACGAGCTATGCGGCAAAGCATGAAGCCCGGTTTATGAAGCTGCTGATCGAGCAGAACGAGGACGGCGGCAAACGCCGGAACGCCGCCAAGAAAAAGGAACTGGAAGCTGCCGAAAAGCGTATCGGTGAACTTTCCGCTATTTTCAAGCGGCTGTATGAGGACAGCGTAAGCGGTCGCATTTCTGACGAGCGTTTCACGGAGCTTTCGGCAGACTATGAAGCCGAACAGCAGGAATTGAAAGAGCGTGTTGCCAGAATACAGGCGGAGCTTTCCAAAGCACAGGAAGCTACCGTAAACGCAGAAAAGTTTATGAACATTGTCCGCAAGCACATGAACTTTGAAGAACTGACCCACACCCTCTTGCGTGAGTTTGTAGAGAAAATCGTTGTGCATGAGTGCAGCTACGATGAAAACGGCACACGCAGACAGGATATTGAGATTTACTATTCTTTCGTCGGCAAAGTGGACTTGCCCGAATGACCGCCCGCCCTATCCGATATCAAAGGCAAGTATCGGATAGGAACGGCAAAATTTTTTACACTTCTATTACTTCTTTATCACACATAAGCAAAGAGCCAGGGCGTGAAGCAGCTGGTCGCGGGCGGCGGCGTTGCCCTGATCGGCGTGACCCTTGTCCCGCTGCTTTCCGGGCTGCTGGGCTAAGTCCTGCATCGCTGCCCACAATTTTCCGAACAACGAACACTTAAAATCCTACTCCGCGCTCTCCCTCTCACATGGGAGGGCGCGGGAAAGGAGGTATCTTTGCTTGATTAGTGAGATCATCGAGAAATGGATAAAAGGCATTTTGATAGATGGCGTCACGGGCAACCTCTCCGGCCTGTTCGATAACGTGAACGCCAAGGTGGGCGAAATCGCTTCGGATGTCGGCTCTACCCCGCAGGCGTGGAACAGCGGCATTTTCAATATGCTGCGCAGTCTTTCCGAAACGGTGGTGCTGCCCATTGCAGCGGCCATCCTTGCCCTTGTGATGTGCCATGAGCTTATCCAGATGATTACCGAAAAGAACAATATGCACGACTTCGATACTTCCATGTTCTTCCGCTGGATTTTCAAGTCTGCCTTTGCCATCCTCATTGTCAGCAACACATGGAACATCGTCATGGGCGTGTTCGATGCCACCCAGAGCGTTGTCAACCAAAGTTCCGGCGTTATCATCGGTGAAACATCCATCCACTTTGACCGCCTGATACCCGGACTGGAATTTCAGCTGGAAAGCATGACCATTGGCAGTCTGCTCAGCCTGTGGTTCCAGACCCTTGTGGTGGGCCTGACCATGAACATCCTTTCCATCTGCATCTTCCTTGTGACCTACGGCCGCATGATCGAGATTTACGTTGTGACCGCGCTGGGGCCTATCCCGCTTGCCACCATGGGCAGCAGCGAGTGGCGCAGCACCGGGCAGAACTACTTGAAGTCTTTGCTGGCGCTGGGTTTCCAAGCGTTCCTGATTATGATTGTCGTGGGCATTTACGCGGTGCTGATACGCAACATTTCGGGCGCGGCGGACATTGCCGGGGCTATCTGGGGCTGCATGGGCTACACCGTGCTACTCTGTTTCTGTCTGTTCAAGACCGGCAGCATCAGCAAGTCGGTGTTTGGTGCCCATTGAGAAAGGAGCGTTTGAATGGCGTATGTGACCGTTCCCAAAGATTTGACCCATGTAAAATCCAAAGTCTTATTCGGGCTGACCAAGCGGCAGCTGGTCTGCTTCGGCGGTGCGCTCCTCACGGGCGGGCCGCTTTATTTTTTGACCCGGGACTATCTTTCCAACAGCGCGGCGGCCCTGCTGATGATTTTTGCCATGCTGCCGGGGCTGCTGTTCGCTCTGTTCGAGCGGCACGGCCAGCCCCTTGAAGTAGTGATTCAGCAAATGATTCAGTGCTGCTTTATCCGTCCCAAGGAAAGGACTTATCAGACCAACAATGCTTACGCCGCCCTTGTGCGGCAATACCAAATGGAACAGGAGGTAAAGGCCATTGTCCAGAAAAACGATACCCCGCGAAACCGAAAAGCCCAAAAAGCTCACCCGCGCCCAGAAAAAAGAAATTGATGCCGTCATCCGCAAGTACAAGGGTGACGGCAAGCCCCGCACGGCACAGGCCACCATCCCGTATGAGGCCATCTACCCGGACGGTGTGTGCCGCATTGACCGACGCACGTTCTCCAAGTGCATTGCCTTTGAGGACATCAGCTATCAGCTGGCCCAGCCGGAAACAAGAACCGCCATCTTTGAACACCTGTGCGACCTCTACAACTATGTGGATGCTTCCATCCATGTGCAGCTTTCGTTTTTGAATCGCAAGGTTGACCCGGTGCAGTACGCAAAAAGTTTTGAGATCGCACCGCAGGGGGATGATTTTGACGACATCCGCGCCGAGTACACCGCCATCCTGCAAAAGCAGCTTGCCAGCGGAAACAACGGCATTGTCAAAACCAAATATCTGACCTTCACCATCGAGGCCGACAGCCTGAAAACAGCACGGTCACGGCTGACGCGCATTGGCCTTGACCTGCTGGGCTATTTCAAGACCATGGGCTGCGTGGCGCACGTCATGGACGGACAGGCGCGTTTGGAGGTGCTGCACGGCATCTTCCACCCGGACGGGGAACCGTTCCGCTTTGACTGGGACTGGCTGGCACCCTCCGGCCTGTCCACCAAGGACTTTGTGGCTCCATCCTCCCTCTGTTTCGGTACGGCCAAGACCTTTGGGCTGGGCGGCAAGTATGGAGCTGTGAGCTTTTTACAAATCCTTGCGCCGGAACTTTCGGACGAAATGCTGGCCGACTTCCTCAAAACGGAAAGCGGCATTCTCGTCAATCTCCATGTGCAGGCCATCGACCAGACCGAGGCTATCAAGACGATTAAAAGGAAGATTACCGACCTTGACGCCATGAAGATTCAGGAACAGAAAAAGGCTGTCCGTTCCGGGTACGACATGGATATCCTCCCCAGCGACCTTGCCACCTACGGCGAGGATGCCAAAAAGCTGCTGAACAAACTGCAAACAAGAAATGAGCGATTGTTCATGCTGACTTTTTTAGTGCTGAACGTGGCCGACACCAAGCAAAAGCTGGGCAACGATGTGTTCCAAGCGGCGGGTGTGGCGCAGAAGTACAACTGCTCCCTTGTCCGGCTGGACTACCAGCAGGAGCAGGGCCTTGTGTCCAGCCTTCCGCTGGGTATCAACCAAATAAAGATTCAGCGCAGCCTTACCACCTCCAACGTGGCGGTGTTCGTGCCCTTTGTGACGCAGGAGCTTTTCCAGAGCGGGGCAGCCATGTACTACGGCATCAACGCAAAATCCCACAACATGATCATGCTGGACCGCAAGCAGGCCCGGTGTCCCAACGGCCTAAAGCTGGGCACGCCCGGCAGCGGCAAATCCATGAGCTGCAAGTCCGAAATCGTCAGTGTGTTTTTAACGACCGCTGACGATATTTTTATTTCAGACCCAGAGGCCGAGTATTATCCGCTGGTCAAGCGGCTGCATGGGCAGGTCATCAAACTTTCGCCCACCAGCAAGGACTATGTGAATCCTCTGGACATCAACCTGAATTATTCCGAAGATGACAGCCCGCTGGCCTTGAAGTCGGATTTTGTGCTGTCGTTCTGTGAACTGGTCATGGGCGGCAAAACGGGTCTGGAAGCGATTGAACGCACCGTGATAGACCGTGCCGTGAAAGCCATCTACCGCCCCTATCTGGCAAACCCCTGCCCGGAGAATATGCCGATTTTGTCTGACCTCCACCAAGCCCTGCTCGACCAGCACTTGCCGGAAGCGGACCGGGTGGCACAGGCACTCGATCTGTATGTGTCCGGCTCGCTGAATGTGTTTAATCACAAAACGAATGTGGACATCCACAACCGGCTTGTGGCCTTTGACATCAAAGAGTTAGGCAAGCAGTTAAAAAAATTGGGGATGCTCATTATCCAAGACCAGATATGGGGCCGCGTCACCCAGAACCGCAGCCAAGGCCGGGCTACATGGTATTTTGCAGACGAGTTCCACTTGCTCTTGAAAGAGGAACAGACCGCTGCTTATTCCGCCGAGATTTGGAAGCGCTTCCGCAAATGGGGCGGTGTGCCCACGGGCGCCACCCAGAATGTGAAGGACCTTCTTTCTTCGCCGGAGATCGAGAACATTCTGGAAAACAGCGACTTCATCACGCTGCTGAATCAGGCATCCGGCGACCGCAAAATCCTTTCGGAACGGCTGAACCTCTCCGCAGACCAGCAGAAGTACATCGACAATTCGGAACCGGGCGAAGGACTGCTGATTTTTGAAAATGTGGTGCTGCCATTCTCAAACCCCATCCCGAAAAACACCCAGCTCTATAAGATCATGACCACCCGGCTTAGCGAGGTGGTGAAGCTATGAGCCTAACGCATTTCAGCTTGTTTTCCGGCATCGGCGGCATCGACCTTGCCGCAGAAGCAGCGGGTTTCACTTCGGTTTGTCAATGCGAGTGGGCAGCGTTTCCTGCCGCTGTGCTGGCAAGCCACTGGCCGGAGGTGCCCCGCTTTCAGGACATCACCACCGTAACAAAGGAGGCTTTCTTTGAAAAAACAGGACTTCGCACCGTCACCCTCATTTCAGGCGGCTTCCCGTGCCAGCCGTTCTCCACCGCAGGGCGGCAGCGCGGCTTCCACGATGAACGCTACCTGTGGCCCGAAATGCTGCGGGTCATCCGGGAATTGCAGCCCCGTTGGGTGCTTGGAGAAAATGTTGCTGGCTTCCTCCGTATGGGGCTCGACAAAACGCTCATTGACTTGGAGCAGGCAGGTTACGATGTTCGGGTTTTCGTATTACCTGTTGCTGCCGTTGGCGCGTGGCACGAACGGAAACGGGTATTCATCATCGGCTCCGCTGCTTCCCACACCCCTTGCCAGCGACACCGGGGATGTGGGCAAGGGGCTGGACATCCAAATCTCTGCGAACGGCAGCTATCGCAAGATGAACAAGGATGGCAAAGCATGGACGGCGCGGCTCTCTCATGTGGTCTACCGCATGACCCCCACCACGCTGGAAAGGCCCTACCTCAACCCGGACTGGGTAGAGTGGCTGATGGGTTTCCCGCGCAAATGGACGGACATTCCCTTTGGGCCGAAGAACCCGCCGACATCCCGCGCCTGACCGAAGATGTGCCGAACCGCAGCAAGCGGATGAAAACGCTGGGCAATGCGGTTTCGCCGCCGCAGGTGTTCCCGATTCTCAAATACATTGCGGACATTGAAACGGGCCGCTGTCCGATGGGAGGTGAAGAACCTTGAAAGAATTGCAGGCAAAAGCCAAAGTCACCCAGACCATGACCCGTGATGGTCTGGTGATGGAAAATCAAGCGGACGGCACTGTAGAGAATGTTTCCAGTCGGGAAGCGGAACAGGATTACTCAACGGATTCCGA
>OGNU01000928.1_pt1 | contig 11031 bp, 9 predicted proteins | sample 1573581 | NCBI WGS metagenome assembly OGNU01 (sample SAMEA2581992, study PRJEB24529) | metagenome | biome: Human gut stool | place: China | collected 2011 | reverse complement strand
TTACCTGTTGGTCCGGAAATGATTTGCCAAGACTTTGGGAACCGGACAAGTACAATGCTTCGCAACACAAATCCCGACCCGGACGTTTAATCGCTTTTCAAAGGAATTCCGTCATGCCACGCATCACAGTTTCCGGCTCCATTGATCCCCTATTGAGCGTTGTACTCGACAAGGGCGAAAGCATCTTTGCCGAACGCAACGCCATGGTATCCATGGATTCCACGCTTGCTCTCACCGGACGAGCCAAAGGCGGCCTTTTTTCCGCGCTGTCTCGAAAGGTGCTCAACGACGAAAGCTTTTTTCAGCAAAAAATTGAAGCCGTCGACGGACCGGGTGAGGTTCTTCTCACTCCGACGCTTCCGGGCGACGTTGCCGTGCTACAGACGGGGGAGCGCCAGTACATGATTGCAGACGGAGCCTATCTGGCAAGCACCGAAGACGTGGAGCTCAATGCGAAGACTCAGGGCATCGGGCGCGCCCTTTTGGGCAACTCCGGCGGCTTTTTCGTGATCCGCACGGGTGGAACGGGCGAAGTGGCCGTAAGCGGCTTCGGTTCCATGCGTGCCATTGATCTTGACGGCAGCCGTTCGGTTTACGTCGACAACGGTCATCTGGTGGCATGGGATACGGAGCTCGATTACGAGCTTGCACTCAACACCGCCAAGCAGCTTGCTCGACGCCTGCTTCTCGACCGAGATGCCGTTCTGCACGACTTCGGCCGGCAGGCGCGCCTCGGCCTCCTTGATGCGGTTCTGAATATCGACGGCCGCCAGATCGGGGTTCGTCGAGATGTCGAAGGTCACCGTCACGGTGAAGCCGCCCGAGTTGGAACTCGACGACTCCATGTAGATCATGCCCGGCGTGCCGTTGAGCTCCTGCTCGATGGGCGTGGCCACGGCCTGCGTCACGGTCTGCGCGTCGGCGCCCGGATACGAGGCCGAAACCTTCACCACCGGAGGCACGATCTGCGGATACTGATCGACGGGAAGCAGCGCCAGGCCGATCGCCCCCACGATCACGATCACGATGGACAGGACGGTCGAGAAGACGGGCCTGTCGATGAAAAAGTCGCTCTTCATGGCCTATTCCTCCCCGGTTGCGTTATCCTCCCGGCGGATCGGCGCCACCGGTTCGACCTTCATGCCGTGCTGGAGCTTGTGATACCCCTCGACGACGATCCGCTCCTCGGGCGAAAGGCCGCGCTCGACGACCATCTTGTTGTCGGGAATTTCCGGTCCGGTCTCCACGAACCGCTTCTCCACGACGCTGTCGGGCCGCACGACATAGATATAGGCCCCGCCCTTCTCGATCACCAGCGCCTTCGTCGGCACGACCACGGCGTCCTCCCTGACGTCGAGCAGCAGCTTCACCTTCGTGAACTGCCCCGGCAGCAGGATGTGGTCCGGGTTGGCCATCTCGGCCCGCACGGAGAAGGTTCCCGTCTGGGGATCGACCTGCGGATCGGCGAAATCGACCAGTCCCCGGTAGGGATACTGCGAACCGTCGGCCAGCGTCACGGTGATATAGGGATTCCACTTGCGGGTGGTGTCCTTCTGACCCAGATTGACGTTGCGCGCTTTCGAGCGCAGGTAGTCCAGCGCCGTCATGCTGAAATCGACGCGCACCGTATCGCTCTTCACGACGGTCGCCAGCAGCGACTTACCGCTCGGACCGACCAGCGTGCCGATGTCCACGTTGCGCTCGGAAATGTACCCCGAGACGGGCGACTGCACGGTGGTGTAGCCCAGCGTCATCTCGGCCTGCGTGAGGTCGGCCTCGCACACCACCACGTCGGCCGCGGCGCTCTCGTAGGAGGCGATGGCGTTGTCCAGGTCGAGCTGGCTGGCGGCGTTCTGCTCGTAGAGCGGCCGGATGCGCTCCAGGTCGCGCTGCGCCTTGAGCGCCTGCGCCTTGGCCTTGTTGAGCTGCGCCTTGGCCTTGTTCACGCGCGCCCGATAGAGTTTGGGGTCGATGACGAAGAGCGTCTGCCCCTTCTTGATATACGTGCCTTCGGTGAAGAGCATCCGCTCGAGATAACCCTCGACGCGGGCGCGGATCTCGACGAACTGCTGCGCGCGGATGCGCCCCACGTACTCGCCATAGACGCTCACGTCCTCGACCTCCACCGGTTCGGCCGCCACGACCGGCAGCACCTCCGGCACGGGACGCGGCCGCAGCCACCACCAGACACCGCCGCCGGCCGCCAGCAGCGCGCAGACCAGCACGATCCACCGTTTGCGGTTCATCTCGACCGACACATGCGGAATCCGTTCCGCCACTCCCCTCTTCAGTTTGTCCAGATCCAGGTTCTTCAGATCGGGTTTCATTCTTTCGAAATTCATCTTACTTTTTTGTCTGTTTTCGCCGCAGTACGGGCACGGCCGCACGCGGGCTTATCGTCGCAAAAGGGACAAACCGCGGACCAATCCGGCCGCCGCAAACGCAAAACGGTCATTTCCAATCCCCTAACGGAACGACGGGACAAAGATACGCAAAAAAAACGTGGAAACGTTCCACACCCGCCGGGGAGATATTCCACAACCGGCTGCCCGGCGGGGCGCGTTGTCCGGCCCGCCGGAGGCCGGAGGCGCTCCCCGGAAACGCCCGCCGGACGTTTCCGGGGAGCGGCGAAACCCGGAAAACGCATCCCCGGTACATTTTTCCGCCACTCCGGACACACTTTGGCCGGCTTTTTGCGACATTTATATATTTTTTTGTTCCGCAAAAGGTGAATTTTTGCGACGAAAGCTGCATTTTGTCGTATATTTGCATACGATTTCCGAACCTAAACCGCACTTTCGCACAATGAACAAAAAGAAGAGATGGATTACGACCGCCGCGATTCTCGCCGTATTCTGCGCTGCGCTGGGATATTACAATTTCCGTCATGACAGCCCCGACGCGGAAGCGGGACCGGAGGCGCTCCCCGCGCCGCGACAGAAGAACATCCTGAACGTGAACGGAATGGTCATCCGCCCGCAGACGCTCACCGACGGCATCACGACCATCGGCAACCTGCTTCCCGACGAGGAGGTGGACCTCTCGTTCGAGACCTCGGGCAAGATCGTGGAGATCAATTTCCGGGAGGGAACCGCCGTGCGCAAGGGCGAGTTGCTGGCCAAGGTGAACGACAGGCCCCTGCAGGCGCAGCTCTCGCGCTACGAGGCGCAGCGCAAGCTGGCCGAAGACCGCGTTTACCGCCAGAGCGCCCTGCTCGAAAAGGACGCCGTGAGCCAGGAGGCCTACGAACAGGCCCGCACCGAACTGGCGATGCTCTACGCCGACATCGACATCGTGAAGTCGAACATCGCCCTCACGGAGCTGCACGCCCCCTTCGACGGGGTGATCGGCCTGCGCAACGTCAGCGAAGGCGCCTACGCCTCGCCCGACGTCGTGGTGGCCAAGCTCACGAAAATCTCGCCGCTGAAGATCGACTTCTTTGTCCCCGAACGGTACGCCAACCAGATCAAGCCCGGCACGCGCCTCACGTTCACCGTCGAGGGGCGCGACGAGCAGTTCCGCGCCGAGGTTTACGCCACCGAGTCGAAAGTGGACATCGAGACCCGCACTTTCGCCGTGCGCGCGCTCTTCCCCAACCGGCAGGGCAAACAGCTCCTCCCGGGACGCTTCGCCGACGTCAAAATCCGGATGCACGACATTCCGGACGCCATCGCCATCCCGACCGAGGCGATCGTCCCCGAAATGGGCGTGGACAAGGTTTACCTCTACAAGGGAGGCAAGGCGCGGGCCGTGACCGTCCGCACGGGGCTGCGCACCGACTCCTCGATCCAGATCATCGCGGGCCTCAATGTCGGCGACACGATCATCACCTCCGGCACGCTGCAACTGCGCACCGACCTGCCCGTGAAACTCGACACCGTAGAATAAACCCGCCGCCGCATGAACATCTCCGAATTGAGCATCCGGCGGCCCGTCATGGCCACGGTGCTGACCATCATCATCCTGCTGTTCGGCGTCATCGGATACACCTACCTCGGCGTGCGCGAATACCCGAGCGTGGACAACCCGATCATCTCCGTGACATGCTCCTACCCGGGCGCCAACGCCGACGTGATCGAGAACCAGATCACCGAGCCGCTCGAGCAGAACATCAACGGCATCCCGGGCATCCGCTCCATGTCGAGCACCAGCCAGCAGGGGCAGAGCCGCATCACCGTCGAATTCGAGCTGTCGGTGGATCTCGAAACCGCGGCCAACGACGTGCGCGACAAGGTGTCGCGCGCGCAGCGCTACCTGCCGCGCGACTGCGACCCGCCGACCGTGGCGAAGGCCGACGCCGACGCCACGCCGATCCTCATGGCCACGATCCAGAGCGACAAACGTTCGCTGCTCGAGCTGAGCGAAATCGCCGACCTGACCGTCAAGGAGCAGTTGCAGACCATCAGCGACGTCAGCTCGGTCGAGATCTGGGGCGAGAAACGCTACTCGATGCGCCTGTGGCTCGACCCTGCGAAGATGGCCGGCTACGGCATCACGCCCGTGGACGTCAAGGAGGCGCTCGACCGCGAGAACGTCGAACTGCCGTCGGGCAGCATCGAGGGCAACACCACCGAGCTGACGATCCGCACGATGGGCCTGATGCACACCACGCAGGAGTTCAACGACCTGGTGATCCGCGCCGACGCGGGCCGCATCATCCGCCTGAGCGACATCGGCCGCGCCGAACTCGGTCCGCAGGACACGCGCAGCTACATGAAGATGAACGGCGTGCCGATGGTCGGCATCGTCGTCATCCCCCAGCCGGGCGCCAACCACATCGACATCGCCGACGAGGTTTACCGCCGCATGGAAACCATGCGCAAGGACCTTCCCGAAGACGTGGTGACGGGCTACGGATTCGACAACACGCGTTTCATCCGCGCCTCGATCGACGAGGTGAAGCAGACCGTTTACGAAGCCTTCGTGCTGGTCATCATCATCATCTTCCTCTTCCTGCGCAACTGGCGCGTGACGCTGATCCCCTGCATCGTGATCCCCGTGTCGCTGATCGGCACGTTCTTCGTGATGTATGCCGCGGGATTCTCGATCAACGTGCTGTCGATGCTGGCCGTGGTGCTCTCGGTGGGACTGGTCGTCGACGACGCCATCGTGATGACCGAAAACATCTACATCCGCATCGAACGGGGCATGACGGCCTTCGACGCCGGCATCGAAGGAGCCAAGGAGATCTTCTTCGCCGTAATCTCGACCTCGATCACGCTGATCGCCGTCTTCTTCCCGATCGTCTTCATGGAGGGCATGACGGGCCGCCTGTTCCGCGAATTCAGCATGGTGATCTCGGGCGCGGTGGTCATCTCGACCTTCGCCGCGCTGACGATCACCCCGATGCTCGCGACCAAACTGCTCGTGCGGCAGGAGAAGAAGAGCTGGTTTTACAGCAAGACCGAGCCGTTCTTCGTCGGCCTCAACAACTTCTACAGCCGTTCGCTGGCAGCCTTCCTGCGCCGCCGCTGGATCGCCCTGCCGCTGGTCGGCGCGATGGTCGTGCTGATCGGCCTGCTCTGGAGCACGATCCCCACGGAGATGGCCCCGCTCGAGGACCGCTCGCAGATCACGATCAACACCCGCGGCTCGGAGGGTGCGACCTACGAATACGTCCGCGACTACACCGAGGACATCAACCGCCTGGTCGATTCGCTCGTCCCCGAAGCCGAGGCCACGACGGCCCGCGTGTCGAGCGGCAGGGGCAATATCCGCATCGCCCTGAAGGACATTTCCGAACGCAGCCGCAGCCAGATGGAGATCGCCGAGGAGCTGTCGGCCGCCGTGCGCGCGAAGACCAAGGCACGCGCTTTCGTGCAGCAGCAATCGACCTTCGGCGGACGCCGCGGCAACATGCCCGTGCAGTACGTGCTCCAGGCCACCTCGATCGAACGCCTGCAGGAGGTGCTGCCCGAGTTCATGAAACGCGTTTACGAAAGCCCTGTCTTCCAGATGGCCGACGTGGACCTGAAGTTCAGCAAGCCCGAGGCGCGCGTGACGATCAACCGGGACAAGGCCAACCTGCTCGGCGTCAGCGCGCAGGACATCGGCGAGACGTTGCAGTACGGACTGAGCGGTCAGCGCATGGGCTATTTCTACATGAACGGCAAGCAGTACGAGATTCTGGCCGAGATCAACCGCCAGCAGCGCAACAAGCCCGCCGACCTGCGTTCGATCTACGTGCGCAGCGACAAGGGCGAGATGATCCAGATGGACAACCTCATTTCGCTCGCGGAGAACGTCGCGCCGCCGCAGCTCTACCACTACAACCGCTTCCTGTCGGCCACCGTGTCGGCCGGACTGGCCAAGGGCAAGACCATCGGGCAGGGACTCGACGAAATGGACCGCATCGCCGCCGAGGTGCTCCACGACGACTTCCGCACGGCGCTGGCCGGCGACTCGAAGGAGTTCCGCGAAAGCTCGTCGAGCCTGATGTTCGCCTTCCTGCTGGCCATCCTGCTGATCTACCTCATCCTGGCCGCGCAGTTCGAGAGTTTCAAGGACCCGCTGGTCATTATGCTCACCGTGCCGCTGGCCATCGCCGGAGCGCTCGTCTTCATGTGGGGCACGGACCAGACGATGAACATCTTCAGCCAGATCGGAATCATCATGCTCATCGGTCTGGTGGCCAAGAACGGCATCCTGATCGTCGAATTCGCCAACCAGAAGCAGGAGGCCGGCGAGGAGAAGATGGCGGCCATCCGCGACGCGGCGCTGCAACGCCTCCGCCCGATCCTGATGACCAGCGCCTCGACGATCCTCGGCCTGCTGCCGCTGACCGTGGCCACGGGCGAGGGGGCCAACGGCCGTATCGCCATGGGTATCGCCGTGGTGGGCGGCATGCTCGTCTCGACGCTGCTGACCCTCTACATCGTGCCGGCGATCTACAGCTATGTCTCGACCGACCGGAGCAAACGAACGAAAAACGAAGCACTATGAATATGAAACGGGGATTGATTACGCTGCTGGCGGCCCTTCTCTGCATCGCGGCCGCCGCCCAGGAACGACAACCGCAGCCCGGACACGCGGAGACGACGCACGAAACGGGAACGGAACGGCCCGCAGCGGACGACGTGCGCCCGGAGGCGGCATCCGCCCCGCTGCGCTCCGGGAAACCCGGCTCCGGCGCGAAAGGCGGTCCGACGGACGGACGGATCGCCCCCGTACCGGCCGCCGCGCCGGCCGCCGGGGAGGTGCTTTCGCTGCGCGAATGCCTCGAAAAGGGGCTCGAACGCAACTACGACATCCGCATCGTCCGCAACGAGGAGCGCATCACGGACAACGACGCCACGGCGGCCAACGCCGGGATGCTCCCCACGATCGACCTCTCGGCCGGTTACGGAAGCAACGTGAACCGCATCCGCACGACGCCCCGCGAAGGCGACGTCACGACCGCAAAAGGCGTTTACGACGGAACGTTCGACGCCGGGGTGGCGCTCAACTGGACCCTCTTCGACGGGTTCCGCATCCGCGCCGACTACCGCAAGTTGCAGGAACTGAAAGAAAAAGGAGCCTTGCAGACCCGTCTCACGATCGAGGATTTCATCGCCTCGTTCACGGCCGAATACTACAATTTCGTGCAGCAGACCCTGCGCCTCGAGAATTTCCGCTACGCGATGGCGCTCTCGCGCGAACGGCTCCGCATCGCCGAGGCGTGGTATCACGTGGGCAGTTCGGCACAGCTCGACGTGTTGCAGGCCCGCGTGGACTTCAATGCCGACAGCTCGCAGTACATGTCGCAGCAGGAGGCCGTCGTGGCCTCGCGCATCCGGATCAACGAGCTGCTCGCCAACGAAGAGCTGGACCGCAGGTTCCTCGTGCGCGACACGGTCATCGCCATCGACGACGCCCTGCAATGGGATGTCCTCGTGGCCGAGACCCGCACGGCGAACGCCGAGCTGCTGATGGCCGACCGCGACAACGCGATCTCCGAGCTGGAGTTGCAGAGCATCCGCTCGCGCAATTACCCCTACCTGAACCTCACGGCCGGCTACGGCTACACACACAACCGCTACGGCAGCGGCACGACGCGGATGCGCGGCCAACTGGGACTGAACGCCGGATTGCAGGTGGGCTTCACGATCTTCGACGGCAACCGCCGCCGCGAACAGCGCAACGCCCGCCTCAACGTCGAGAACACGCAGCTCACGCGTCTGCGGCTCGAACAATCGCTCATGGCCGACCTGTCGAACTTCTGGCAGGCCTACCGCAACAACCTCGAAGTGATCCAGCTCGAACGGGAGAACCTCGTCGCGGCACGCGAAAACTACCGGATCGCCATGGACAGGTATCTGCTGGGCGACCTCTCGGGAATCGAGATGCGCGAGGCGCAGAAGAGCCTGCTCGACGCCGAAGAGCGTATCCTGACGGCGCAGTACAACACCAAGCTGTGCGAAATCTCGTTGCAGCAGATCAGCGGCAACGTCACGGCTTACATGCAATAACCGCCCGGGCGCTACCCACGCCCGTGTGCGGCCCGGGCCGGCGCATTCCGGCATCCGGTCCGAATCCCGTTACCACGTCCCGCCCCGGCCGCCGACCCCGTGCCGGGGCGGAGCCGTTTTTCCAAGAGCCGATTCCACGAACGAGACCACGGCCCCCCCGTTACCGGCCCGGTTCGGGCACATCGCCCGCCCCGGGAACCGCGGATCCCGGGGACCATTCCACCCCTGCCGCAGCGCCTCTCCGAATCTACCCCGCCCGGTCCGCCGGCCCCGGCTTTCGGGTCTCTCCATCCGTCCGGATTCCCGGCAACTGCGCATGCGTGCGGCCTCCGCACCGCATGCCACCGCCTACCCGCACCGCAAATCGCATCATAGGCCGCACGCGCCTCTCCGGCTGCTGCCCCTCCCGCCAACCGCCCGTACATACGACGTCCCGCCCGGTCCGAATCCGGTTCCCCCGGTTGTCACCCCTTCCGGTCGCCGCCCCACACATACGACGTCCCGCCCGGTCCTTATCCCCTCCGGCCACTGTCCCTGCCACCTGCTGGCCCTGCCTCCCACACATACGGCGCCCGGTCCGGATCCGGCCCCGCTCCGCCCCATTCTCCCTATTCCCTTCGCTCCGTTCTCTCTTTATTCCGCCTCTTTTTCCCGCCTTCTCCTCCGCGCGTTTCCCTTTCCGAAAATACTTTCCATAGGAAATTTGTTTTATCGGAAAATAATTTCTACCTTTGTCCCGTTATCACTTACGAACAACGACGAGAACGCATGAAAAAACTGATGGCGGCCGCACTGGCCCTTCTGACGCTCACGGGCGTCTGCGAAGCGAAAGCGAATGACAACAAAAACCAGAAAACGAATATGAAAACGATCGCACTGAACAAGGCCGATTTCCTGAAGAAGGTGGCCGACTACGAAAACAATCCCGAAACGTGGAAATACCTCGGCGACAAGCCGGCGCTCATAGACTTCTACGCCACGTGGTGCGGCCCCTGCAAAGCGCTCGCTCCGGTGCTCGAGGAGCTGGCGGCCGAATACGGGGACCGGATCTACATCTACAAGGTCAATACCGAGGAGAGCCAGGACCTCGCCGCGGCCTTCGGCATCCGTTCGATTCCGACGCTGCTCTTCATCCCGCTCGAGGGCGATCCGCAGATGGCCGTCGGAGCCATGCCCAAAGCCACGCTGAAAGCCAATATCGACCGGATTCTGCTCGGCAAGTAACGATGGCGTTTACGATCGACCCCGGGCTATGCCCGCAGAACCACCGCTGCCCGCTCGTCGCGGCATGTCCCGCAGGGGCCATCTCGCAGGAAGGGTTCGCCCTTCCGGAGATCGACCCCGGGCGGTGCGTCGAATGCGGTCTGTGTGCGGCCGCCTGCGGCAGACAGGCCGTCCGCGAACGCAACTGACCCCGACCCAAGATGGAGCGACTTTGCAAGATACGCGACCTGCAACACGCCGTGGCCCGCTTCGAGGCGGCTTTCGAACGCCGCTACGGACTGTGCCTGAACGAAGGCATGACACTCTGCACCCTCTCCAGAAGCGGGCGGCTCTGCCCGGGGGAGCTGGGCGAACGGCTGGGACTGACCCCCTCGAACACCTCGAAAGTGCTCCGCGCCGTCGAATCCAAAGGACTCGTGAAGCGCGAACCGGGCTGTGCGGACCGCCGGCAAATGTACTACTCGCTGACCGGGGAAGGGCGTGCGCTGCTGGCCGCGCTCGACTGCCGGGAGGTGGAGATTCCCCCGCTGCTGCGGGAGCTGCTCGGCGAGTGACCGCAGCCGCAAAGGCAGCTCCTACCGCAGTCCGTCTCGGAACAATCCGCGAACGACGAAAAAAATCCGTACCTTTGCCGCATGGAACCGACCTCGCGCAAATACCTCTTTTTCGACCTCGACGGCACGCTGACCGACTCGATGCCGGGCATCGCGCGCGCCGTGCAGTACGCCCTGCGCCGTTTCGGAATCGACGTGCAGGACCTCGCCGCGCTCAAACCGTTCCTCGGTCCCCCGCTGCGCGACTCCTTCATGGAGTTCTACGGCATGAGCCCGGAGGAGGCCGACCGGGCGGTGGCCGTCTCGCGCGAATATTTCGTCCCGCGGGGCATGTTCGAGAACGAACTCTATCCCGGTATTCCGGAGCTGCTCGCCGCCACGGCGGCCGCCGGACGGGTGAACGTCATCGCCACGTCGAAACCCCAGCCTTTCGCCGAACGGATCGCCGCGCATTTCGGCATCGACCGCCACTTCCGCCTCATCAGCGGCAGCACGTTCGACGGCCGGCGGAAGACCAAGGCCGACGTCATCCGCCACGCCCTCTCCGCGCTCGGCATCGCCCCCGACGAGGCGGTGATGATCGGCGACCGCCGCCACGACGTCGAGGGAGCCGCCGAGGAGGGGCTCCCCGCCATTGCGGTGGAATGGGGTTACGCACCGCCGGGCGAGCTGGAGGCGGCCCGCCCGCTACGGATCGTCCCCGACGTCGAAACACTGCGCCGCCTGCTGCTCGGGAACGAATAAGCGATTGTTTTTCAACGAGATATTCCGCCCCGACTATAATCCGAAACCACACCCGTTCGGGG
>OGNU01000922.1_pt1 | contig 11078 bp, 9 predicted proteins | sample 1573581 | NCBI WGS metagenome assembly OGNU01 (sample SAMEA2581992, study PRJEB24529) | metagenome | biome: Human gut stool | place: China | collected 2011 | reverse complement strand
CTCCGAAGTGAGGCTGATGCGTATATCCGCAATGGGGTATGTGGTACGGTTTACAACGGTGATCTCCATGGGATACTGCTTCGCACCGCAGGCGGCAAGGCTCAGACAAAACAGCAGCGCTAAGGTGAACGTCAAAAAGGGTCTTCGTTGTCTCATTTCATTTTCCTCCTTCTTCCGCGGGGCTTCAGATGTCCCAACTATCCATCCAGTTTGCGCCCCAGTCAACAGCGGGATCATATGGTTCTTCGGGAATCCAGCCTGCGGGATAGATGAGGCCGTCTTCGTCGTGGTAGGCAAGGCCGTCTTCGCCGATGGTGTAATCGTTGCCCAAAAGGTAACGGTTCACGCCGTCGTAGTACCAGATATAGAAGGTGGAGTATTCGTCTTCATAAAACTCCGCGTTTTCCATATCCGTGTAGGCGTAGAAGTCGGCATCGCGGTAGAAGACGCCGTCAAAATGCTGATCGTCCCCGTAGCGGCCGAAGCGTTCGGCGGAGAGGGTGAAACTGTTGCCGTCGTCACCGGGGCAGAGGTAGGCGCGCGTCCCGTTGTCGTAAAGATAGAGGCCCATGCCCTCGCCCTCGTCGTCCATGGTGCCACTCATGGAATAGTCCGGCGAGCAGGCGATGTACTGCATGAGGGACGAGTTGATGACGATGGTCTCGCCCAGGGCATTTTGCCACATGCCGTCCCAGTTGCTTATGTCCCATTCGACGATCTCCGCCTCGTCGTCGCGGAGGAAGGTGTTTCGATGGATGGTGAGTCCGCTGCCCTCGCCGTTCCGGTTTGGCAGCAGCACGCCGTCGTCGCGCAGGAGGAAGTTGTAGAGAAGACCGTTGAAGAAGATCATCGGCCGACCGCTCGCCTCGGACAGCTCGAATTCTCCGCGCCCGCCGAGTCCCCAGCGAGTGCGGTAGGCGTAAAAGCCCTCCGTACTGTCAAAGTATAACTTCGCGGTGCCGTCGATGCTCCACATCCCGTCGAGAAATTCCATATCCATGACGGTCTCATAGCCGCTTTGCGTATCGTCAGATTCGGTGTCGCCGCAGGCGGTCAAGCCCAGGCACAATGCCAGTGCCAAGAATAGGACAAGTTGCTTTTTCATCTCTCTCCTTCCCGCAGCCGCTATGCCATTTTTTGATAAAACTCGAACTCACTGCCCCAACGCAGCGTGTCATGGTCGAGGATGGTAAATTCATAACCCACATCGTTGAACTGGGAGGAAACGGCGAGATACATCTCCTCGGAGCCATCAGGGGCCAACTCGACGGTGCCGCTGTCCACCGTGGTGGGGTCGCCGTCGCCGCCGGGACGCTCCAGCAGCTCCCAGCCGCCGTTTTCGTCAAACACAAGGATGCTGGGCGCATCCGCCTCGGCGTCCAGATACCAGGTGCCCGCCATCATCTCAAAATCGATGTCGCCGGTATTCTCGCCCGGCGCGTCGCCGGTCATCTGCGTAAAAGTGCCAAGCTCGGCCACATGCAGGGCGCCGACCTCGTCGAACCAGCTGCGGTAGGCCACGCCATCGTGCTCATTGTAGAAATAATCGTAGTCATAGTCCGGCACGAACTGGATGAAGCCGCTGGCAGTCAGCTCTTCGCCGGCGTCGTACATCGCAAAGCACACCTCGTCGCCATCGTCGTTGGTGTCGGAGATCAGCGTGCCGCCGTCCTCACCCTTCCACGCGCCGCCGTAGAGGTAGAGGTTCGACATCTGCTCGGAGTCTTTTACCAGCCCCTCAAAGGAATCCGGAACGCCATATAAATTGTAGTCGCTGCCGTCATCACCATAGTCTTCGTTGCTCTCGCCGCAGGCGGCAAGACTCAGGCACAGCACCAGCGCCAAAGCAAGAGACAGATATTTATTTAAGTGTTTCATCATTTTATTCTCCTTTTTCAGATAAACGGAGTCAATGCTCCTGTTCCGCCATGGACAAGATCTCATCATGGCTCAGCTCCACATCGCCGAAGCGGACAAAAATGCCGTTGGTCACAGCGCTGTTCCATACCCTCGCATCTGCCAGCGGGCGAAACCGGATCTTGTCCAGATACGGCTTCATGTCCAGCAAAAGCCGGCTGCCGGACACAAAATCCACCTGCAAAACATGGTTGGGCAGCGGCGTGACGGCTGTAAGATACCTTCGGTTCAAGTGCGTGCCCTCCTTTCCGCAAAAATAAAAATCCACCGTACAAATATTGTACGGTGGATCGTATGGGATAACCATTAACCAAAGGTTAGGTCTTTTGTCCGAATAGCTCGGCAAGCCGCTTCCGCTTGGTTCGGGTATCGCCCTCGATATGAAGCTTGGAATAGATCTGATTCACATACTGCTTGACGCTGCCCTCGGAGAGGTAGAGCTTTTCCGCAATCTCGCGGTTGGAAAGCCGCTGCGCCATCAGCTCCACGATCTCAAATTCCCGCGGCGTCAGCGCGTCAAAGGCCGCTGGGTGGGCACTCGCCGCGTTTCGCGCCCCTGCCGTCTCGCCAAGCGCGGTGATCTTTGCAATCAGGTCAGTTTTCCGTTCCCGCGCCAGCATTTCTTCCAAATAGCCATAGTTTTCCACGAACGGCATCACAAGGCCGTCCGGCGCGGCGCCAGAGAGGGCCTTCCCCAGCCATGCGCGGGCTTCCTCCCTCTTTCCCAGGTGTTCATAGGCTACCGCTGTCTGGATGCGGACGTGCAGGGCTACCAGTGCGTAATGCATGGCCTCGCACACCGCCAGCAGCTGCGCGCTGTGTCCGATGACCTTGGCATAAGCGCCCTGAGCAAGATACACCTGATTTTCGATCATCTCCATCATGGGCTTGCCCGGCGCGAGCATATTGATATCGGAGAGGCGGTGCAGGGAGAAGATCTCCGGAATTTTGTCCGTTTCACCTCGCAGAGCATGGTAGTAGGCGCTGGCAGCGCTCCAGAGGTTGATCCACGAGGCGTCGTGATAGCGCAGCAGGTCCGCGTACCGCTCCTCGAAGGTGTACCGCTGCTCCACATCGGTATACAGTGAGAGCCGCCGCGACAAAAAATCGCAGCACAGCGCCATGTTGATCTGTCCGTTGTCCTTCACCTGTGCATAGGCCCGCTCCAGTTCAATGTGGGCATCCGTGAAGCGCCCCTGACAGAACAGCGCCTCGGCGCGCATGATGGTCTCCGCGCCCTGCCCGTGGTGATTCGTGACCTTGTAATAATGGGGCATGCACTCGTCCATCTCCGCAAGCTCGCTTTCCATCGCTCCCGGTGCACGGTGGAACATCATCAGAACGGACGGTGAGCCAAAGGTCCAGCCGCCGCTCGACTGGATGCTGATGGCGGGGCGGGACATCTGCGCGCTGGCGCTGCGGTGCAGGCGGCTCATGGCGCTGATGTCGTTGTAGCAAAGAAAGCTCAGAATGAGGTCGCATTCCCCCAGCAGGTTGCCGCGCTCTTCTGCGGACAGCTCCGGATGTTCTCCGATGGCCGTCAGCAGCAGGGCTTTCAGCTCCAGCATCTTCGGGATCTGCCGCCAGGTGAACATCCGGCGCATCAGCACCAGAATGGCAAAGGGGTAGGCCTTCAGCGTTTCGGCGGGGCAGTTATCCAGCGCCGTCAGCACATCCTCCGGCTTCAGCGACGCCAGCAGGATGCCCGCATCGCTGCGGATGACCCGCAGCAGCGCATCATAATTCCCGCTCTTCCGGTAAGCGGCGAGGGCGTGGAGATACTGCCGGTGCTGCTCATACCACAGGCCGAAGCGCTCCCAATAGCGCTGCTGCGTTTCCACCGGCATCGCCTGAAAGCTGCGCTCTGCACACTCCTTCATCATGTGGTGGAAGCGATAGGTAGCGCCGTCCTGCAGGCGCGTGACAAAGGCGTTCTGCTCCGTCAGCGCAGAGAGGATCTGCCCCGCGTCCCCATCGCCTGTGATATACTGCGCCATTTCGACGGTAAATTCATCGGCAAGCCCCATGACCGCCAGAAACTCCCGCTGCGGTTCCGGCAGCGGATCGATCATGGCGGCGGTAAAGGTGGCGTAGATGTCGGAATGGCGGCTGGGCAGTACGCCGCGCTCGGAGAGCGTGCGCAGATTCAGATAAACGGCGGAGAACCACCCCTCGCTGGAATAGAGAAGGCTCTCCACCTGCGCGTCGGAAAGCTCTGTGCCGCAGCGGTGGGCATAGACGGCCAGCTCGGTGTGGTTAAGGCGCAGCTGCTCCGTGCCGATCTGATACACTTTGGCCCCAAGCCGCACCGCCTCCGCAGCGGGCAGAAAACGGTCCCGGCTGGCAACGATCAGATGCACATTTGAAGGCAGCCGGTTTGCCAGCATACAGAGGAACAGCGAGGCGCGCTTGTCGGTCAGCAGGTGAAAATCGTCGATGAAGAGATAGCAGGGCGTCTCATCTGCCAGCGCATGACAGAGATCGTCCACCAGCAGTCCGCCGCCAGCGGCGTCTGTAGGACAGGGATAGTCCCGCAGAATGTCAAACCCGGCCCGGAAAAACGCTTCCTGTACGCTTTTCCAGAAGATGGCGAGGTTGTCGGAGTACACGCTGATGCGGATCATTTTCAGGGTTTCCGCCTTGGCGCGCTCCTCCAGATACCAGTCCACTGCCGTGGTCTTTCCGTAGCCCATGGGGGCGACCACGGTGGTCATGGCGCAGCGGGAGATGGGCCGCAGGCTCTCCTGCAGCCGCTCGGATATGTAAACGATATTCAAATTCCATTTCGGTTTCGGCATGGTCCCGCCCTCCGATGCGCTTCAACAGACTTCTTTGTCCATAACGGTTTCGGCTTGTATGTAATTATACCGGTTTTATCCGCAAGTGTAAACTGAATGAAACCCACTTTTCGAGCATTCTATGGAAAAGAGGGTGCCTTCTTGCCTACAGCACGGATGCTGTGACAAATCTGCCATTTCCTCGCCCCTGCGGGGCAGCCGGAAATGATGCACAAAAACTTCATGCACCGGCATTTGCGCATTTTTGGGGTGCGGTATTCATGCATGAAGGTTTATGCCTTAAATCTCTTGCAAAATGGAAAGAGTCATGATATAACATGACCAGAAGAACCGAAACGGTCATTTGGAGGATGAACGAGCTTGGCTTTTACCAACTATGAAACAGAACAGCTTCACAAGGCGCTGCTGAAGGAAACAAGACGCTGCGCCGTCACATTGGGGATGAAGAAAACCTCAGTGGATCAACTGACAAAGGCGGTCGGCATTGCGAAGGGCTCGTTCTATAAATTCTACGAATCCAAGGAGATGGCCTTCTTCGCAGTTCTGGAAAGTATCCACTCCGAGCTTTACGGGGTGGCTGACCAGGCGTTGCGCAGAAATGGCGGCCTGCCAACCTCGGAGCGCGCGGCAGAGGCGGTTTTGGCCGTCTGCCGGAGGCTGTCTGATACTGGCGACATGGCTTTCATTGAACATGACGCCAAGTTGCTTTTACAGAGATTGCCGGAGGGCGTCAAGGTATGTCAAAATTATTCAGCATTTGGAAACATTGGATAGCGGTTTGTTGTCCTGTTTCTTGCCGTGGTGCGGTCGCTTGATAGAAAGCGGCACGGATAAATCGGGAAGGAGGGGTGATGTCGCCTGGTATACCAAGAAAACCACTTCCGTTTCCGAAAGAAGTAAGAGCCACTCCGTCTAGTTGTTGGGAGGGGGCCATACCGGGAATCAAGTTGACATAGTTATTCAGGTTTGTCATCTGCCAGTCGAAACTTGGGGAGTTGGTCAGTACGCCTAGTTTGTTCTCGTGAAAGATCGGTTTTTCATTGATGATTTCGAGAACGATCTGGCGTCCGGTGGTGTCGGCAAAACGCCAGTGGGCGGTAGATGCCCTCGGATCGATACCGATGACATGAACTTTTTTGATGGATTCTTTTACTTCGTCCACGGTCTTGCAACTGCCCAATATCCATGAAACGAGTTGTAGGTCGGCAATGCTGGATGCTTTTTCTTTGGGATTGTAAGTCTCATATTTTCCATGTTGCGGGAAGTAAAACAGTCCGGCGGAAAGTCCCGCCTCGTTCAGTCCCTCTGCCACGAATTGTTCTTGCTCCACGGCTAACCCGATATACCCGTAGCGAGCAGTGAAAATCATCCCTTCTGTTGTGCCGCCGGGAATGTAGGATTGTTGTTCGTACCCTCTTGGTACGACAACATATTGGCTGTTGAGATTGCTACCTCCCCATTCTATGGTGCGGGCCACGATGCAGGAACCATCCTTGGCTTTCAACGTGATTCCGGTGCAGGCTTTGAGTTCTTTGGGGAAGAAGGTGATAAGGGGTAATACCACCCATAGGATTATTGATAATTTTTGTTTCATAAGAGCATTGTTTTTATTTTAAGATAACGGGGAAAACGGCCTTTTGTTTCATACTTCGGAAGTTTCATGGGTGTAATCTGTGAGGAAATATGTGGTTACTGTAAATGTTTTTTGTTAATATTGCGAAAAACTATTTTCAACATGGATTTGTTTACGATCGTGACCGCGCGTGCGGATTATGAGCTGGGTGCGTTGGTGATTATTGACCAGACGCAACTTCCGGAACGGGAAGTTTATTTGGCGTTGAAAACTCCGAAGGAAATTTGGGAGGCCATTTATTTGTTAAAGGTAAGGGGTGCGCCTGCCATCGGGGTGGCTGCCGCTTACGGGATTTCCGTGTGTATGCAAAAGGTGGATGAGGTTGGTGATTTTTACCGGGAGTTTGCAAGGGTGAAGAATTATCTGGCATCTTCCCGGCCCACGGCGGTAAATTTGTTTACGGCATTGGAGCGAATGGAAGTCGCGTTGTTGAAATGTCAAGGTGCGGGGGTGGAAGTTTTGAAACAAGTCTTGCGGGAAGAGGCCGAGGCGATTCGGAAAGAAGATGCGGCGGCGTGCCGGAAAATTGGAGAACATGGATTGTCACTGTTGAAACCGGGTATGGGCTTGCTCACGCATTGTAACGCGGGGCATCTGGCGGTTTCGGAATACGGTACGGCTTTGGCCCCGATTTATTTGGGACAGGAACAAGGATTCGGTTTTTCGGTTTTTGCCGATGAAACCCGCCCGTTATTGCAAGGGGCGAGGTTGACGGCCTTCGAATTGCAGAAAGCGGGAGTGGATGTAACCTTGATATGTGATAATATGGCCTCTTCGGTGATGAAACAGGGATGGGTACAGGCCGTGCTGGTTGGGTGTGACCGAGTGGCAGCCAATGGAGACACGGCAAATAAAATCGGTACTTCGGGGGTAGCCGTGTTGGCTAAATATTATGGAATTCCGTTTTACGTGCTGGGGCCGACGTCTACCATTGATATGGATTGTCCCACGGGCAAAGAGATTAAAATTGAGGAACGTGATCCAGCAGAGGTGACTGAGAAATGGTATACCCGAAGGATGGCTCCCGAGGGGATTCACGTGTATAATCCCGCCTTTGACGTGACTCCTGCCGAGGTGATCACGGCTATTATCACGGAGAAAGGGATCGCTTATCCCCCGTTTAGTGACACATTCCGGGGATGGAAAGAATGTAAATAATTAAGCCATTTTGTCATATGATTTGTGAAATACAAAGACAAAATGACACACTTGTAATACCTCTTGTTTTAGAAAACGAAAATCAATAGTTCGTTTTTTATTGATTGTTAATGTTATAGGTCGAAATGTTTTTTCATTTTGTCGAGATGAAACTTTTGGATAAGAGTTTCGGTATATACTTTGTAAAAGTGAAGGCAGAAAGGAGAAAATGAGACTATGAACATGAACAATTATACAATTAAGTCGCAAGAGGCCGTGCAGGCAGCCGTGCAACTTGCGCAGGAAAAAGGTCAGCAAGCCATCGAAACAGGTCACCTGTTAAGAGGCGTGATCGAGAAAGGCGAAAACATCACGAACTTTATTTTTAACAAGTTGGGTGTAAATAGCCGGAATGTTTTGGCCGCTTTGGATCGAATCGTGGATGGATACCCGAAAGTGTCGGGAGGCTCTCCCTATTTGTCCGACGAGGCCAATAAGGTGTTGGAGAAAGCCACGAAGTTGGCGGGAGAGATGGGTGACCAGTATGTTTCTTTGGAACATATTTTATTGGGATTATTATCTGTGAAGGACCCGGTTTCCGGTATGTTGAAGGATGCGGGAATGACCGAGAAGGAAACCCGTGCGGCGATTGACGAGTTGCGGAAGGGATCGAAAGTAAATTCTCAGTCGGCAGAAGATAATTACGATGCGCTGGGGAGGTATGCCATCAATTTGAACGAAAGAGCCCGGAACGGTAAGCTGGATCCCGTGATTGGACGAGATGATGAAATCCGTCGGGTATTACAGATATTGTCCCGGAGAACAAAAAATAACCCGATCTTAATCGGTGAGCCGGGTGTTGGTAAAACGGCTATTGCCGAGGGATTGGCGCAGCGTATCGTGAACGGGGATGTGCCTTCAAATCTGGCATCCAAGAGTATTTACTCGCTGGATATGGGAGCCTTGATTGCGGGGGCAAAGTATAAAGGAGAATTCGAGGAACGTTTGAAATCGGTTGTGAACGAGGTGTTGTCTTCGGAAGGAGAAATTATCCTGTTTATTGATGAGATTCATACCTTGGTGGGAGCCGGAAAGTCTGACGGAGCAATGGATGCGGCGAATATATTGAAACCCGCTTTGGCTCGTGGAGATTTGAGGGCTATCGGTGCGACCACGTTGAACGAGTACCAGAAATATTTTGAACAGGATAAAGCCTTGGAGCGTCGTTTCCAGAAGGTGATGATTGACGAACCGGACGTGATGAGTGCGATCAGTATCATGCGGGGATTGAAGGAGCGTTACGAGAATCACCATAAGGTACGGATCACGGATGATGCAATCATTGCATCCGTGGAGTTGTCCCACAGGTATATTTCCGATCGTTTTTTGCCGGATAAAGCTATCGACTTGGTGGATGAGGCGGCTGCCCGTCTGCGTTTGGAGATGAATTCCGTGCCGGAGGAGATTGATGAACTAGACCGTAAGATCAAACAGTTGGAAATCGAGAAAGAGGCGATCAAGCGGGAAGGGAAAAGCAAGAAACTGGACGAGATCCAGAAAGATTTGGCCGATTTGAATCAAGAGCGTACGAAATTGCGAGCCCAATGGGAGTCTGAGCGTTCTTTGATTGACGAGATCCAGAAGAATAAGGATGCGATCGAACAGTTCCGTTTCGAGGCAGACCGGGCCGAGCGGGAAGGCGATTACGGAAAAGTTGCCGAGATTCGTTACGGTAAGATTAAGGAGGCCGAGCGTCGTATTGAAGAGGTGAAGGCCAAGCTGGCGGATATGAAGCATGGAGAGTCGTTGATTCGGGAAGAGGTGACGGAAGATGATATCGCGGCAGTCGTGTCCAAGTGGACGGGTATTCCGGTGAGCCGGATGATGCAGAGCGAGCGTCAGAAGTTATTACACTTGGAAGACGAGTTGCACAAACGGGTAGTCGGTCAGGAAATGGCCATTACGGCACTGGCAGATGCCGTTCGTCGTAACCGTGCAGGATTGCAGGATGCGAAACGTCCCATCGGTTCGTTTATCTTTCTCGGAACCACGGGTGTCGGTAAAACCGAGTTGGCGAAGGCATTGGCAGAGTTCCTGTTTGACGATGAATCTTTGATGACCCGTATTGATATGTCCGAGTACCAAGAGCGTCATTCTGTTTCTCGGTTGATCGGGGCGCCTCCGGGGTACGTGGGATATGATGAAGGTGGTCAGTTGACGGAGGCTGTTCGTCGGAAACCTTATTCCGTGGTTTTGCTGGACGAGATCGAGAAAGCTCATCCCGACGTGTTCAACATCTTGTTGCAAGTGCTGGATGACGGGCGTTTAACTGATAATAAAGGTCGGGTAGTCGATTTCAAAAATACGATTATCATCATGACTTCGAATATCGGTGCGCATATCATTCAGGAACGTTTGAAAGGCATCGATGAGAATAACCGGGATGAGGTACTTGACAAGACGAATCACGAGGTGTACGAGATGTTGAAACAGACGATTCGCCCGGAGTTCTTGAACCGTATCGACGAGATCATCATGTTTGCCCCGTTGAAGAAGTCGGAAATCGTGGATATTGTACGTTTGCAATTCAATGGCGTAAAGAAGATGTTGGAAAACAATGGTATTGCCATCGAGATTACCGACAAGGCAGTTCAATGGTTGGCAGATGCCGGGTATGATCCGCAGTTCGGCGCTCGTCCCGTAAAACGGGTTATTCAACGTACATTGCTAAATGATTTGTCAAAACAGATTCTTGCAGAGGAAGTCTCCAAAGATAGCCGTATCGTGGTAGACGTGAAGGATGATAAGATCGTTTTTGAAAATAAATAAGGATTCTTAAAATCATATGAAGTAGGTCGTTTCAAAGAAGAAACGGCCTACTTTTTTGTATGACGGTAATATCTCGATAATTTTGATTCTTGACGAGAATGTCTATCTTTGCATGAATCATAATTGTCGATTTAGATTTTTGTATGGTATATAGTGAATCGGAGATTGTACATGCGTTAGAGGCAGGAAATGAAATTTGTCTGAATATGCTTTTTGATAATTATTATCGGGCATTGTGCGTGTATGCTTTTCGGTTTGTTTCTGATGCAGATGATGTAGAGGATATTGTGCAGGAGGTGTTTGTTTCTTTCTGGATGAATAAAAAGCGAACAGTTTTTTCCGGTTCCGTTCGTTCTTATCTTTTCGGGGCGGTAGCCAAGGCCGCCTCTAAGTTTGCTACACGGCGGGGAAGGGTTATGTTTGATGACGTGGAGAAATATGTGGATCAGTTTTTAGAAGAACTGGGAGAATATGATGAGGACGAGTTCGCTTGTTTGCGTGATAAAGTATATGCCCGGGTGGAGGCTTTACCGGAAAGGACAAAAGAAATATTTAAAGCCGTGGTGTTGAATAATTTGACTTACCAGCAAGTGGGTGAACGGTTTGGAATAACCGTGAATACCGTGAAAACGTTGTATTATAGGGCATTGAAGCAGTTAAAAGAAGAACTGGGTGGAAACGCTTTGGTGTTGTTTTTTATTATTCTGCGATAAATTTTTACACCTTCATTTTGTTAAAATTATTTTTCCTGCAATTTTTCCTTA
>OGNU01000918.1_pt1 | contig 11114 bp, 7 predicted proteins | sample 1573581 | NCBI WGS metagenome assembly OGNU01 (sample SAMEA2581992, study PRJEB24529) | metagenome | biome: Human gut stool | place: China | collected 2011 | reverse complement strand
AAAAAACTTTCATATTTTGACTGTTGTAAACAAAGTATGCCTATGCTATACTAAATTAAATTTTGACTACTATATTATGGAAGGAATTTATTTGAATATATGAATTTTAAGGAACGAAAGAACTTATTGGAGGGGAAGCAACAGGTACATCTATTACGCTTTCTCGACCAGTTAAATGATGATGAAAAGCAAATCTTATTTTCACAGATCGATGCAGTTGACTGGGGATTTGAACAGGCATTTCACAACGACAAGAAAAAAGAAGATACCATGATTGAGGAGATCGATGCACTGCATCTGGATAAGATCCAGGCAGATTCAGAACGTTATCGTTCTATCGGCTTGCAGGCAATCAAGGAAGGAAAGCTTTGCCTTTTGCTTCTCGCCGGAGGACAGGGCACTCGTCTTGGTTTCGACAAACCAAAGGGCTGTTTCAATGTTGGTATTACAAAGGAACTCTACATCTTCCAGCTTTTGATTGAGCACACGTTAGACATCGTGCGTGCTGCAGATGCATGGATTCCGCTTTATATTATGACGAGCAACATTAACTATCAGGATACTGTGACTTTCTTTGAAGCACATGATTATTTTGGTTATAACCCAGCTTATGTACATTTCTTTGTACAGGAATTGAACCCGGCTACGGACTTTAACGGAAAGATTCTGTTGAAATCCAAATACGAGCTTGCCCTGTCTCCAAACGGAAACGGCGGTTGGTTCTCTTCTATGCACAAAGCTGGACTTCTGGAAGGAATTTTTGAATCCAATCTGGAATGGATCAATGTATTTTCTGTGGACAATGTATTGCAGCGGATTGCCGATCCGGTATTCTTAGGTGCAACCATCGACAGTGGAAAGATGAGTGGAGCAAAGGTTGTCCGCAAAGCGTGTCCGGAAGAAAAAGTTGGTGTCATGTGCAAGGAAGATGGCAAGCCACATATTATCGAGTATTACGAAATGACTGATGATATGTTGAACAAGCGTCTGCCAGATGGCAGTCTTGCCTACGGATTTGGAGCTATCCTGAACTATCTGTTCCCAATCCAGAAATTGAAGGAAACTTTGGATAAATCCATGCCGTTGCATATAGTAAAGAAAAAGGTTCCTTACGTGGACGAATCCGGTAATCCGGTTACCCCGGCAGAGCCAAATGCATTTAAATTTGAGACATTGGCTCTCGATCTGATCCACGAGATGGACGACTGTCTGATCTTCGAGGTCGACCGCGAGCATGAATTTGCGCCAGTCAAGAACAGCACAGGAGTTGATTCCGTCGATACTGCCCGCGCATTGCTGGAGAAAAACGGCTATACACTTTAATACAACGAAAAAAAGAGAGTCCATATCTCAACGATTTGGACTCTCTTTTTAATTCTGATTCTAAATTCTAATTCGAGAAAATCTGTACCCAGTAATATCCATATTCTGAATTCGGAATATACACATAACCAACACCCAGTCTCTTAAAACCGGCATTGAGGATGTTGCTCCGATGTCCCGGCGAATTCATCCAACCATTCATTACAGCAGAAGAATTTCCGTATCCCGCCGCAATATTCTCTCCCGCCGACCAATAGGAATACCCGATCTGATCTAACACGGTAAAACATTTTCTTCCATCTGGACGTGTATGGGAAAACAAGGTTGCAATCTCCTGCGCCCGGATATTGGCTGCTTTTGTAAGCTCTGGATCTAAGGAAAGTGCCGCAATACCATTTGCCTGCCGCTGTGCATTACACTGTGCCAGAACTTCCTGTGCCTGTGTTGAGTAGTTCGCAGTTGGCGTCCCTTTGATATAGGCTTTCTTTCCATCCTCAAACTGACTGGTATCACTGTTCTTTGGCACAAGCTTAATCTGGATTGCCTCTAAACGTTTTGCCATGCCGCTTGTTCCGGCAGTCTCACCATTCTTCGCCCATCCAAGCCAGCCATAGCTCTGTGCGTGAACCCGATAGTATACATCATAATAATATGCAACCTCTCCATATAATTCCAGTTCGATTGCCTCTAAACGTTTCGCCTGCCCACTCGTTCCAGACATGGCACCATTACTGACCATCTTTGTCTCCCAGCCATACGTCTGCACATGTGTCCGATATGAGATGCCGCCATAATACCGGTTTCCGGTCAATTTTACTTCGATTGCTTCCAGACGTTTTCCTTCGCCGGTCGTGCCGCTCGTCTTCCCATCCGTAAGCCAGCTCATCCAGCCATAGGTCTGACAATGCACACGATATACAACATCGTAATGTTTTGCCACTTCACCGGTAAGCTGAATCTCAATGCCTTCCAGACGTTTTGCCTGTCCACGGCTGCCGCTTTTCTCTCCATTGTATGACCAATCCTGCCAGCCATAGCTCTGGATATGTGTCTTGTACTGGATGCTTCCGGAATATTCATCACCGGTCAGTTTGACGCGAATCTCCTCTAAACGTTTTGCCTGTCCTTTCGTTCCTGCCATCGTACCATCATGAACCCATCCCTGCTGGTCACCATAGGTCTGTACATGCACGGTATAGGTAACACCCATCTTGGTTGCTGCCTTCGCAGTTTTCGTAGTGCCAATTCCTGTTACAACAGAAACGAGCATTGCAACGACAAGAAGCCACGCCTGCATTCGCTTCCATGCTTGTCTTTTCATAATTTCCGCCCCCTTCCGCTCCGAGTCGGTCGCATTTCTATACACACTCAATTATACGACGTGCGCACATAATCCGTACCTCCTCTCCGCTTCGCTCCGAGTCGGTCGCATTATGCGCCGTATGAAATCATCTATAATTGCCGATTTGCGAGCAAGCTCGCATCGGCATTATAGATGATTTCGCACGTCTTATTTATTTGCGTACATGTCGTCATAGTACTTCTGATAATCACCACTTGTCACGTTCTTCATCCAGTCCTCATGCTCGAAGAACCATGCGATTGTCTTCTTGATACCAGTTGCAAAATCGGTCTCCGGATACCAGCCGATTTCCGCCTTGATCTTGTCCGGTGCGATTGCATATCTTCGGTCATGTCCCTTACGATCTTCTACATAAGTGATCAGATCCTTCGATACAAGTGCCCGTCTCGGATCATCCGCCGGAAGCATCTCCTGCAATGTGTCAATGATAATATTGATGATTTCGATATTCTGCTTCTCATTATGTCCGCCGACATTGTATGTCTCGAACAGACGTCCCTGCTCCTGAACCATATCGATTGCCTTCGCGTGATCCTCAACAAACAGCCAGTCACGGACATTCTTGCCATCGCCGTAGACCGGAAGCTTCTTACCCTGCAATGCATTGTTAATGATCAATGGAATCAGCTTCTCCGGGAACTGGTAAGGTCCATAATTGTTACTGCAGTTCGTGATATTTGCAGGGAACTTATAAGTGTCCATATATGCCTTTACAAGCATATCCGAGCTTGCCTTACTTGCAGAATATGGGCTGTGTGGTTCATATGGTGATGTCTCATAGAAAAATGCATTCTTATCGTCCGGAAGGGAACCGTACACCTCATCGGTCGATACATGCAGGAACTTCTTGCCTTCCTTGAATGTGCCATCCGGCAGCTCCCATGCAGCCTTCGCGCAGTTCAGCATAACGGCTGTACCAAGTACATTCGTCTGTACAAATACTTCCGGATGCTTGATACTTCTGTCTACATGAGACTCCGCTGCGAAATGTACCACGCGGTCGATATCATTCTCAGCAAAAATCTTCGCGATTGCTTCCTTGTCGCAGATATCCGCCTTCACAAATGTATAATTCTCACGATTCTCAATGTCTTTCAGATTCTCCAAATTCCCTGCATACGTCAACACATCCACATTGATGATACGGATTTCATTATCATACTTCTTAAACATATAATGGATGTAATTGGAACCGATAAATCCGGCACCACCAGTTACTAAATACGTTCTCACTTTTCTACCTCCTTAAATCATTCCTTTATTTTCTTGATTTTGTCTCGCGCTTTTGAGCCGAAACACAATCCGGTATATTCGAATATGTGTTTGTTATGTATTTATTATACAGGGTGCCCCTAGGGCATAGTCAAGTGTTTTTTTCATTTTTTTACAAGAAATATTCCTGCATCCTTTGTAATGTGAAAGCCACCCACTATTTTCTTCTTCATAAATGTCCGGAATTCCTTGTATTTATGCGCAATATACTGATTCTGATTTCCGTGACACGACAAAACATATGAGATCAGCGGTTCGGCATCGTCAATCTCAATCGCATCTTCATACTGCCGCCACTCCACCTGCTCAAATGTACTTTGGAGAATATCCGATCCATTCTCCTTGCCAAACCGGTCATACAGATTCTCCGCCGCAAGTATGATCCGGTCATCAAACTCCATGACTAACCGGCTGATTTCCTTCATATGTGCCGAGCCATACGTGCCCGCAACAAGTACACCTCCCGGTTTCAGCACGCGTCGGATCTCCCGGCACGCCTGCCCGATGTCATCGCAGTAAAAGAGCACATGGTTCGCCACGACCAGATCAAAGGTTTCGTCTGCAAACGGAATCGACTCGCAGCTGCAGATCGCATACGAAAACACTGCATCCTCCCTGCCGATTTCCCGTCTTGCATCGCGCAGCATCCCATCGGAAATGTCCGTAACTGTAATTGAAATATCCTCCGGAAGCTTCTCTGCATTTTCCACCCAGATATCACCCGCGCCGCAGCCAAGCTCCAGAATCTTCTGTTCCGGTTTTACCTGCATCTGCTCATAGATCCACGGGAACCAGCCCTGTTTATTGACCGAATACTGCTTGTGCAGGTTGATCCGCGCCATGATATTCGAAGCGTCCTTGTACTGTTTCTTCAGGATGCTCTCCAAATCTGCCACCTGAATCAACTCGAACAGCTTCGTCCAGTCTACTTCCCGGTCTGCCTGCAGATCATCGGTTGCCTCCCGAATCGTGCTTGCGACCAATTGTAACTGTTCAATGCGGTCTTCCACCAGCTTCTGCTGGATGTTCAGGGAGTTGACGATAAAATGCTTATCTGCATCGTCCACCTGCATCTCCTTGATATCTCCCAGCGAGAATCCAAGATACTTTAACAGGAGGATCTGCTGGAGCTTCGCGAGATCCTTCTCCGTGTAGTAACGCGCGCCGGAATCGCTGACAAAGGATGGCTTCAGGATGTTCTTCTCATCGTAGTAGCGGATGGTTTTCTTCGTAATATTCGCTTGTTTCATAAACTCGCCGGTCGAGTAATATCCTTCTTTTTTCATAGTGTTTTTCCTTTTGCTTATCAAGAGAATACGGAGGTAAATATTTTGTTAAATATATCCACGCCATATTTTGAAATATCAGATGTATTGTAACTAAGAAGTTCTAGATGTTCTGATTCACATAATGATATAGGACGCAACCGCCGCCAATTCGCCGTCCATGGCTCAGTGGCGGCTTGTTTGAACATCGTGTTCAAACATTGCTGTTTGCTCACAGAACATCAAGTACTTCTAAGTTACAAACATATTTATATTTCAAAATATGGCGCAGATATACATATACAAAATATTTGCCTCCTAATTTACAGACTAAACTAAGCGAATAATATCTATTCAAATATAGATATTACTTCTCCGTAGTGCTTACCTTTATGCTTTAATTTTATTATAATTTCTTGTATTACACAAGGCGAACCGTTTTAAGCGAAGAATATTTTCATAATTTTTTTTGCTTTCCGTTTTTCCTTTACCAGAACTCCGGGATGCAAAAAGTCCACCTCACAAAAATTGTAACGTGAATTTTTTGAGGTGGACTTCTTTGCATCTAGGAGTTCGTACCTAAGTCAACTCCGTAGATTAAAAATTATTTACTTAATTCTTCGCGCAGAATACGGTTAACCTCGGATGGATCTGCCTTACCCTGCATTGCCTTCATCGTCTGTCCAACAAGTGCACCGATTGCTTTCTCCTTACCGCCCTTGAAATCTGCGACAGACTTCGGATTCTTCTCGATGACATCTAAGATGACAGTACGAAGCGCGCCCTCATCATTGACAGTCTTCAGGCCGTGTTCCTCGACATAAGCTTCCGGATCGATATCCTCTGCAAATACCTTCTCGAACACTTCCTTTGCAACCGTACCATTGATGACTTTGTCATCGACCATCTTGATGATAGCTGCAAGGTTCTTTGCTGAGAATTTTAAGTCATCGGCATCGATGGATGCTTCCTTCATCAGACGCATTGTCTCAACCATCAGCCAGTTCGACACCTTCTTTGGTGCTGCTCCAAGCGCAATCGCCTCCTCGAAGATATCTGCAAGCTTCTTGGAGTTCGTCAGAATGTCAATATCATAATCCGGAATATCATACTCTTCCTTGTAACGGATGCGCTTCTCGTCACGCAGCTCCGGCTGGCGGCTGCGAATCTCTTCCATCCATTCATCGCTGATCATAACCGGAACCAGATCCGGATCCGGGAAGTAACGGTAATCCTGTGCATCCTCTTTCGAACGCATTGCATAGGAATATTCCTTTGTATCATCCCATCTTCTTGTCTCCTGAATGACCTTCTCACCGGATTCAATCAGATCGATCTGACGCTCCTTCTCGTTCTCGATGGCTCTCGCAATCGCCTTGAAGGAATTCAGGTTCTTCATCTCGGTTCTTGTACCGAACTTCTCTGCACCGACTTCACGGACAGACAGGTTGACATCGGCACGCATGGACCCTTCGTTCAGCTTACAGTCCGAAGCACCAAGGTACTGGATGATCAGTCTTAATTTCTCAAGATAAGCAATGACTTCCTCTGCGGAACGCATATCCGGCTCGGATACGATCTCGATCAGAGGCACGCCCGAACGATTGTAATCAACCAGCGAGCTGTCTGTATACGGATCATGTACCAGCTTACCTGCATCCTCCTCCATATGAATCTCATGAATACGGACATATTTCTTATTCCCGTCAACCTCGATCTCTACCTTACCATTCCGGCAGATCGGATAATAAAGCTGCGAAATCTGGTAGTTCTGCGGGTTATCCGGATAGAAATAATTCTTACGGTCAAACTTACAGTTCTGTGTGATTGTACAGTTCGTTGCAAGACCAACCGCAACTGCTTTCTCAACTACCGCCTTATTGAGCACTGGAAGGGATCCCGGCATACCGGTACAAACCGGACAGGTATGTGTATTCGGTGCACCGCCAAATGCAGTCGAACATCCACAGAAAATCTTCGTCTTCGTGGCAAGCTCTACGTGAACCTCCAGGCCGATGACTGTCTCATATGTTTTACTCATTATGCAAGCCCCCTTTCTGCTTCCACGGTGCCTAGAGCATCCGGACGCTTATAAGTCTTTGTACATTCAAATGCATACGCTGCGCGGATGATTGATTTCTCGTCAAATGTCTGTCCGAGCAGCTGCATGCCAACCGGCATACCATCCTTATCCTGTCCGCATGGAAGGGAAATACCCGGCAGACCGGCAAGATTTACAGATACTGTATAAATATCTCCCAGATACATCTTGATCGGATCACTTAAAGATTCGCCCATCTTCAATGCCGTCGTTGGTGCAACCGGTCCTAAGATCACATCGTATTTTGCAAATGCATCGTCAAAGGCTTTCTTGATCAGCGCCTTTGTCTTCAGTGCCTTTACATAATATGCATCGTAATAACCGGAGCTAAGGACGAAGGAACCAAGCATGATACGACGCTTTACCTCTGCACCAAAGCCCTCGGAACGGGTCTTCTTATACATATTGTGAAGGTCACGGTACTCTGCGGTACGGTAACCATATTTGACGCCATCGAAACGCTCTAAGTTCGAAGATGCTTCTGCGGATGCAATGATATAGTAAGCAGGAATTGCATATTCTACCATACCAAGGTCAAACTCTTCCACGATTGCACCCTTGTCTTCGAGCTTCTTTGCGGCTGCAAGCACAGCTGTCTTAACATCCTCATCGATACCCTCTGCGAAATAATCTCTTGGAATACCAATCTTCATTCCCTTTACATCGTCCACTAATGCCGATGTGAAATCATCCTCTGCCTGTGCGTAGGAAGTGGAATCCTTGTCATCATGCTTACAGATTGCTTCAAGGATCGTTGCACAGTCTGTTACATCCTTGGCGAGTGGTCCAATCTGATCAAGCGATGAACCATACGCGATCAAACCATAACGGGACACTCTTCCGTATGTCGGCTTGATGCCTGTCACACCGCAAAATGCGGCCGGCTGACGGATACTTCCACCTGTATCGGAACCAAGTGCATATGGAATTTCCTCTGCTGCAACGGCTGCTGCCGAACCACCGGAAGAACCGCCCGGTACCTTGTCTGTATCCCACGGATTTCTTGTCACACCATAATAAGAAGTCTCCGTTGTACTACCCATAGCGAACTCATCCATGTTTGTCTTTCCGATGATAACCGCACCTGCCTCCTGCAGTTTTTCAACGGCAGTTGCTGTATACGTCGGAACGAAATTACTCAGAATCTTGGAAGAACAGCTTGTAAGCATACCATTGATACACATGTTATCCTTGATGGCAACCGGAACACCAGCCAGCGGTCCGGTAAGCTCTCCACTGTCAATCTTTGCCTGAATTGCTTCCGCCTGTGCCAGTGCGCCTGCCTCATCCACAGTGACGAAACAGTTGTATGTCTCGTCGAGTGCTTTGATTCGCTCCAGACACGCCTTCGTTGCCTCTACGACGGTCACTTCTTTGTCTTTAATTTTCTTGCCGAGTTCAACGGCGGTTAATTTCATTAAATCTTTTCTCATCTATACCGCCCTCCTTAGTCAAATGTCTTCGGCACTTTATAACAGCCATCTTTTTGCTCTGGTGCATTTGCCAGAAGATTGTCTCTGTCATCCCCATTTGTCACAACATCCTCACGGAATACGTTGCTGACCGGAAACGCATGGCTCATCGGTTCCACGGAATCGGTATCGAGCTCATTTAATTTGCTGACGTATTCCAGCATATTCGACATATCCTGCTTCGCCTGCTCCTTTTCCTCATCGGAAAGCTCGAGCTTCGCCAGAATACCTACATAATCAATTGTTTCATCTGTAATCGTCATATTTTTCCTCCTATAATGCTTGCGAATCTACATATTATAGTTTGCGAAAATAATCAATAAACCTATTATTGTTTCTGAGATGTTCGGATTTATTTTCTACGCAGACGCGCTCTCGTTCGGTTCAGCACGTAGTGGTACTAAATTCGTGCCAATAAATTGTCACTTATTAAGTACCAACGTGCTTCAACGGTCTGCTTAAGAATAATAAATCCGAACATCTCAATATACTACTCTTCTAATGATTATTTCCGCAAACATATCATTCATGTTAACGCAAGCAATTCATATGAAATCACAATTGCCTTCTCTTTGCTGAAAAATACTACTGGCGTACTTTGATATGAACTTCACGAAGCTGCTGCTCTGTGACTTCGTTTGGTGCGCCACACATGAGATCCTGTGCGGTTCCGCTCATAGGGAATGGGATAACCTCGCGGATATTCTCCTCGTTACGAAGCAGCATGATCATACGGTCGACACCCGGAGCCATACCTGCATGTGGTGGTGCTCCAAACTGGAATGCATTGTAAAGTGCTCCAAACTTCTCCTCCAGAACACTCTTATCATAGCCTGCAATCTCAAATGCCTTCTCCATAATCTGCATGTCATGATTACGAACGGCACCGGATGAAAGCTCCACGCCATTACATACGATATCGTACTGATATGCAAGAATCTCCAGTGGATCTTTCTCATTTAATGCCTCTAAGCCGCCCTGTGGCATAGAGAATGGGTTGTGTGTAAATCCAATCTTCTTCTCTTCCACATTGTACTCAAACATCGGGAAGTCGTTAATGTAGCAGAAACGATATGCATTCTTCTCAAGCAGATCAAGACGGTTACCAAGCTCGGTACGAATCTGTCCTGCAAAGAGAGCTGCCTGCTTCTCTGTATCGGCGATGAAGAAAATCGTATCAAGTTCCTTCAAGCCTGCGAGATCTTTGAGCTCCTGCTTCATATCATCCGGAATAAACTTGTCGATTGGTCCCTTGTAAGAACCATCTTCCAATACTTCGAGATATCCGAGTCCGCCCATACCGATAGACTGCGCGAACTTCAGCATCTTCTCATGCTGTCCCTTGGAAAGCTTCTTCTGTACTGCAATCGCACGAACGGTCTTGCCGTGGAATGGTGCAAATGTACATCTCTGGAAGAACTCTGTCACATCGATGATCTCAAGTGGATTACGAAGATCCGGCTTATCTGTACCATATTTCAGCATTGCTTCCTTGTAGCTGATGATCGGGTATGGTGCTTCTGTGACAGTGTATCCCTTCGGAGCAAATTTCTTAAATGCTGCGGTAAGCACTTCCTCGCCAACCTTGAATACGTCTTCCTGTGTTGCAAAGCTCATCTCGAAGTCGAGCTGATAGAACTCACCTGGGGAACGGTCGGCTCTTGCATCCTCATCACGGAAGCAAGGTGCAATCTGGAAATATTTATCAAATCCGGACACCATCAAAAGCTGCTTGTACTGCTGTGGTGCCTGTGGGAGTGCATAGAACTTACCCTTGTATCTTCTGGATGGTACGATATAATCACGTGCGCCCTCCGGAGAAGATGCACAAAGGATTGGTGTCTGAATCTCCATGAATCCCATCTCTGTCATCTTCTGACGCAGGAATGAGATCACGTTGGAACGGAAGATCATGTTCTCCTTTACCTTGCGGTTACGAAGGTCTAAGTACCGATATTTCAGACGGACATCCTCACGGACTTCCTTGGAGGTTGTCACCTCAAACGGAAGCTGCTTGTACACCTTTCCTAAGATATCTACCTCATGTGCTTCCAGCTCGATTGTTCCGGTTGGAATCTTCGGATTGTATGTCTCCTCGTCACGATGCTGTACCAGTCCCGCTACGGAGATACACTGCTCCTTAGTAATTCCATCGAGCAACGTTGTATCGCGCATAACAACCTGCATTACGCCATACATGTCCCGTAAATCTACGAAGGATACGCCACCGTGGTCACGGATGTTCTCTACCCATCCTGCCAGTCTGATTTCTTTTCCGACAAGGTCTTCTGATCCCATTCCAATTGCTGAGGAGGACA
>OGNU01000914.1_pt1 | contig 11171 bp, 9 predicted proteins | sample 1573581 | NCBI WGS metagenome assembly OGNU01 (sample SAMEA2581992, study PRJEB24529) | metagenome | biome: Human gut stool | place: China | collected 2011 | reverse complement strand
CCCTGCATTCATCTTAATATATTCCACAAATTCCTTATACTCCATATACCTTTTCCTTTCAAATGTTTCCTATCCCCCTGCGCACGGAATTTAATAAATGTTTTGTACAAGTAATATAGTATATTAATAGCAAATATCTGTCAACAATATATATAGTATTCTATATGTTTTGTCGTGTTCTGTTGAGTTTATGTCGCATTTGGTATAAAAAATGTCGTATCTGGTATAAAAAAAGCTTTTTTCAGCTCATTTTACCAGATACGACTAACACAATATATAGTATTATTCAATTATTCATGCCAACTGTTTTAAAACGTCAGTTATAAGCTCCCATGTCCTTTGTGTCGAAGCAATATCCAATTTTTCTTTTACAGTATGGATATCAATTATATCAGGGCCAAACGATACACAGTCAAGGTCATCAATCTTTGCAGCCATAATACCGCATTCAACACCTGCATGCATTGTTTCCACCAAAGCCTCTTTATTAAAAAGTCTATTATAAGATTCACACAACATATCCCTGATTGCAGAATTCTTCTTAAATTCCCATGCTGGATAAACACCTTTAAGTTCATAAGTTCCACCAAGATATTCAGTCATTTTTCCAACCTTATCTGTAAGATATTCTTTTTCACTCTGCGAACTGCTCCTTATTAAGTAGGTTGCTGCAAATGTTTTCTCAGCCAGCTCTGTAACACCCAGATTAAGTGAAGTCTGCACCAGCCCCTTGATATCATTACTCATCTTAACAACACCATCAGGTATAAAATTAAGCACATTTATAAGCATCTGTGTTGTCGCATCATCACATGCCAAAGCACTGCCTTCACCTTCACAATTTACCATGATAGTAAGCTGTGGGTCGGTAACCGAATACTCCTCTTTCAAAACATTTGCAGTATTGTTGAGAAGCTCCGTAACCTTATCTGCTTCCTGTGTCATTATAACCGCATCAGCAAATGGAGCTATAGAATTATCTTTTTCACCACCCGACATGCTTACAATATTCACACATTCTTTAACGTCAAAAAGAAGACGTCCCATCAGAATATTAGCATTAGCTCTCTGGCATATTATATCTGTTCCAGAATGTCCGCTTGTAAGATCATTAATTTTAATAGACATCTGTGTTCCTGTAATGTCCGATTTTTTCAATGGATAAGAAGCCTTTAAAGTTGCTCCTCCTGCACATCCTGAAAGGAATATTCCCTCCTCCTCAGAATCTATATTAAGCATAATTTTGCTTTCAAGACAGTCAGTATTAATTGCCTCTGCGCCAAGCATTCCAATTTCCTCGTCTACCGTAAACACAGCCTCAATCGGCGGATGACACATATCCTTGCTGTCTAATATAGCAAGCGCATACGCAACTGCAATTCCATCATCTGCACCTAAGGTTGTCCTGTCAGCCTTGACATAGCCATCATCTATATAAAGATCAAGACCTTCTTTTTCCATATCTTTAACCTTATCATTCGTTTTGACGGCAACCATATCAATATGTCCCTGCAAAATAACAGGTGCCGCCTTGCTTTCACTATCACTGGCAGGTTTCTTGATTATTACATTATAACTTTCGTCCTGCTTAAACCACAGATTCCTTTCTTTTGCAAATTCACACAGATAATCACTTATTTGCTTCACATTACCAGAACCATGTGGAATTGCACATATCTGTTCAAAATATTTAAAGACAGCTTGTGGCTGTAAATGTGCTAAAATGTTGTTACTCATATTTTACCTCCTTTACCTACTATTTCATCACCTTTATCAGCTTTAATAGGTTTTTGCCCCATTCATACATTAATTTCATATGCCATTTTACACTATCGTGTGTGGTGGAATGGGCGACAGGATATCTCCACCGCCCATTATAGGGAAAATGTGAGGTAAAAACAAGATGCGCTTCGCGTCACTGTGTATACGCCTTCTCACCCCTCAACAATCTGTCAAGCATATCTGCCACTGGTATCATCGCATTTTTAACCTCTGTACTTGTATTAGTCTGTGCTCCTGCTTCTATAAGCATCGACCTGCCCTTCATATGCAGACAGTAACGATATGCATTAATATAAATATTCCGTAACAGCCCGGGATAATACGCTTCTCCTAAAAGATACATCTGAAGACTCATTGCCAGATTGTCATCCCTGTTGGCATTGTAAAGATAGCCTATATCTCCTTTTGCCTTGCTGTAGCTTATTCCATTAAAAAACATTACCTTTGACATTGTTACACCTTTTTCTTCAGTTACAAGTCTTGTAGTATCCGGAACCCCATCCCTGTGAAGGTCTATTACAACCTCAATTGACGGATTTTCTTCCAGTATTTTTGCCACATTTTCTTCTGCATATGTATAAGCCTTGCTTCTGTCAAGCTTTCCATCAACATAATCATACACACTTGTATCATGATAAACATTGTAACCATATGTATTAGTGAGTATATCCGTGAGATAATCTCCAACACCGACTATTGTTGTAGATGTATCTCCTTCAACTGTATCCACAAATCCCTCCTGTGAATGTGTGTGAAATATAAGTATCTGCGGTAAATCTGCATTTTTCTCCAACGACAGGTCTTTTGCCAGAAATTCCTCTGGACGCATTATCTGTGTTGTCAGGCTTGTGATGGATGTGACCGTATAGAACTTCATAAGAAAATCATAATTCTTTAAATCTGCAATATTATAAACATTTCCAGCTGCATTTTCCTGTAAAGGCCAGGGGCAGACTGCAGCACCTGCCTCCACGACCCCCTCATCCGTCTGTGTAGCAGGTTTTTTATCCTCCTCAGCCATGCTAAACATATATTCCGAATCAACCCACACAGAACCTGCATTTTCATCATAATTGTCTTCAAAATATGTTTCTACAGGAAACAATGTCTTAACTGCATTTTCATAAATTCTGTTCTGAATATAATATATTAGATTAAAACTATAATTCATCATTATTACCATAAGCATTAAGCCCATGAATATAAACATATACACAGGCCTGTACTTTCTATCACTCATACATCCTCCTTGCTTTGCATTACCATTATATTGTATTCACATCAGCCATGAATATGAACACCAACACGGTTAATTGCTTTGGATATTATGATACTTATGTTTCTAATGTCTGAATCAATGTCCTTTGGGGTTACATACATTTTTCCTGCTCCCTGAATAATGCCTTCCGCGTCTATAACAGTAGGCACTCCAATTGCAAGCACCGGAACACCTATATTATCTTTTGTTATTCCTATTCTGTGATTTCCAACACCTGAGCCGGGATTAATTCCCTGGTCAGAAAGCTGTATGGTACTATTTAATCTGTTAACACTTCTTGCAGCAAGAGCGTCTATTGCTATGCATACATCCGGCTTTATCTGGCTTACAACACCTTTAATAATTCCGGCAGTCTCAATACCTGTCTGTGCCATAACTCCCGGACTAAGTGTGCATACTCCTGTCTCCTCTCCATCACTTATATTAATACTAATGTTATCTACAACCTCAGGGCCTAATGAATCTGATGTTATATTTCTGTTTCCAAGCCCTATGACAAGAAGCTTTTCTGGTTTGACATTTTTATTCATGCGCTTTAAGAGCTTAAATATATAGCCTGCCAGTGTCGATATAACCTCTTTTGCATATTCTTCGTCCCCACCTGTAATATCATCTGCCTCTATAGTAAGATAAGTTCCTTTGGGTCTTCCTATCGCGGCTTCGCCCAAATGATTTGTCACCTGCAATTCTGTGACTTTCACACCCATCCTTGATTTTTTGCTTTCTCTTAATCTTATCCCCCGCAGCTTTCCTGTTCCATTCATTGCTTCTTCATTTGCTTCTACTGCAAGGTCAGTTCTTACAACTATATTATCCATTTTTCACATCACCTCCCCAACATATTGTGCAGAAAAACGAAATTTTTATACCAAAATCTTCATTTAGTTCTTGACATATAGATGTTTGTACTATAAAATGTGTGAGTATGTTTACATTAGATCGTCCGTGTCCGGCTTTAATGCGAAACAGATATTATTATTGAATTATGATTTGGAGGTGTACGGATTGGCTAACATTAAATCTGCTAAGAAGAGAGTAATTACAAGTCAGGTAAGAGCTGAGAGAAATAAGGCTGTTAAGTCTAGAGTTAAGACTTATATCAAGAAGGTAGAGGCTGCTGTTGCTGCTGGTGACAAGGCTGCTGCTAACGAAGCTCTCCCTGTTGCTATAGCTGAGATCGAGAAGGCTGCTTCTAAGGGAATCTTCCACAAGAACGCTGCTGCAAGAAAAGTATCTCACATTACTAAAGCTGTTAACGCAATGGCTTAATAAGAATTTTAATAATTTAAAGAACCCGGTGCTGACACCCACTCGCACCGGGTTCTTTTTTATTTGCTGTATTTAATTATAATAAGTTCTACTCCCAGCCTGTCATTAAGCCTTCCCTGCTTAACTGCTTCTTCTGTCTTCGCACATTCATTCAATGCATCCAACAGTGTATTCATCTCAAAATATTTTGCCTGTGCCTGATATTTGCTGGCAACAAATGGTGCTGCTCCTATCTTTGATGCAATCTCTTTACCTGAAATTCCCCTTGACATAAGATCTTTTACCTGTAGTATTCCGTTAAACTGTCTTACTATAAGATAAAGTATTCTCATAGGAGGTTCTTTTAATTCCAGTAAGTCATAATATAAATCAAGCGCCTGCTGTTGTTTCTTATTCGCGATTGCACTTATCATATCAAATATATGACTTGTTGTCTGTGTTGTGCATACTTTCTCTACATCTTCTACTGTCACAACATCCCTTCCCTGACAATAGCTAACAAGCTTCTCTATCTCCTGCTTTATATAATCCATGCCTGCACCTGTCTTATCAAGTATCAAATCACAGGCTTCACGGCTTATTTTAAGATTATCTTTAGCAAGAAGCCCCGCTATCCATTTTTCAAGAGTAGCAGTTGTCTGTGGCTTCATCTCGCATACATACCCGACAGAATCAACCGCCTTATATACCTTATTACGCTTGTCCACATCTTTTTCTACCATAACAATAACAAGATAATCAGGAATATGCTTAATATAATCTGCAAGCTCGTCATTAGAACTTTTCAAAAAACCGGTATTTTCCATTATAACAAGTCTCTTCTGGGCAAAAAAAGGCAGTGTTTCACACACATCAATTATATCCTTAACGCTGGCATTATCCGAATCATAATATGAATAATTCATTGTATCGTCACCAGCTATAGCATTCTTTAATCTGTCTCTGTACTGCTTCTTAAGATACTCTTCCTCTCCATACAGAAGATATACACTCTTAAATTCGCCCTTTTTAATATCATCACTTATGACCTTCAAACCTGCTGCCTCCGTTTCTAATCTTAAACAATAGTATCAGATATGTACAAGTGGTTCAAGTTGAAAAATATTTTCTCATATCCCAGCACCTTCACAGTTCTATTCTTACAAAGCTTTAAATACCTCAATTTTATACAAACCATCCCTGACACGCACCGCAATCTCTCCACTTTCGTCTGTCCTATACACCTTTGCTCCAATCCCCGACAATCTCTGTAAAGTCTGCGTATGAGGATGTCCATATGAATTACCTGCTCCACAAGATATCAATGCAGTTTCAGGCTTTACATAACTTAAAAATTCCTCTGAACTTGCCCCCTTACTTCCATGATGTCCGACTTTCAATATATTAACTGACACAAGCCGTGCCGGTTCGCCAGCATCCCCTGTCATACTATTGACATCCTCAATAATACACTTTTCCGCTTTCTTTTCTGCATCTCCTGTCATAAGCATAGAAAAATCTCCATATTCCACAAGATATACAGCAGAATAGTCGTTAGCTGACTCGTAATTGTAACCCTTGCATGGGTGCATACACTCAACCGAGAATTCTCCCGATTTAATACAGTCACCTGCATCAGCATAAACAACATTAATCCCAGCATTTTTCAATATCCTCTCTAACTTCGACATATCATCATCAGCCTGCTTCTTTACTGCCGCAGCCCGACTGATTCCCGGCAGTACAACAGTACCTATCTCAAATGTGTTATCACACAGTTCAATCAATTCATATATTCCATTAACATGGTCTTTATCCGGATGACTTATAAACACATAATCGAGACTTCTTACCCCGCAATATTTAAGATAAGTATATATGGTATATCTCCCGACATTCTTCTTGCTTGTGCTTCCTCCGTCAAACAATACATTCATGCCCTCCTTAGTATGCATGACAATTGAATCCCCCTGTCCAACATCAAGCATGGCAATCTTCATGTCTGAATTAATATTGTAATGCAGCCCTGTCAGCACACACACTAATAAAGCAATACATACAGCATCAATTTTTTTATTCATCAATATAATATGTACACATATCCATATAATTAAAACCGCAAAATATAAAAACACCCTTACAGTATCAGGGATTCCCGTAACAATGACTGCATATTTAAAATGTGATGACAAACTGCACAGCTTATAATAAAAATCAAGAATATATCCACCTGCTCCCGCAAAAAAATATGCTGCTTCAAGAGATAGCATGCCAGCAATTCCCGTAAATATACCGCTTATCATTATTAACGACATAAGTGGAATTACTATAACATTAAGAAACAGGCTTATTACAGGAATCTGCCCAGATATAATAAGAATTACCGGAAGTGTCGCAATTGTAACACACATGCCTGTAATAACCGAATCTGCGATTCTGAATAAAATTAATTGAAAAATCCCTGCATTCTTTTTATCAGGACGTCTTATATATATAAGAATAGTTTTATCATCAGACAGTATGGGTTTAATATATATAATTCCTGCCACAGCAAGAAATGACAGCCAAAAAGCTGAATTTATAAGATTATATGGATTAATCCACAGAAGAATAACACTTGCTATCCCTAATGTATTAGCCATATCACTGGTTCTCCCAAGCACGTCTGCCAGCATATATACAAGAATCATTATTACAGCACGGCTGGCAGATGCACTATAACCTGTCATGCACAGATATGAAATTATAAGAAATGTACTAAAACATGCAGATGCAATTCTCCCAATTCTCTTTTTTAACCAGTCATATATAAACATTCCAACAAGCGAAACATGAAGTGCACTTATGGCTAAAATGTGGGAAATTCCATTCTTCTGATACATTCTCTTAACATCATCATCAAGCCCTGACCTGTCACCTAGCACAATTGACTGCATAATTCCAGCATTCTGCTCAGAATATGCATTTTGGTAAATATTTTTTATAGAATCTGCAAATCTGTAAATGCTGGAAATATAACTGCTTCCAGATTGTACATTCACAACATCTGACAAATCTGCACAATAATTAAATCCAAGTGATGTATAATATTTTCTGGCATTAAACTGTCCTTCATTAGATGGTATATTAAAATCCTTTAATGTTACTTTAATCTTAACTTCATCCCCCGGATTGGCAAATCTTTTCTCTGAGTATACTACCAAACCGCTTTTAAACTGCCTGCCCCATGAATCCGGCATAACAAAGGCATTTCTTATATACACCGCATAACCGTTTTCTGACTGTTTAATATCTGCTATGTATCCATTTACACAAACAGCATATGTTTCGTCCAACAATTGTCCCTGATAACATAGCTTTTCCATACTCTCTTCAGTTCTTAGACACATAATAGGAAACATCATGATAAAAATCACATAAAATCCTGGAATTCCTGTTTTCTTAAGATATATAAGGAATCCGGTAAACACCATTATTCCTACTATAATAACGATATATGGCTTGGTATATAATGACAAATATACTGCAGCAATGCTCATAACTGCTGCCACAAAAAATGGTCTCTTCAATAATATCCTTTCCAGAAACGACCATTAATTATCAGATAAATCTTTTTTTACAAGTTCATTATTCATATGAAATACTGTATCAAGGCTGATTACATCTCTATACATCAGATTAGAATTCCCATTGACAAGTATCTTAACGCCATCAATTCCCTCCAGTCCTGAAAGGGAATTAACAATTGAATATATAGTTACATTGCTCTTTGCATTAACCATATCTGTTGCAAATTCCTGACTGAGATTAACATAACATATCCTGTCGACAACAGATATACTAAGCAGCTTGGTATTCGACGGAATACTCTGGTAACATCCTGACTCTGTTGTTCCTTTAATAAGCTGTTCCATTACAACCTTCTCAACAGATACATTCTTATTATAACAGATTCTCTTGCTGTTCTTTACAAGGGCATCTCCTGACTTGTTAGCAAAATACAGATTAATCGTCTTCCACTTCACATCAGCCATAGCACCTTCCTGTGTATCTACAAAATCCTCATCACTCATATTTCCTATGACTGTTCCATCTTCATACACAGCATCCTTACCATCAACATAAAATCTTACATACAGGACATCACTTATCTGTGACAATTCTTTAACAACTGCTGCCCTGTAAAGTACTTCCGTACCTGGTTTCATTCCATAATAAGAGCTGTCATAATAGACCCCTGCATATATTCCATTAATTTCAACCGTTGGCTGCGATACAGACACCGGCTTAATTATGCTTGTATGCCTGCCTTTTGCAACATTCATTTTTTCAAGGAGTTCATTTGCAACTGAAACAGCGTCCTGACTTTCGATGTATACCCTGCCTTCAGTTAGTGATGTTCCGTCTTCATTAAGAAAATATACAGAATATGGTGTTCCCTTCTTCTGCGAAGAACATGAAACAGTTATAAATGTTACTGCAATAACAATTATAACGAATGTCAATTTCATAATAGCTTTCCTTACATGTCCCATCATAACTGCTCCTTTCCTATCCTGTTATTCTTAACAGCTTATGAATATGTCCACTGGCATACTTCCATCTGCATTACTGCTGGTTTTCAACATAATTAAGAGGTATTCTCATTGTAAATGTTGTTCCTATATTTTCCTCACTATGAACCTTAATAGTTCCATGATGCATAAGAATTATGTTTCTTACAATAGCCAGTCCAAGTCCTGTTCCACCCGTTTCACGCGACCTTGCCTTATCTACCCGGTAAAATCTTTCAAATATTTTATTAATACTTTCCTCTGGTATTCCTATTCCTGAATCTTCAACTCTTATATAAAAATACTGATAATCTGCATTCAGTGAAACATGTACCCATCCATCTTCGACATTATATTTGATAGAATTCTCAACAAGGTTGGATATAACCTGTGTCATCTTAACTTCATCAATCTGTGCAACAACCGGCCTGAAACTTTCAAAAAGCAGTTCAATATTCTTTTTCTGTGCTAATGGCTTAACTCTCTTGAGGGTCATCTCTAACAAATCATTCATATTAACAGATGTAATATTAAGTGTTGCAACAGATTTATCCATTCTGACAAGAGTAAGTAAATCTTCTATAATCTTACTTTCTCTGTCTATTTCACTTACAATATCCTGCATGAACTCCTGATACACTTCTATTGGCACATTTTCCTGTGTATTAAGAGACTCAGCCAATACTTTAATCGATGTTATAGGTGTCTTTAATTCATGTGACACATTTGAAACAAATTCTGCTCTGGACTGGTCTGTTTCATTAGCTCTGTCCATTATATTATTAAAATCATCTGCAATCTCACGTATTTCGGTATAACTCCTGACAGGGATTCTTTCATCAGTATGCCCTGCACTTACATTTGAAACAATATCAAGTACCCTTTTTACAGGCCGGTTAAGAAAATATATGCCTACGATAAGTAACGCCAGACATATTGTTATAATAACCAGTTTAATATTATTATTCTGACTGTTCACATCGTGAAACATTGCATCTATCTCCGTGTAATCAAGATCAGCCACAAGAACAGCGATAAATTTACACGAATCATTGTATACCGGAACCGCTGCCTGTATATTACCTGTTTTCTTATCATAACCGGAACTGTTCTTATGATTACTGAATATATCGAATACTCTTGGATTAAGAATTGTCTTGTTAGTGTCAATAGAATATGTGTCAACACTGACAACATAATTAAGATTAACAATTCTTATTCTTATCTGATTAAGTGCCGAATAACTGCTGAGTCTGCTGTTCATATCATTATTCTCAGCTGCTTCAAGACTTTCATAATTAGAATATTCTGCTGCAATGAGAACCGCTTCATTCTGAATAACCGCAGTCTGTCTTGTAATTACAGACTGCCTGTAAATATACTCAAAGCCTTCAAATGTACATATTACCGCTGTTGCAACTATTACCGCTATAACTGCGAACTGTCTTGTTGAATATTTATTTATGAACCTGAAAAATGACTGAAACTCCCTGTCAAAAAAGATTTTCCTATGGTCATTTCTTTTTTTAATCTTATTAAACATTAAAATAGTAACCTACTCCCCACTTAGTGTGAACATACTTTGGTTCACTCGGATTATCTTCAATCTTCTCACGAAGTCTTCTCATATGGACATCAACCGTTCTGCCGTCACCTGAATAATCCTGTCCCCACACAGCTTTAAGAAGGTTATCCCTGCTGTATACCTTTCCTGGATTAACTGCTAACAATTCAAGAAGATCAAATTCCTTAGCAGTAAGATTAATAGGTCTTCCTGCAATATACAGATTACGGCTGTCACAATCTATCTTCATATCACCCGCATTAATAATATTGCTCTTTGCTGCTTTCTTCTCTGTCACAGCATTTCTTCTTAAAATGGCTTTCATTCTCGCCTTAACTTCAAGAATGTTAAATGGTTTTGTAATATAATCATCTGCACCATACTCAAGGCCAAGAATCTTGTCCATGTCATCGCCTTTAGCTGTCAGCATAATTATTGGCACATCTGAAAACTCTCTTATCTGCTGGCATACTGATAATCCATCAATCTTGGGAAGCATAATATCAAGAAGTATTATGTCATATTCATTGTTTTTAGCATACTCGAGAGCTTCTTCACCATCATATGCACAGTCTACAACGCTATAATCCTGCATAAGACTGAACTTAAGTCCCTTAACAATCATTTTCTCATCATCAACAACTAAAACTCTGCCTGCCATAATCTACTCCTTTTTACTTTCTATGCATATGCATCTTATCATACGCAAATATAATTCTTTATCTTATTAAATGCTGCTTCCTTA
>OGNU01000911.1_pt1 | contig 11201 bp, 9 predicted proteins | sample 1573581 | NCBI WGS metagenome assembly OGNU01 (sample SAMEA2581992, study PRJEB24529) | metagenome | biome: Human gut stool | place: China | collected 2011 | reverse complement strand
ATGGTGCAGGTCAGGGCTTGATTAAGAGAATCATCGAGATTTCCCGCCGTCCGGAGTTCCTGGGTAAGATTATCTTCCTGGAAAATTATGATATGCAGTTGGCACGTCGCCTCGTTTCAGGTGTGGATATCTGGCTGAACACTCCGACACGTCCGCTCGAAGCATCCGGTACTTCCGGCGAGAAGGCGTTGATGAACGGTGTTGTAAACTTCTCCGTACTCGACGGCTGGTGGCTGGAGGGCTATCGCGAAGGTGCCGGTTGGGCATTGACCGAAAAGCGTACTTACCAGAATCAGGAACATCAGGACCAACTCGATGCCGCTACTATCTACAGCATTCTTGAGCAGGAAATTCTGCCGTTGTTCTATGCACGTAACAAGAAGGGATATTCGGAAGGTTGGGTGAAGACTATCAAGAACTCCATCGCACAGATTGCTCCCCACTATACAATGAAGCGCCAGTTGGATGACTATTACGATAAGTTCTACATCAAGGAAGCCAAACGTTTCAAGATGCTGGCTGCCGACGGTTATGCCAAGGCTAAGGAAATAGCTGCCTGGAAGGAAGAAGTTGCCGAAAAATGGGACAGCATTGAAGTGGTGTCTTGCGAAAAGACTGAAGACCTGGTGAAAGGCTCCATCGAGAGCGGTAAGGAATACACCATTACTTACGTTATCGACGAGAAGGGCTTGAACGATGCCATCGGTCTGGAACTGGTGACTACTTATACGGCTCAGGATGGCAAACAGCACGTTTACTCCGTAGAACCGTTCAATGTAGTGAAGAAAGAAGGTAACCTTTATACTTTCCAAGCTAAGCACAAGATGGAAAATGCGGGTAGCTTCAAGGTTTCTTACCGTATGTTCCCGAAGAATGCAGACCTGCCTCACCGTCAAGACTTCTGCTACGTTCGCTGGTTCGTATAAGAGCATAAAAAACAGATAATGTGTTTGCGATATGGCAGAACACATTGTCTGTTCAGATGAAAGATATCATCTGCATGATGCAGGCAGACCATCCGTTTACTTTAAACGGATGGTCTGTTTCTTTTCTAGAGCTTGCTTTTTATTTCGGCTGTCCAGGCGTCAATGCGTTCGGCGGTTTTGTCACTCTCGTTCACTTCGTCGAGGGGAAGTCCTACGAATGCACCGTCTACCACGGCGATGGAAGAGGAGAAGGAATACCCGTCCGTGCTGACTTTGTTGCCCAAGAAGGTACACCCGCTATCCTTTAAGTCCTCATAGAGTACTCCGATGCCGTCGCAGAATGTGTCGCAGTAGGATTCGGAGTCGCCGCAACCGAATAGGGCTACGAGCTTCATGGAAAGGTCGGTGCTCTTCAGTACCTTTACGCCGTCATACCAGTCGTCCTGCAGTTCGCCGTCTCCCCAAGTGGAGGTACCTAGAACCAGCACTTCATACTCCTTGATTTTATCGGCGGTCATCTTGTCAACACTATGTACGTCGGTGGAGGAAACTCCCAACTTTTCGGCTATCTGGTTAGCCAACTCTTCGCAGGTTCCGGTACTGGAACCATAAAAAACACCAGTCTTTTTCATTGTAAATAAAGTGATTAAATTGTTTGCTGCAAAGTAAAGGCTTTGCCGGAGAACGTGAAATACCTACATGTAGGGCTTTGGGTGTTGTGCCACTCCCCATTTCGTGTTAGCTTGTTGCGTGGTCTATAGAGGTCGTGGCTACCTACTAATTGGGATGGCAGACTCTCTTTTTGATGAAAAGTAGGTATTGCCGGATTGTTAAAAATGAAGGACATTTGTACCGGTAATAATAGACAAGTGTTTATGGTTAGATTCGTACATTCCACTCATTCGCAATTCCATCCTTCCGTGGCTGGTAAGTGGCTGGTGTGGGGGACTTTGATGATGCTTCTTGCGGGGGTGGCTATCATTGTTTTTTCGGTATTCTCGCATGATGCACTCGATGCGTGCTGTAATTGCATAATCTGTACTTTCAACCGTGTCCCGAAGGAAGGGGAATATTTGTATAACCGCTACCTGCCGGTCATCAGCATGGTGTGGGTGGCGTTTCTGATACTTTTGGTATATGTGGTCCGCTATTGCATGAACAAGAGGAGGTAGCCGGGTGTTCTATAGGTAAAACTGAAAGGAGACTATATGAAAAAGATTGTTTTGCTTCGCCACGGCGAGAGTGCATGGAATAAGGAAAACCGCTTCACGGGGTGGACGGATGTTGATTTGACAGAGAAAGGCGTTGCTGAAGCTGTAAGGGCGGGTGAGCTGCTGGCAGAAAAGGGATTCCGCTTCAAGAAGGCGTATACTTCCTATCTGAAGCGTGCCGTGAAGACACTGGATTGTGTGCTGGACCGCCTCGACCAGGACTGGATTCCGGTGGAGAAATCGTGGAGGTTGAATGAGAAACACTACGGCCAGTTGCAAGGGCTGAACAAGGCAGAGACGGCTGCCAAGTACGGTGACGAGCAGGTGTTGGTATGGCGCCGGAGCTTTGATGTGGTTCCGCATGCATTGGCCGAGGATGACCCGCGTAATCCGCGTTTTGAGGACCGTTATCAAGAAGTGCCCGATGCCGAACTGCCCCGTACGGAGTCGTTGAAAGATACGATTGAGCGTATCATGCCTTACTGGAAGTGTATCATCTTCCCGAATCTGAAGACGGCCGACGAATTGCTGGTAGTGGCTCATGGCAATAGCCTGCGGGGTATTATCAAGTATCTGAAGCATATTTCGGACGATGAAATTGTGCATCTGAACCTGCCTACGGCGGTGCCCTACGTTTTTGAGTTTGATGATGAGCTGAACTTGACGGAAGACTATTTCTTGGGTAACCCTGAGGAGATAAAGAAATTAATGGAGGCTGTGGCCAATCAAGGAAAGAAGAAATGATTTTGGTGCGCGGAAGCGCTCTATTTCTTTATCCTTTCATTCCATGAAGCAGCGTCATGCTGAGCAGTACCCCGACCACTATGCAGATGAGGATAAGGAAACAGTTCATGAGCCGTGCGCCCAGCTTGGTTTCCTTGTGTAAGTTCTGTTCAAAGTAGTTCTTGAAGAACAGATAGATGGCAGGTACGGTGGCGCTTGCCAGCAGGAGGTCTTCGGGAATCTTGTAGATGTAGACTTTGGAAAAGGCGATGAGCGCCCAGTGGCAAAGGAACAGAATGACGAGCAGGTTGACCCTGCGCGAGAAAGCCAGCAGTAGCCCGATGGTGAAAACTGCTACCGAGCAGGGCATCACGGTGGTGGTCATCATGGGAAATTCCATTCCGCGTGCCCACGAAAGGAGCGGGTAGAGGAAAGGCATTGCATAGAGTACCCCCACCAGTACTTTGTATTTCGGGTTGCGCTCGAACGGAGTGTAGTCGGTAAACAAATCCCATAGCCACAATAGTGCAATCACTCCCCAGAAGATGGCGAGTATATAGTGGTGTCCGCGCGCTCCGCAATACATCATGTAGTACACGACGGATATCCACCCGTTCAGAAATACCATGTAGATTTTCATGGAGCGTTTTGCCCATAAGGTCGGTTTCCGGTAGAGCTGCGTGGTGAGCAGGATACCTGCTGCGGTGATGAGGAGCTGTGTCCACCAGGTGGCCTCGTTGTATTGTGCGATAGTATTCCAGAATATTTCCATTTGTGTCCATTAAAAAAACGGCTGCAAAGGTAGAGTTTTCTGCCGAAAGAATGAAATCGTTTTCTACATTTTGCCTATCTTTGTGCCTCCAAAAAAATAGGTAAAAAGATTCATGGATAAGACTTTGACTGAACAAGAGATTGCCCTGCTGCGCAGGAAACTCGATTTATTGCTTCGTACCGGACAGCTGCTGGTGGAGAGTGCGGCTGATACAAACCGTGTTGTTCGTAACCTGAACCGTGTTGCCGCCTATCTGGGGCTGCCGGAAGAAAAGCTCCACATCGACGTAAGTTATACCATGCTGGTGGTGAATGTGAGCGACGGCCTGCATTCGTTCTCCAAATTCCAGAAGTGCGAGAAGCATGGCATCAACATGACAGCCATTTCCGAAATCAGCAAACTGTCCTGGCGGGCCATTGAGAATGACTACTCCCTCGACCAGTATGAGGAGGAACTGGAAAGAATCAAAAACAAGAAGCGGAACTATGTGCCATACGTTGTTGCCATCGGTGCCGGCTTTGCCTGCGGAGGTTTCTGCAAGCTGTTCGGTGGTGACTGGATGGCGTTTCTGTTTACTTCCATCTGCGCTTTTGCCGGTTTTCGTGTCCGTGTCCGTTGTATGGAGTTCGGCATCAATCACTATATGAGTATTGCCATTGCCGCATTGATTTCGACCTGCTTGGCCTATGTGTCTTCTTTTGCCGGACTCTCGGAAACTCCCTATCATCCGTTGTTGGCGTGTGCACTGTTCATTGTTCCGGGTGTGCCGTTGATAAACTTTGTGGATGATATGATTGACAATTATATCCAGGTGGGCATTGTCCGGGCTGTGAATACGGTGCTGATGGTCTGTGCAATGGCCTTCGGCATTGTGATAGCCATGCGTCTGCTGACGGTGGAGGATGTTGTGATTGACAAGAAGTTTAGCGAATTGAGTATGGTGCCTCATGATAGTTATCTGGTGTATGCCATTGCGGCGGCGATAGCTGCCATGGGATTTTCCATGATATTCAATATACAGCGGCGCTTGTTGTGGGTTGTTGCGGTGGGCGGTATCATCGCCGTTTGTACGCGTAACTTTGTCAATTTCGAGCTGGGTTACGGACCGGTGATAGGTTCGTTCATGGGCAGCATGGTTGTCAGCCTGATAGCCGTGAAGGCAGTGCATTGGTTCCATGTTCCCAATCACGTCTTGACGATTCCTTCCGTCATCCCGATGATTCCGGGAGTGTTGATGTATCGTTCGCTTTTCGGGCTTATCAATATGCACGGTGTGGTAGGCGAGGTGACGGCGGTTGTTTCCAACGGCATCACGGCTTCACTGATTATTCTCTGCATAGCGCTGGGGGTAGCGGTGCCCAATATTTTTGCCCGCCGGTATATCGCCAAGGATAGGCAGCGCTTTCTTCAGGAGGAGCTGCAGAAGCGCAGGGAAAGAGGGAAATTTATAGAATGGTGATGTAGGTATCCCGTCATTCGGAGCGAAGCGAAGAATGACGGGATACTTTTTTAAATGCCCTTTTGGGGATTATAGTGGTAAATTACGGTTTCCCCCTTTTGCAGGGATGTCTGTACGTCAATCAGACGCTGGTTGCGGCTTCCCCGGAAATAGAGTTCCTCATCCCTCAGTTCTTTCTTGAATTTGCCGTCCACCAGTACGTCGATGTACTTCAGCAGTTGGGCTTGGCGCGGGTTGCGCAGTAGTTTTTCAAAAGTATAGCCCGTATAGCACCAGATGTTTTTCCGGCTCCGCTCCTTGATGGCATGTGCCAGTTGGGTGAATCCTTCCGGCTGGAACATCGGGTCTCCACCACTGAAGGTGACGTCTGCAAAGTTGTCGGCAAGGACTTTTTCCAGAATCTCTTCCGTACTCATCCAGTGCCCGCGGTTGATGTCCCACGACTCCGGATTGTGGCAACCGGGACAACCGTTGGGGCATCCGGCAGCATAAATGGCGGTCCGGAAGCCCGGACCGTCTACTGTGGTATCTTCTAAAATGTCGAGAATAGAAAGCATGAGTAGGGAATTAATAATTAAAAATTAAAAATTAAACATCGCAGGTAGGAAGCTGAACATTAATCATTAAAAATTAAACGTCAACCATTAAAAATGAAGCTCCGCTTTGCACTGCGCAGCCCTTTAATTTTTAATTATGAACGACCCTGTCGTTCAACTCTGCCAGCTTGGCATTGTTCCAGCGGTCGGTTGTCCCCACCAGGTAGCCGGTGATGCGTTGCAGCTTGTCGATATGCTTGCTGCCGCACTTCGGGCATTCTTCCAGGTTTGGGGTGGAGTTTTCGTGGCCGCACTCCAGACAGCGGTTACGGTTGTGGTTTACCGAACCGTAGCCGATGTTGTATTGGTCCATCATGTCCACTACACGCATAATGACTTCCGGATTGTGGGTGGCGTCACCGTCTATCTCCACATAGAAGATGTGTCCGCCGCGGGTCAGCTCATGATAAGGAGCCTCCACTTCCGCTTTGTGGCGGGCGCTGCATTTGTAGTATACGGGCACGTGGTTGGAGTTGGTGTAGTAGTCACGGTCCGTAATGCCCGGCAGCGTGCCGAACTTCTTACGGTCGATGCGGGTGAACTTGCCCGACAGCCCTTCGGCAGGAGTGGCAAGCACGCTGTAGTTGTGCTGGTATTGCTCCGAGAACTGGTTGGCACGGTCGCGCATATAGGTCACGATTTTCAGTCCCAGCTCCTGGGCTTCGCCAGATTCGCCGTGATGTTTTCCGAGTAATGCTACGAGGCATTCTGCCAATCCGATGAAGCCGATTCCCAGTGTTCCCTGGTTGATGACGGAAGCAATCGTGTCGTTCGGTTTCAGTTTTTCGCTGCCTATCCACAAGGCGGACATCAGTAACGGGAACTGTTTGGCGAAGGCGGTCTTTTGGAATTCCATACGTTCGTGCAATTGGCGTGCGGTCACCTCAAGCATGGCATCCAACTTGGCAAAGAACCGGGCGATACGCTGTTCCTTGTCTTCTATGTTCATACACTCGATTCCTATGCGGACAATATTGATGGTAGAGAAAGAGATGTTGCCGCGTCCGATGGAGGTCTTCGGTCCGAAACGGTTTTCGAATACACGGGTACGGCATCCCATGGTAGCAACTTCGTGCTGGTAGCGTTTCGGGTCATCGGCTTTCCAGTCCTCGCTTTGGTTGAAGGTGGCGTCCAGGTTCAGGAAGTTCGGGAAGAAACGCCGTGCCGTCACCTTGCAGGCCAGTTGGTAGAGGTCGTAGTTGCGGTCTTCCGGCAGGTAGCTCACACCCCGTTTCTTTTTCCATATCTGGATGGGGAAGATGGCGGTTTCTCCGTTTCCTACCCCCTGATAGGTGCTTTTCAGCAGCTCGCGGATGATGCAGCGCCCCTCGGCAGAGGTGTCTGTGCCGTAGTTGATGGAGCTGAACACCACTTGGTTGCCGCCGCGTGAGTGGATGGTGTTCATGTTATGGATAAACGCCTCCATGGACTGGTGCACGCGCGATACGGTCTTGTTGACGGCATGCTGCACGATGCGGTCCTCGTCCGTCAGTCCGTCCAACGGCTGTAGCAGATAGTCGGCCAGTTCCTTCTGATAGAGATGGGAATAGTCTTTTCCATTCAGTTCTTCCAGGTTCTTGACTTCCTCGATGAAGCTGTTGCGCACGTAGGGGGCAAGGTAGAAATCGAATGCAGGGATGGCTTGTCCGCCGTGCATCTCGTTCTGGGCTGTTTCCAGCGAGATGCATCCCAGGATACTGGCAGTCTCGATGCGTTTGGCCGGGCGCGATTCGCCGTGTCCGGCAGAGAAGCCGTATTTCAGAATATGGTCCAGCGGATGTTGTACGCATGTCAGGCTCTTGGTGGGATAATAATCCTTGTCATGGATGTGCAGATAGTTCTGGGTGACGGCATCCAGAACTTCTTCACTCAGCAGATAGTCGTCCACAAAAGGCTTGGTGGTTTCGCTGGCAAATTTCATCATCATGCCTGCCGGGGTATCAGCATTCATATTGGCATTTTCGCGTGTGATGTCGTTGGACTTGATGTTGATAATCTCCAGGAACATGTCGCGCGTCTTTGCCTTGCGGGCAATGCTTCGCTGGTTGCGGTAGGCGATGTATTTTTGGGCAACGTCCTTGCGGCTGCTCTTCATCAGCTCCACTTCCACCAAATCCTGGATGGCTTCCACCGTCATCTGCGAATCCCCCTTGAAAGAGATGCGGTCCGTAATCTGGTGTATCAGTTGCAGGTCTTCACCTTTATCTGTATGCAACATGGCTTTCCGGATGGCGGTGGCTATTTTTTCTTCGTTGAATCCGACGACGCGCCCGTCGCGCTTGAGTACTGTCTGTATCATAACCTTTTATACTTAAATGTGACTATCTATTTAGTTTAAATGCGGAAACAAAGGTATTATAGTTATTGATAGGTTTTACTTTTTGGGAAACTTTTTGTGATTTAAAAAGTGTTAATCGTTTGATAATTAGTGGTGTTTTATTTGTAAATGGAAAACTTTGAATAAAAATTACTTTTTAAAGTTGTTCGTTATAGGCTGTTGTTGTATACTTGAGCATTCTCTGAATTTTCAAGTGTCAAATGAAGATAAATCTTTGGAGCGGATTGTGGATTTTCGGATTCTTTAGTTATATTTGTAACGAATTGGTTTATTTAAGGTTCTCAATCCTTGATAATGTCTCTTGTTACCGTTCAATTGTATTGCTTTATTGCCCGTGGCATAGGGGCTGAAGTATCATTATTTTAATAATCAAAGAAAGGATGAATATGGCAAATGTATTTCCTCCGTTTAAAATAGACATCGCTGGAGCTTTTTGCGTACCTCGTGCATTGAAGGATGCCCGCGAGCAATATCAGAACGGACAAGTGAGCCGGCAGGCTTTGCAGGCGGTTGAAGATGCGTCAGTGCGCAATCTTGTGGAACGGCTGGAACAGGGAGGCATGAAGGTGGTTTCCGACGGTGGTTTCCGAAGTCGTGATTTTTTGGAAAGCTGGGAGGGTATCCGTTCCAAAGACGGCCAGTTTTTCTCCGAAGGTTCTCCTTTGGAGGTTACGGAACGGCTCGGCTTGCTCCGGCATCCGGTTCTGGAAGAATTTGCATTTCTTGATTCCATTGCGGGTGGGGAGGTGATGAAGAAACAGCATATCCCCTCGCCGGCAGAACTCTTGACCCAGATTATTCAACGCGTGGAGCGGACTCAGATAGAAACCGTTTATTCCGACATTCGGCTTTTGACGGATGATATTGCTTCCTGCTACAAACTTTTGCTTACCCAACTCTATGATGCCGGTTGTCGCTACGTCCAGTTCGACGGGGTGCATTCGGTGATAATGGAAGATACCGTTCGGCTGAATAACCGTGTTTTGCGCGAGCGTCCAGCAGGGATGTATGTTGCATTCCATGCACCTACGGATATGTTGGTGCAGCTGCATGGGGCCGATGCCTATTTCTTGAATTACGACTGTGGCGCGTGCGACCGCAACCGTCTGCTCTGGTTTATACACGAGAAAGAGGCAGTATTCGGTTTCGTGCTGTCCCATTATCCCCAGGAAGACGAACTGGATGAATTGCAGGCGAAGACCGAGAGCGTGTTGAACTATATCCCCTTGAAACGTTTTACTTTGTGCCTGCCGGATGCGAATGCGCTTCTTTCCCCTTCGGAGGCCGATGAGGAAAAGCAGTGGGAAACCGTACGGCTGGGTATGGAAATGGCGGCACGCATCTTCTCTTGAAAATGCCGCACTTCATCATCCCGAATGCCGCACTTCATTGACCGAAATGCCACATTTTATCAATTGAAATGCCACACTTCGCAAGGCGCAATCAATAGCATTTGCCTTTGCGAAGTGTGGCATTCTTCTTTAGCTTCCGGTGTGTCCGGCTTTATTATTTAACAGCTTCAGCTATCTTTTCCTGAAGTTCGTCACCGTGCAATCCGCGTGCAAGGATAGTTCCTTCACCGTCAATCAACACAGTGTGGGGGATGCTGCTTACGGCATAAAGCTGTGCGCCTTCGCAGTTCCAGTATTTCAGGTCGGACATTTGCGGCCAAGTGATGTTCAGCTTCTTGATGGCTTCTTTCCATGCGTCAGCACTCTGGTCCAGGGATACGCCTACAATCTCGAAGTTCTTGTTCTTGTATTTGGCGTAAGCTTCCACCAGGTTGGGCATCTCGCGACGGCAGGGGCCGCACCAGCTTGCCCAGAAGTCAACAAGGACAACTTTGCCCTTGCCTACGTAGTCGGACAGTTTTACCGTTTTTCCTTCCGGCGTCTGCATCTCGAAGTCTGTGAACTTCTGGCCTACGGCAGTGGCTTTCATTTTCTCAACGTTGTTCTTTATCTTGACGATGGCTTCGTCGTTGTCGTAAGCTGCGGGGATTTGGGGCATCAGCGGGTTGAGGTCTGCCACATCCATGTAGTAATAGTTCTGCTTCAGCAGGAGTACACCCACCGGGTTGGTGATGTTCTTTTTGATGCCGGCTTTGATGGCAGATATCATGCTGTTTTCCAGATTTTCCATCTCTTTGCCTTTGGTTTCACGCTGTTCGTCGGTCAGTGTGGTGTCCGACATGGATTCGTAGATGCTCATCATCTGTTTGTTCAGACCGTTGATTTGGGCTCTGATTTCCTGGTAGGCATCATTGTTGGCAGTACCGGTGGCAGAGTTGTTTTCCTGCGACAAGTTGATTATAATCTTGCCGTTTTCCAGGAAGAAGTCGATGGCTGCGCCGTCTTTTCCTTCGGCTTTGTAAGAGATGTAGCGGTTGACAGCAGTATCTTGTGTGCCCTTGAAGGTAAATGTTCCACCTTTGATGACAGCAGAATCCAATTTGACGAATTGGCGTCCTTCCACGGTTTCCAGATATACGGTGTCGCCGTCGGCTGCACCCTCTACAGTTCCGGTTACGGTGTAACCGTTGTTTCCACTGTTACAAGCCGTAAACACAGCGGCTACAGCGAGCAGATAAGTAAACTTTTTCATTGCTTGTTTTTTTAATGAATGATTATAGCTGCAAATATAGTAATAAAAAATCCCCTCCGATATGAACCGGAGAGGATTTTTATAGTTTTAATCCCATTTTTAGCGATAATGCTGTGCTTACTATTATTCGGCAGCAGTTTCTTCAGCAGCAGGGGTTTCTTCTGCAGGAGCCTCTTCAGCCGATGCTTCAGCAGCAGCTTTTGCGGCAGCTTCAGCAGCTTTCTTTTCTGCCAATGCTTTTGCTTTTTCTTCGTTTACTTTCTTTTCTGCTTCCAGACGTGCCTTTGCTTCAGCTTTCTTAGCTTCGTCTTCCTTAGCCTTCAGAGCAGCCAAACCGCTTTGTTTGTTGTTCTTCCAAGCTTCGAACTTAGCGTCAGCTTCCGCTTCGCCAAATGCGCCTTTTGCTACACCGCCCAGCAAGTGCTTCTTCATATAAACACCTTCGCGAGAGAGGATGTTACGAACTGTGTCAGTAGGTTGTGCACCCTTCAACACCCAGTCAAGTGCGCGGTCGAACTTCAAATCTACTGTGGCAGGATTGGTGTTAGGATTGTAAGTACCAATCTTCTCAA
>OGNU01000910.1_pt1 | contig 11204 bp, 12 predicted proteins | sample 1573581 | NCBI WGS metagenome assembly OGNU01 (sample SAMEA2581992, study PRJEB24529) | metagenome | biome: Human gut stool | place: China | collected 2011 | reverse complement strand
ACTGACCTCTGCAAAGTCGGAAGAATTTACCGATGAAATCCTGAAGTTGTTCGCAAGAACAAAGAATAACCGGGAATTTATCGAGATGGTAAAGAAGATTTTGCCATATGGAAGAAGATAGGAAAACAGCCGGAATAAATGTGACAAAAATTATCAGAAATATCAAAAAAATGCTTGAATTTCTTGATATGGTATGATAAAATCCGTATGTTGTGTAATAAACAGTCTGCTATGTCTAGCACATGGTAGCAAGTATGATTTAAGAGGTGAAAGAAATGAGAGAAGGAATCCATCCAGCGTACTATCAGGCAAAGGTTGTTTGCAACTGTGGTAACGAGTTCGTAACAGGTTCAACAAAGGAAGATATCCATGTTGAAATTTGTTCAAAGTGCCATTCATTCTACACAGGTCAGCAGAAGGCTGCACAGGCTCGTGGTAGAATCGATAAGTTCAATCGTAAGTACGGTGTTCAGGCATAATACGGAAATGACATGGAATAGGCTTGTTACAATAATGTAGCAAGCCTATTTTCATATGTATGAAAAAGGTGGAGTATGAGCAGAATAAATATCGGCGGACAGGCAGTTATGGAAGGTGTCATGATGCGTAACAATGACCGATATGCTGTCGCTGTCCGAAAACCAGATAAGCAAATAGAAGTAAAGACAAATCGGTGTACAGGAACCTCCGACCGTCCGGCAGTTTGTAATCTGCCGATTGTGCGAGGGGTATTCAGTTTTGTACAGTCGCTCACTATCGGTGTGAAAACACTGATGTATTCGGCACAGTTCTTTGAGGACGAGGAAGAGGAAGCGCCGAAGAAGAAAAAGAAAAAGAAGAAAGAAAAAACGAAAGAACAGGAATCACGTGCGGAGAAAGCAGAGATGGCAGGGACCGTTACATTTTCGATTGTGCTGGCAGTCGGACTTTTTATGTTGCTTCCGGCGTGGATTGCATCGCTGTTAGATGCTGTGATAAAAAGCCATGTGCTGATCGGACTGATTGAAGGCGTGATCCGTCTGGCAATTTTTCTTGGGTATGTGATTGCGATTTCACGTATGGAAGATATTAAGCGGACGTATATGTATCATGGTGCAGAGCACAAGACAATCAACTGTCTGGAACATGGAAATGAGCTGACGGTGGAGAATGTCATGCAGGCATCGCGGTTTCATAAGCGATGTGGAACGAGTTTTCTGTTCATCGTTATGATTGTAAGTATTTTGGTGTTTATGTGTATTACAGTAGATGCCATGTGGCTGCGGTTATTGCTGCGTGTCCTGCTTGTTCCAGTGATTGCAGGAATTTCTTATGAAATTATCCGGTTTGCAGGAAACAGTGAGTCGTGGATCGCTAATCTGCTCAGTAAACCGGGACTTCTGATCCAGAGACTGACGACCAAGGAGCCGACGGAGGATATGGTTGAGGTTGCGATCGCTTCGGTGGAGGCGGTTTTAGACTGGCGTGCATATCTCGAAGAACAGGCAAAGAGCGAGAAATGAGGAAAACTATGACGTGGCAGGCATTGATGAAAGAAGAGTTAGAACGCCTGAGACAGGCAGATATTCCGGAGGCGGACAGTGATATCCGGCTTCTGGCAATGGATGTGGCGGGCTGTACATATTCAACACTGATTCTGCGTATGGCAGAGGAAGTCACGGAGAAACAGGCACAGAGGCTGCATGCATATGTCACGGAACGTATGACACATAAGCCGTGCCAGTATATTCTTGGAACACAAGAATTTATGGGATACGAGTTTGCCACAGCAGAGGAGGTTCTGATTCCAAGACCGGAGACGGAATTGCTTGTAGAAGAAGCCTGCAGGATCGCGGAAAATTGGAAGGATACCCCGGATGGCAGAAAACGCCGGGTGTTAGATCTGTGTTGCGGAAGTGGTTGTATCGGAATCAGTTTCTCGAAGCTCCGGCATGGTAGAGATCTGGTTGAGCTTGCAGATATTTCGGACGCTGCAATCGCCCTGACGAAGAAGAACCGGGAACGGTTACAGGCAGATTGTGCAGTGATACAAACAGATTTATTTATGCAGATCGAAGGAAAATATGATATGATAGTATCAAATCCGCCGTACATCCGGACGGATGAGATTCCAAAGCTTATGGCGGAGGTGCGTGATTTTGAGCCGCATCTGGCGCTTGACGGAAAAGCGGATGGATTGTATTTTTATGATAAGATTATTCGGGAAGCGAGGGAGTATCTCTATGAAGATGGATATATTTTGTTTGAAATCGGACAGGATCAGCTGGACGCTGTTCGGGGACTCCTTGTAGAGAACGGATATACGGATATAAAAGGAATCAAAGATTATGCAGGGCTTGACCGGATCGTGATGGCACGGTATCTGAAGTCTTGCGTTCAATAAAGAAGAGAAAAATGATTTCGTCCGTACGGAACGAAATTGAGGATAGTTGGAGGATAAAAACATGTTTGATAAATTAGAGGATTTGGTAGCCCGTTTGGACGAATTGCAGAATGAACTTTCAGATCCGAATGTGGCAAGCAATGCAGAACGTTTCCGGAATCTGATGAAGGAACAGGCAAATTTAGCACCAATCGTAGAGAAATATCAGGAGTATAAGGAAGCGAAGCAGACGATCGAGGATAGCTTATCCATGCTGGAGGGCGAAAGCGACGAGGAGATGCGTGAGATGCTGAAGGAAGAGCTTTCTTCAGCGAAGCAGCAGGTGGAAAAGTGCGAGAACGAACTTAAAATCCTGCTTCTGCCGAAAGATCCGAACGATGAGCGTAATGTCATCTTAGAGATCCGTGCAGGTGCCGGTGGCGATGAGGCAGCACTTTTTGCAGCAGAGCTTTACCGTATGTATGTGCACTATGCGGAGAGTCGTCGTTGGAAGGTTGAACTGATGGAAGCTGAAGAAATCGGTATCGGAGGTATGAAGTCAGTTACAGCGATGGTAACCGGAAATGGTGCGTATTCCGTATTGAAATACGAGAGTGGTGTACACCGTGTACAGCGTGTGCCTGAGACAGAGAGTGGTGGACGAATCCATACAAGTACCGCCAGTGTTGCTGTTCTTCCAGAGGCAGAGGAAGTGGATGAGATCGATATCCCGGATAAGGATATCCGTATCGATGTCATGCGTGCATCCGGTAATGGTGGACAGTGTGTCAATACAACGGATTCTGCGGTACGTCTGACGCATATTCCAACCGGAATCGTGATCTACAGCCAGACAGAGAAATCACAGCTTCAGAACAAGGCAAAGGCATTTGCCCTGCTTCGTACAAAACTGTTAGATATTGAGATGCAGAAGCGTCACGACGCAGAAGCAGATCTTCGTAAGAGTCAGGTTGGTACGGGTGACCGTTCCGAGAAGATCCGTACGTATAACTTCCCACAGGGACGTGTGACGGATCACCGGATCGGACTGACATTATACAAATTAGACAAGATCATGAATGGAGACATTCAGGAAATCATCGATGCATGTATCGCAGCGGATCAGGCTGCGAAGTTGGCAAAGATGAACGAAGAGTAATAGTTTTTAGGAGGAATAAAATTATGCAGTTAGAAACATTACAGAAAGACATGATCGCCGCTATGAAGGCAAGAGATAAGGCAAGAAAGGATTCCATTTCTTCTCTGATTTCCGCAGTAAAGAAGGTAGCTATCGACGAGGGGTGCCGCGATGATATCAAGGAAGAACTGGTAGACCGCGTAATCTTAAAGGAGTTGAAGACAGCCAAAGAGCAGATCGATACCTGCCCGGCAGAGCGTACAGACCTGCTGGCTGAGTATCAGGCACGTTACGATGTCATCAACGAGTATGCGCCATCTCTGATGAGCGAGGATGAGGTAAAGGCATTTCTGACAGAGAAATGTGCAGATGTGATCGCTACAAAGAACAAGGGAATGATCATGAAGACGGTTATGCCACAGTTAAAGGGCAAGGCAGACGGCAAGGTGATCAATGCGGTTGTAGCAGAACTTTGTAAGTAAAAGAAAGTAATATTGTGCAGGAACTTCATCATATGTTTGAATGATAGATATGAAAGAAGATGACATATGAACAGTTCCACGCGCATCAGGCAGGGTGCAGCAGGCATCCTGCTTTTCGTAATAGGGATTTTGATGAGTCTTGTGTTACACAGACCGGCACCGGAGCATCTGCGGGAATTTTCGATGGAACGGCTGCTTCGGACATCGCTGCTTCCGGTTGGACAGACGATGTATATCTGGGGCGGCGGCTGGAATCAGGAGGATGCAGGGGCTGGCAGGGAGGCTGTCACACTTGGTGTATCAAAGCGATGGGCGGAATATGCTGCAAGACAGACAGAAACATATGATTTTGACAAGACCAGATATCAAAGTCACGATGGGTTGGATTGCTCCGGTTATATCGGCTGGCTTTTGTACAATGTATTTCATACCCGAAACGGAGAGACCGGATATGTGACCGGAGCGTCGAAGATGGCACGTGCCTGTGCGGCACGCAGTTGGGGGTATCTGGTGCAGGGAGACTATAAACCGGGCGATATATGCAGTATGGAAGGGCATGTCTGGATGAGTCTGGGGCGCTGTATGGATGGAAGTGTACTGCTTGTACATGCAAGTCCGCCAGGTGTGCGTATCTGTGGGACATATCTTGATGATGGCGCAAAAAGCGAGGCGGTGAAGCTTGCCGAACAGGTGATGCAGAAACAGTATCCGGCGTGGTACGCGAGACATCCGGAGTGCGGAGTCGGGTATTTCTATCTGGAGGATTCTGTCAGTATGCGGTGGTATACGGACGAGGAGACAGATCCATGCCACCTGCAGGAGATGCAGGCAGAGGATGTGGTTCATTTCTTATATCCGGATATGTAAGAAGTATATGGAAGCGAAAGAAGAGGGACTATGGGAGTCATTTACAAAAATGTCAATTATGATTATTGTGCCATGTTGATTATATCCATATTGATTATAACAACGATTCTCAGACGAATGATCAAGGGAAAAGTGAACCGTTCCTTTTTGGAAGTGTTAGTTGTGGCATGGCTTACAATTTTGTTTGATATCTGGGCGGTGCATCTGGATAATCTTGGTGTGCAGCAGGTGTTTACAAAATATGTGGCGCATATGGGATACCTGGTGCTGCATAGCTTAGAAATGCCATTTTATATTACATATCTGGTAGCAATGACAGATACCTGGCATTTGTTCAAGGCGAAACGGCTGCTTGCCTTTTTGTCATCGTTCCCGGTGCTTGTGATAACCGGACTGATTCTGACGAGTCCGGCAACAAAATGGATTTTTTATATCAACGCACAGTATGAATATACGCGAGGTAAATATTTTACGCTGTTATATGTATGTGCAGTGATTTATTTGATTTACGGATTGGTTTATCTTGGAATACATCGGAAGATGTTCCGGCGAAGATATCTCGTTTCTCTGGGGATTGTCTTTGTGGCGGAAATTGCCGGTGTCGCTATACAGTATTTTTATCCGACGTCATTGGTAGAGATGCTTTGCATGGCAATCGGTCTGATGTTTATTTCTCTGATGCTGCAGCGCCCGGAGGAACGATTGGATATGATAACCGGATTGGATAAGATGACGGCGTATATGGATGATATGCGGCATGCATTCAGGACGAGAAAGCCGATACATATCATTATGGTCAACATTACAAACTATGCATCCTTGCGTGAATTGCTTGGATATGGGAAATGCATGCAGGTGATGGCGGGGATTTCGGAATATATGATGCGTCTGGATAAAGAGAAGAAGTTAAAGGCTGCGATGTATTATCTGGGACAAGGAAAATTCCGATATGTATTGGAAGATACGCTGTCGGGCCATGCTCCGGATATAGCAGAGGAACTAAATCGCTCTTTGAAAGCCTGTTTTGTGATCAATCAGATGTCGGTCAATTTTATTACTAATATTTGTATTGCGGATTGCCCGGAGGATATCTCCGATGTGGATACTTTGATGGCATTTGGAGATACTTTACAGGAAGTTCCGTTTACTGGTGACATTATGACTGCTTCAGAACTGTTGAAGCGGCTACATTATGATATGATGCACGATATGGATACGATTATTGAATCTGCGTTGTCAAATAAACGGTTCGAGGTATACTATCAGCCAATTTATTCTGTGAAGGAAAAAAAGTTCCATTCTGCGGAAGCTTTGATCCGGCTAAAGGATGAAAAGTATGGTTTTATCTCGCCGGAGGTATTTATACCGGTAGCGGAGAAGAGTGGAGCAATCCACAAAATTGGTGATTTCGTGCTTGAACAGGTGTGTGCATTTATTGCAAGCGACGAATATAAGAAGCTTGGAATGTCCTATATCGAAGTGAATTTGTCTGTGGTACAGTGCATGCAGCCGAAACTTGCGAATCACATTATGGAGATTTTAACCCGCTATGGAGTACGGCCGGAACAGCTGAATCTGGAGATTACAGAGACAGCTGCATCCATCTCGCAGCAGGCACTTGAGGATAATATCAAAGATCTGACCAACATGGGGATGAAATTCTCTTTGGATGATTTCGGAACCGGATATTCGAATATGCAGCGTATCGTAAAATTACCATTCGATATTATTAAATTAGACCGGACATTTACGGAGTTATACGATAATCCGAAGCTTGGGATTGTGCTGACGAATGCAATCAATATGATCAAGGCAATGAAGATGAAGATTGTAGTCGAAGGCGTGGAGACAGAAGAGATGTTGAAGCTTTTCTCGGAGCTTGAATGTGAATATATTCAGGGATATTATTTTTCAAAGCCGATTCCGCGGGAAGAATTCGTAAAATTTATCCAGGCATCCTCATAAGAGGAACGCCTGGATTTTTATTGTAAAAGGATGTGTAATTTAGCGTTTGCTTTGCATACGTTCTTCAATACGTTTCCGGATTGCTTCAAATTCTTCTTTGTGTTTATAAGAGATAGAACCCGGATTTCTGCGGATGATGCGGGTCGCGTGTGTCTTTGCTTTTTCGGAACGATTCGCTACGCGATCTTTAGCAGCTTGCAGCTTTGCTTCAAACTCTTTCGTGATTTCTTCTTTGCTCTTATTGTACTGCATATTCTTTTCTTTCAGATGGTCTTCAAATTTTTGTTTGTCGTCCTCCGCAAAGGCATGTATCACATCAAGACGTTTCTGCAGACGCTGGACTTCCTCGTTTTCAAGGATGATCTTCTTTAAATCAAATGCTTCCTGTGCAGATGTAATCATATCCCAGATAAAATAAACCGCGAATACGATATCGATGACCATCAGAGGTACAGCAGGAAGGGATAAAACAAGTTTTTCAATCGGGGTATGCACAAGCCCGGTCAGAAGCAGTGCACAGACGCCCCATGTGAGAGAACAGCCAAGACAGATATAACCGTGCAGGTTACAGAAGTCGTAGGTGTAATCCCAGTATTTGACGTGGAAGATCTGTTCCATCGCCCATCCGGTAAAGTACTCAAGCAGGGTGGCACCAAGCATACCAAACAGGAAAATTAAAAAATAGTTATTGCGGACCGGAATGGTGGAAATCAGAATGATCACAGCACCAAATCCGTAAATCGGAAGAAACGGACCATGCAGGAATCCGCGATTGACCCATTTCCTGTGTTCCCATGATACATATAAGCTTTCACCGATCCAGCCGATGAGGCAGTAGATGATGAAAAAGGCAATCCATTGCCAGAGATTATAAGCGAACATAATATCCTCCTTTGTGTTTGCGTATAAAGATAACATAAGTATAACATTTGTTGTTTGCGAAGAAAATATACATTTTCAAAGATATATATGGAACAATTCAAATAATTGAAATGCTGCGGCAGGCATCATAGTGAATCGCTCCAGGCACTGCTGAGCCGTTTGATCACGACCGGGATATCGTCCATGTTAAGTCCGGAATAATTGATGATCGCAGTGTGGTCGTACCGGCTTATATCAGATTTGAAATCAAAGCTGTAATAATCGGAGACGAATGCGAGTGTGATATCGTGGACCTGAGCCATCGCCTGTAATTCCTGATCGTTTTTTTTGCTGTCAATATGCAGCAGAAAATGCAGTCCTGCATTTTCCTGGCTGATTGTGATCCTATCAGCAAGCGGACTTTGCTTAAAACCTGCAATCAACTCATCGCGCAGACTGCGATAGTGGTTCCGCATACGATTGATATGTTTCTCAAAATATTGATCCCGTATAAAGGCTGCAAGTGTATACTGCTCGAAATTCGATACCGTACAGGCATAAAAGCCAAGCTTGTTGTAATACAGATGAAGCAGGGACTTGGGAAGGACCATATAGCTGATCCGAATCGTGGAGGCAAGGCTTTTGGTAAAGGTGTTAAAATAGATAACCTTGTCCGTGGTATCCATTGAGAACAGGGATGGAATCGGCTTTCCCTGCAGACGGAATTCACTGTCGAAATCATCTTCAATAATATAGCGGGAATTCGATTCATTTGCCCATTGCAAAAGTCCATATCTCCGGCTCACAGAAGTTACAATGCCAGTTGGAAAATGGTGGGATGGAGATATTTGGATGATGTCGGGAATCGTCAGGTTCCGGGCATCTAATTGAATCCCCTCCTCGTCCATCTCGAGCGGTGCAACCTTCACACCGAGAGCCTCATAGATGCTGCGGATCTTCTTGGAACTCGGATTTTCCAGTCCGTAGACAAGATCCCGTCCAAGCAACTGTACGATCAGGCCATACAGGTATTCTGTTCCGGCACCGATCATGATCTGCTCCGGGGATGCGTTGATGCCGCGGAATTCGTGCAGATGTCTGGCAATGGCTGTACGTAATTCCGGTACACCGCCGGCAGGTGGAGGCACTAACAGATCCGGACTTTGCTCACTCAAAATCTGACGAGTCAGCTTCGCCCAGATAGAAAAAGGAAAATTCTCCGGAGCTGTATGATTGGAAATCAGATTGATGGAATTGTCATGGACGTATGGCTTTTGTGCTTCAATAAGGTCAGATTCGTTGTTTACAGAAACGATCTGACTTTGTATCGGGGAAACAAAGAATCCGCTTTTGGGTTTGGAATAGATGTATCCTTCTGCCATCAGCTGTCCATATGTGTTTTCAACCGTGACAATGCTGATGCCGTGATTGCTTGCAAATGCACGTTTGGATGGCAGCTTTTCATTTGGGGATAAAACACCGTTTATAATGTCAGTTTTCATGCAGTTATAAAGGTATTCATACAGACTTTGACCGCCGCGTTTATCGAAAGAGTAGGTTAACATGATAAGCTCCTTTTTCTGTATTCTGGCATTGTGAGATAAAAATGCCGTTTTTTTATATAGAATTGGATGTTTTCTTTTAAAAAGTATAAACTATATTTATATTTTTGTAAATCTGACATTTTTAGATATTTTACAATTGGAGATTTACACAAGGTCAAAGTGACTATATAGTTAGAGAAAATAAAAAAGAGGTGTTTAACATGACAGATAAAAAGGTTTTGACAATTCAGGATATTTCATGTATGGGACAGTGTTCCCTTACAGTCGCACTTCCAATCATCTCGGCATGTGGCGTAGAGACTATCATACTGCCTTCGGCGGTATTGTCTACACATACAGGTGGATTTACCGGGTATACATTCCGTGATCTGACGGAGGATATTCCCGGCATTATGGATCACTGGGAGAAAGAAAACATCAGCTTTGACTGCCTGTACACCGGATACCTCGGCAGTATCACGCAGATTGAATATGTGTATGATCTGAAAAAACGTGTTGTGAAGGAAGATGGACTTCTGATCGTGGATCCGGCGATGGCAGATAACGGAAGCCTGTACTATGGATTTGATGATGCGTTTGTTGCACAGATGGCAAAGCTCTGTGGCAGTGCGGATATTATCCTTCCGAATATTACAGAGGCGGCATTTATGACTGGCTGTGAACTGCGGTTAGAAGGACAGGATGAAGCGTATGTACAGATGATTTTAGAGGCTCTTGCGAAGCTTGGCTGCAAGAAGATTGTTTTAAAAGGCATCAGCTTTGAAGATGATAAGATCGGAGTTGTCGTATATGACTGCGCAGGGAAAAAAGCAGAATATTATTTCACAGAGAAGGTGCCAAAGAGCTCACATGGAACCGGCGATTGTTATGCGGCAGCTTTTACAGGTGCGATGATGCAGGGAAAGACGATTTCCGAAGCTGCAAAGATGGCTGCTGATTTCGTTGTGGACAGTATTAAGAAAACAGACGACGGACACTGGTATGGCGTATGCTTTGAGCGTGCATTGCCGATGCTTGTGACGGAATTGAACAAATAAATGCGTATTACTTATATCTGAATCCCCAAGGAAGGATTGCATTGGTTTTGACCGTGCAATCCTTTATTCTTTGTTGCCGATTCCGATTATTTTGTATATAATATGGATATCTACGAAATAAGGAGGCATATATGAATATATTGATTGCCCTTGGCATACCTTTTATAGGAACAACTCTTGGCGCGGCAATGGTATTTTTTATGAAAGAAAAAATCGCTCCGAAGCTTGAGAAAGCGTTGCTCGGCTTTGCGTCCGGCGTGATGATTGCTGCATCGGTCTGGTCGCTTCTGATTCCTTCGATCGATATGACGGAGGCACAGGGCGGCATCGCGTGGGTGCCAGCGGTGGTCGGCTTTTTGCTTGGCATCGCATTTTTATTGTTATTGGATACCCTGATTCCGCATCTGCACTTAAACAGTGATAAGCCGGAGGGTGTACATACGAAGATCAGTAAGACACTGATGATGCTGTTTGCAATCACGCTGCACAATATACCGGAAGGCATGGCGGTCGGTGTCACGATTGCCGGTGCGCTTGCAGGCAATGCCGGAATTACGATTACGGGTGCATTTGCCCTGTCACTTGGTATTGCGATTCAGAATTTCCCGGAGGGGGCGATTATTTCCATGCCGCTTCGGGCGGAGGGAACCGGAAAGCCAAAGGCATTCTTAGGAGGCGTGCTCTCGGGGATTGTGGAGCCGATCGGGGCGATCCTCACGATTCTGGCGGCGGGACTGATTGTCCCGGCACTGCCGTATCTGCTCAGTTTTGCTGCCGGAGCCATGCTCTATGTCGTGGTGGAAGAGCTGATCCCGGAGATATCGCAGGGCGATCACTCCAATATCGGCACGGTGTTTTTCGCCGTGGGCTTCAGCATCATGATGATGCTGGACGTGGCGCTCGGATAAACAACAAAAACCACATCCG
>OGNU01000904.1_pt1 | contig 11246 bp, 8 predicted proteins | sample 1573581 | NCBI WGS metagenome assembly OGNU01 (sample SAMEA2581992, study PRJEB24529) | metagenome | biome: Human gut stool | place: China | collected 2011 | reverse complement strand
CCTTCCACATAGAACTTGCTTATGTTTTTCCCGTTGTACGAGATTTTCCCGTCGTCGTCTACATCCACTCCCGGCAGTTTTTTCAGTACGTCTTTGATCGCTTCGTCTTTCGGACTGATGAATTGTGACACGTCGTAATTGATCGTGTCGTGTTGCCCGTAGACGCGCCCCGGACGTATCTCGACCTCTTTCAGAGTGAAGATTTCCGGTTCGAGGCGGATGAGAAGTCTTGTCCCGGCTGTGATCTTTTGCCGGATCGCTTTATATCCCAACAGTGAGACGTGGACAAACAGTGAGTCGTCTGCTTGGTGGAGCGGGAGGATGAAGGTGCCGTCGGCCTTTGTCAAGGTGTAGGTCAGCGGGAGCTGCCGTCCGGTTTTACGTATCTGCACGGTTGCGGCATCTACCGGCTGGCCGTTTCCGGCATCGGTCACGGTCCCTTTGATGACTTGCTGGGCAGACAGGTTGTAGGCGGTGATCAGGAGAATGGATATATATAGGAGGCTCTTCATTGTTTGTTCTTGTTTTTGTTACTCTTTTTCTATCGGATTGTAAGGCGTGTTCTTCGGGTGCATCGGTTGTCCGTCTTCTCCTTTGACGATGATCTGCATACCGGGGGAGGTTTCCTTCAGATAGCCGATCGGGTCGGCGGCGAAACGTTCGTGTATCCGGAGGAGATCTTTGCGGGAGATCGGTTCGTATTCGCTTCCGATAAACAGGATGGCTTCTTCTTTGCCGGCTTTCTCGATACCGGTGCAGACGAAGGTGTAGTGCTGCCGGCTGTCGGAGGCTTTCAGGATCAGTCCGGGCAGTCCTTGCAGTTTCCAAGGACCTTCGCTGCGCGGAATTTCCGGAGTGTACCAAGCTTCGTAGTTCCGCCCCCGGAATCGGCAGGTCGCTCTGTAGCAGGGGTAGGCGAGGAAAGTTGCTGTGTCGGGATGCAGTTCCCAGACAGGAATCTCTGTTTTTTCTTCCGAACGGAAGTTACTGGCGGCGATAGGTTCGAGTTGTGTCAGTTTGCCTTCGGGATAGTTTTTGAATATCTGGTAGTTCACTTGGCTGGTGCCTTGTTTCATATGTTCCTGGATGATTTCCTGCGAAGCTCCGGTCGCTTTGTCCATTTCGATAAGCGAGTCCATACGGAAACGGGCATAGCTGTAGAACAGGGAACTTTTGGAACCTACCTTCAGCATCATAGTCTCATCGATGTGTTTGTCTTCATGGGCTGTGTCGCCGACAAAGGAGAGGTCGTACTGGGCGGTGAACAATACCTTGTCGATGGGTTTCGCCTTGAGCACTTCGCTCATGTTGTACACGCGGATATTGAATTGGGCCTGTACAGCCCCGCATGCCAGTAAAAGAACTGCGGATAATAGGATTCGTTTCATAACTTTAATCGTCTTAGAGTGTTTGTCTGCTGCAAATGTAGCGGACGGCAAACCTCCGGGGCGAGTAAAGTTATTACTGAAATATTACGGTGGGGTTATTCCTGGCTATCCAAATCCTTTTCTATATCTTTTATAATAAGTAAGACGGTGCTTTTTAGGGGTGGGAGATGTTTCTTAATTGTAATGAATATCTTTTCCTCATCAACAGCAGAGTATTCGTGCGAAATGATATTACGCTGTCCTATCACCTTAACCCAAGGTACTTGGGGATATTTAGGTAGTAACTGTTTATTTGTTTTATCGTCTATTTTCTTGACGTATTCACCGATTGTCTGTAAGCGCATGACACAGGAATCAAATATGGTCATTCTCCAAGGTGTGGAAAGGAAGTCGTCCGGTGTTTGTATTTTATACATCGGTCGAGAATTACATCAATAGCCTCGGCTATAAGATACAATCTGTCTGTAATTTCATCTTTATGCATAAATACCCTCCTTTAGTATCTTATCCAGTAACAGAGGCCTTAAACTTTTACGCAAGCGAATCAGGTCGATCGGGCAGCCACACCGTTTTTCCAAATCACTTTTCTCTGTTTGTTCTCCACGAACAACTGATCCGAAGATGCCGATTTTGAGGATACCGTATTTATCGGCAAATTTGGATTTGAATTGTTTTAGCAAAGTAATATAATATCTGTAATCTTTCATGAAGAATCCTGTATATGGGATCAAAGATACATAAAAAACGGTGATTCCTATGTAAATAGTAGTTTTTTCCGTAAGTTTGTGCAAACTTCTTTCAAGTAAGGGGTTAAGTGATCAAAAAACACAAAATAATAAAGCAAACTTTCATAAATGAAGACTTTGGATAAACAGAAAAAGAACGTCCTTACCCTTTGTGGGGCGGCGATGGCATCGTTGCTTCTTTGGGGATGTGGCGGAACAAACCCTACGGCCGAATCTTTCGAACGGTCTGATTATTATACGCGTGGTATCGGACAGTATCCGGGTGACCCGAAGGAGGATTTCTCGCCTTCTCTGGCTCCGGATCCTTCCACTTACCGTAACATTGCCCGGTTGCGATCGGCTTTTGCCTCTTCCAGTCATGACTATAACCTGGTGGCGCAGTTGGCGACAGACGGCATCGTGACGGACGAGCAGCCGCAGTATCTGAACTTGTCTACGCCCGATGGAGACGTTCCGAGACGCGAACGCGAATGGATGATCGACGAAGGGCCGTATTCACGGAATACTTTTCCCGGCGAAGATACCTATTTCCGGTTTACGCTGGCAAACTATAGCAAAGCGGCCGGCAAACTGTCGCTGGTAGGAACGGTCGTGTATGACGATAAAGTGTCGAAAGGCGGCTACGAGATCATCTGCCAGGGTTCCAATGACGGAAAGAACTGGACGGAAATCGGCAAACTGAGCGGTAGCGGTCTGCCCGGTCAGGCAGTCTCCGGACGGGTGGTGGTGACCGACCCGAACAAACAGACGGGCGAAACAACCATGCCGGTCCGCAAACTGAATGAAACGATTACTTTCAATTCCGAAAACGCCTACTCCGATTACCGCGTGCTGCTGAAGATGGCAGGCGCACACGATTGGGTGTTTACGGAAGCTAATTTCATGGATAAGGACGGTGGTTTAGTGGAAATGAAACCGTCCCAGTTCTTCAACAGTGCCTGGATGAGTGCTACTGGGGGTGAAGAATGGTTGTATGTGGATCTCGGCAGCATGTCGGAGTTCGATAAGGTCGTGTTGCACTGGATCAACAAAGCCGTCAAAGGAAAAGTGCAGGTGTCGGATGATGCCAAGCTGTGGAAAGACGCAGCCGAACTGCCGGGCGGTGACGGCCTGATAGATGAAATCGCATTGAACGGCAAACAGAATGCCCGCTATGTGCGTGTCCTGATGCAACAGCCGGCGAACGATAGCCGTTATATCCTGAGCGAAGTGGAAGTAATGGGTAAAGGCGGATTAGTGGCTCAGCCTGTGGCTCCTCCTCCTGCTTCGAAGGGAAAGATCATCTTGTCCGGCGGCAACTGGGAGCTGCAACGTGCTTCTGAAGTGACTGCTTCGGGTGAAGAAATATCTACTCTGGGCTACAAGCCAGAGAACTGGATCGTGGCGACAGTGCCGGGAACGGTATTGAGCAGTTATAAGAACATCGGGGCAATCGCCGATCCGAACTATGCGGACAACCAGTTGCAGGTGTCCGAATCGTTCTTCTGGTCGAACTTCTGGTATCGTGACGAGTTCGAAGTGCCGGAAGGATTCAAGCAGGACCGCCTGTTCCTGAACTTCGACGGGATCAACTGGAAAGCGAATGTCTTTCTGAACGGAAAGAAACTGGGCCGTATCGAAGGCGCCTTTATGCGAGGCAAGTTCGATGTGACGGATCTGGTTGTTCCGGGTAAGAACGTGGTGGCTGTAGAGATCATCCGGAATAACCATATCGGGGCGATCAAGGAAAAGAACAAGCAGAGCACGGACTTCAACGGCGGAATCTTAGGGGCTGATAACCCGACCTTCCACGCGACGATCGGTTGGGACTGGATTCCGACGGTTCGCGGCCGCAATATCGGTATCTGGAACGATGTCTTCCTGACCTCAACCGGAAAGGTGACGGTTGCCGATCCGCTTGTTACGTCTGTCCTGCCGTTGCCCGATACGACTTCCGCTACGTTGACAGCCGAGGTGATCGTGAAGAACCACGATGCCAATACGGTAAACGGTACGTTGGAAGGCAAGGTAGGAGATATCACATTCCAGCAACCTGTTTCCCTGGCGGCGGGAGAAGAGAAGACAGTCGTTTTCGATGTCAAGGACTTCCCGCAACTGAAGATGGAAAACCCGCGCTTGTGGTGGCCTAAAGGTTACGGCGCGCCGAACCTCTACGATGCCAACTTCACCTTCAAAGTGGATGATAAGGTTTCGGATGCGAAAGACTTCAAAGTCGGTATCCGCCAGATGACATTCAATGAGGACAATCATATTCTGAGCCTCTTTATCAATGGCCGTCGCTTTATCGGCCGGGGCGGTAACTGGGGCTTCGGTGAATCGAATTTGAACTATCGCGGTCGCGAATATGATATTGCCGTGGCTTACCATGCCGATATGAACTTTACGATGATGCGTAACTGGGTCGGCATGATCGGCGACGAGGAGCTTTATGAGGCTTGCGACCGCCACGGTATCATGATCTGGCAGGACTTCTGGCTGGCTAACCCGGCCGACGGACCCGATCCGTATTATCCGGAAATGTTTATCGCCAATGCGGAAGATTATGTGAAACGGATTCGCAGCCATGCGTCTATCGGCCTTTACTGCGGACGTAACGAAGGTTTTCCGCCCGAACAGATCGACAAGGCGTTGCGCCGTATCATCAAGGAAGACCATCCGGATATCCATTATATTTCCAGCTCGGCCGATGATGTGGTGAGCGGCCACGGCCCGTACCGTATGCTTCCGGCAAAAGAATATTTCACGCTGAAGACCGGCAACGATAAGTTCCATAGCGAACGAGGCATGCCGAACGTCATGACCTACGAAAGCATGCTCCGCACCTTCTCGCCGGAAGGAATCTGGCCGCAGGATAACGAATGGGGGATGCATGACTATACCCGCGAAGGGGCACAGGGCTGCACCTCTTTCAACGAGATCATCGCGAAAGGATATGGCGAACCGCAGAGTGCGAAAGAGTTTGCCTGCCTGGCACAGTGGGTGAACTACGACGGCCACCGCAGCCTGTTCGAGTCCAGAAGCCAGAACCGCAAAGGTCTGCTGATGTGGATGAGCCATTCCTGTTGGCCTTCAATGGTATGGCAGACGTATGATTATTATTTCGAGCCGACTGCCGCCTATTTTGCTATCAAGAAGGCTTCCGAGCCGCTGCATATCCAGTGGAATCCGGCAACGGACGAGGTAGAAGTGGTCAACTACAGCGCTGGCACGCATAAAGGTCTGACGGCAAAAGTACAGGTTCTGAATATGGATGCATCCGTAGCCTGGGAAAAAGAAGCGACTGTCGATAGCAATGAAGATACGACCGATAAGTGCATCAAGTTGGAATTCCCGGAGAACTTGTCGAAGGTCCATTTCATCAAGATGACGCTGACCGAAGATGGCAAAGTCGTTTCCGACAACTTCTATCACAGAAGTTTGGAAGAAAACAACTACCAGGATTTGTGCCAGTTGGCAAAGGTTGCTTTGCAGTCCGCAACAACCGTGGATAAAAATGCAGACGGAACCTGGAGTGCCGTGTCTGTTATCGAGAACAAGACGTCTACACCGGCTTTGATGATCCGCCTCAATGTTGTAGGTGGTAAAGACGACCAGCAGATTCTACCGGTATTTTATTCCGACAACTATTTCTCTTTGCTTCCGGGTGAAAAGAAGGAAGTACGTATGAGCTGGAGAGATGAAGATACCAGAGGTAATGAAGGCAAGGTCTTAATTACCGGATATAACGTGGAATAATATTATAGGTCGGCGACGGAAGGCGTGCAAAGTACCTTTATTACGATCCTTTAGGCACAGATTTACACGGATAAATTTATTTTCTTTCCGTGTATCTGTGCCTAAATTATGCCTATTAGTAAGCAGAATTTTGTTTCGACACACCTCCTGTCATATTTTTTTCTTGATTATTACTAAAATATTACGCAGCCTGAAAAAGATCTATTTTTGTATAGGACTTATCGGGAAGCTCTTTACCTTTGCCGGAAAGAGTATCGGAAGTAGATGGGAAAGCGGATCAAACTGATTTATATATTATCGTTATTCTCAGCTTTAATGGCGATAAGCGTGCAGGCCTATTGGCTCTATAATCAGTATCGTTATGAAGTGGAGCGATATGCTGATGAAATTGCCGCCGATGTATTGCGTGTCGGAGATGAAGAGTTTGCCGAGCGCCGGAAAATGGCGATAGGTGATGATACTTCTTATATAATAGATCGTAGTTCGCGTACTCAATCCGGAACTTCCACTATCAGGAATGTGCAGACACAACTTTGTTTTGATTTTAAAACGGATGTCTTGGTCGATTCGATAATTGGCGGTCAACTGAATATGACAAAACTAAACCTCTCGTTTGATGCGACCTTACCGGAAGACAGCATTATTCATGGTGTGGAACGAAATGTCGTTAATTACTATATTCCTTTCCAGGTTGAACGTTTAGATAGTCTGCTTCGGGCGCGCTTGTCGCAATACGATTTCCAGATCGCTTTTTTGCCGGAAGGAGATACATTGAGCCGTTTCAATTCTTGGAAAATTTTACCGGAACATCTGTTCCCGCCTTGCTTGGGAGTTAAATACCGGTATGCTCCGTTGGAGCGGAAAGGGGTGATGATAGAAGTCGGTTTCCCGATAAACCCTCTTCTGAAGCGGATGGTGGGACAACTGATTTTGAGTCTGTTTCTGATCCTGTTGCTGCTTTCCTGCTTGGGTTTGCAAATTAATACGATACTTAAACAGTATAAGCTTGGCGAAATGCGTGAAAGTTTTGTTCATACGATGATTCATGAATTGAGACGTCCGGTACAGACTTTGAAAATGTGTGTCTCTTTCTTGAATGATAAAGAGATGCGCACGGATGAGGCTGCCTGCGACGGTATTGTCCAGGACGCCTTGTTTGAGCTGGACAATCTTTCCGCTTATCTGGAGAAACTGAAAAATATGGTGAGTGCCGACGGTAGTGCGACACTGCTGCATCCCATTCTGTTCAATTTGCAAGAGTTGGTTGAAAAGGTGATCCGTTTAGTTCATATTCCATCTGGAAAACAGGTTGCTTTTTCTACTGCTTTTCCACCTGATCTCCCATTGGTTACAGCTGATCCTGTGCATATTGCCAATATTCTGAGTAACCTGATAGAGAATGCGATTAAATATTCCGGCTCTGGAGTCAATATCCGCGTAGTCGTTATCCGGAATGACAAGCTGATAGAACTGACCGTAACTGATGATGGCGTTGGTATTTCTGCCGACGAACAGACGAAAGTCTTCGAGAAATTCTATCGCTCCGTCCATTTACCGGATAAGCAAATTCCTGGATTGGGACTGGGATTGAGTTATGTACGTCAGATAGCCGAAGCCCATCATGGGCAGGTCTCGCTTCGTAGTGAAGTGGGAAAGGGCACGGAAGTAACAGTAGGATTACCGATATAAAACGATATGGCGACACCATTAAAAATACTTTTTGCAGATGATGATCTGAAATATTCACTTCTTCTCAAACGTTTTCTTGAAAAAGAAGGGTATGATGTGGCTTATACCGGAAACGGGATGATGGTTCTCGAACAATTTCCGGTTGTTAAGCCTGATCTTGTCCTTTTGGATATCAATATGCCGGGTTTGAATGGTTTTGAGGTCGCAGAAAAGATACGGGAAAACGATCGCCATGTCCTGATCTTTTTCCTTTCCGACCGTTCGGACAAAAACGACCGCCTGAAAGGCTTCAGCCTCAAAGGAAATGACTATCTTGCCAAGCCTTTCTATCCGGAAGAGCTGCTGGCGCGGATCAAAGAGCGGTTTGAAGTGAATCCCGATGTGAAAGTCGAAGAAGAAATCTATCATTTCGCTAATACCGTGTTTGACTATTCCACAAATGAAATCCGTACAGGCAACAGCAAGACGTTGGTCACTTCCCGTCAGGCAGAAATTCTTCGTATCCTCGCCCGTAATCCAAATGTTGCGATCGACCGTGAAATCATCCTATCTGCTGTATGGGGAAATGTCTCTTATGCCAACTCCCTGGCTTTGAATGTGCAGGTCACTTATCTTCGCAAAGCCTTGCGTAACGACCCTTTGACCAGTATCGTTTCCCTTACAAAAAAAGGCTATATGCTGAAAGGATAAAAAAACTTGCTATCTTTGCGCAATTGAGAAGTATAGACAAATAAAAAAGCGTATGAGTTTCAGCGAAAAGTCTTGCCTGGTATTTGAACAGGCTACGAAGGCATATCATATCACCGATCATATAGATGCCACGGTACATAATCCTTATGAGGTGAAGAGTATAGAGTTCTATCTGTATTTGAAGAATTGGATTGATGCTGTGCAATGGCATATGGAAGATATTATCCGCAATCCGGCTATTGAGCCGACTGAAGGATTGGTGATCAAACGACGGATTGACAAATCCAATCAAGATCGTACGGATCTGGTTGAGTTAATTGACAGTTTCTTTTTGGATCAGTATAAAAATGTGAAAGTCTTACCGAATGCAACGATCAATACAGAGAGCCCAGCATGGGCGATTGATCGATTGTCCATCTTGATCCTGAAGATTTATCATATGCAACAGGAGGTAGATCGTTCGGATGCGACTCCTGAGCATAAGGGAAAATGTGAAGAAAAATTGCGTATACTTTTGGAACAAAAAAAGGATTTATGCGTGGCATTGGATCAGTTATTGGCAGATATCGGTGCTGGACGTAAATATATGAAAGTCTATAAACAAATGAAGATGTATAATGATCCGGCCTTGAACCCAGTATTGTACGGTAAAAAATAATGGCAAAGGTATTAGTAATACGACTCTCGGCTATAGGCGATGTCGCTATGACAGTGCCTGTCATTTATTCTGCCGCCAAAGCTAATCCGGAAGATTCCTTTACTGTTTTGACTCAAGCTTTTTTGATGCCCCTGTTTATGAATCGTCCACCTAATGTGGAGGTTATCGGTATTAATACAAAGGGGGCTGAAAAAGGGCTTATCGGGTTGTTGAAATTTATCTCGGCATTGTTGAAATTCGATTTTGATGTTATCTTGGATTTGCATAATGTGATCCGTACGATAATAATCTGTACTTTTTTCAGATTGAATGGTAAGCGTGTGTTTGTGTTGGATAAAGCGCGGAAAGAACGTAAAAGATTGACTGCAATTAAAGGCAAACGACTTTATCCTCTTCGTCCGGTTATAGTCCGTTATGCCGATGTGTTTCGGGCTGCTGGGTTGAACTATACAGAAACGTTTACATCTCTTTATGAAGAATCTCCTGCCGAATTGTCTGGAATGGCCTCCGTTGCTGGAATTAAAAAAGGCAAATGGATCGGTGTTGCTCCATTTGCCAAACACCGAGGTAAAATTTATCCAGTGGACGAAATGGAACAAGTCGTTGCCTGTTTGTCCAAATGTGAAGATTATACTGTTTTTTTGTTCGGAGGGCGAGGATATGAGGAGGCAATCCTTGAACAATGGGAGTTTCAATATCCACGTGTTAAAAGTGTTGTAGGTAAATATGCCTTGGATAATGAGTTGGCGTTAATCAGCCAATTGGATGTGCTATTGTGTATGGATTCTGCAAATATGCATTTTGCCTCTTTGGTAGGTACACGAGTGATTTCGATTTGGGGAGCGACGCATCCTTATGCCGGTTTTTATGGTTATCATCAAGATTCCGGTGATGTTATTCAGGAAAATTTACCTTGTCGGCCTTGTTCTGTATTTGGGCAGAAACCATGTTTGCGCGGTGATTGGGCGTGTATGACACTGATAACACCGGAGAGGATTGTTGAAAAGGTAAAGGCATCAATAAAATAGTAAAGAGAAAACTACAAAGAAAAAGCGCAGGCAGAAAAATAAATCTGTGTGAAAAGAAATAAAACAAAAAATTAATTAAAATACAACAGAGATTAATAATGAAAAAAGATAAAAATAAGGCTGACAGTAAAAGTAGATATATTTTATTGTCAGCCTATTATCAATGGTTATTGTCAGGTGATAGAACGTTGATATTCATTCACTTGAATGTGTTCCTGACAGTATGACAATAAAACAGGTACAAATCATTATGAGATTCAAATTTCCAGGATACTTGTCTTCCACCTTTCTGTTGAACTATTAAGTTTTTCTAAATAGTTGTATTTGCATCCAACTCTCCATGTAGCCAATAGAGCAACCAACAAATAGCCAACGGAACAACCGGACAGCCTATTTATTCTTTCTTCTTGGGAGTAACGAAGCCGATAGGATTACGCGGCTTATCTGCTAAAGCCTTTTGCGCCTGCAATTCGGCTAACGTCTGATTTATTAATTCTAACTGCGTCCGAGTGTCGTCATTGATGTCGTTATAGTCTGCAAATACTTCCTCTATATACTCCTTTAGTTCCTTGACTTCGTTTTGAAGTTCATATACTGGATCGGTCGGCGGGTTTAACAGTAACTGACGAACCGCAACGAAAGCACGCATTATGCCCATATTTATTTGTATTGCCGTCTTTGAGTTGAGCACACTACTAAGCATTGCTACGCCTAATTCTGTAAACACATAAGGATTCCGGCGAACGCCCATCTTTATAGAATTGGACATCACAATTTGTGATTTCCAAATTTCCGTTTCTTCATCTGTCAACTGAAACATGAAATCCACCGGGAAACGGTCTGTATTGCGTTTCACCGCTTGATTTAAAGCCCGTGTTTCGACTCCATACATTTCTGCTAAATCACGGTCTAGCATCACCTTTTGCCCACGTATGTCGTAAATCTTACTTTGTATTACTTCGAGTTGTATTCAACTTGTCGAAATCAGACTGAAACACACGGTCCTGAAAGATACGGTATTTCTCAAATTCGGTTTCTGCATAATCTTTCGCTTGTTCGGCAGACATCTTTCCTGAATCATTTAATATGGGGCGGTCATCGCTATCCAAGAATTTATCTATACGTTTTGCCCAATCTTCCATTGTCATAGGAATATGCCGCTTTGCCCGGTCTTCTGCCAAATCCAGAAAAGCATTGACCAACCGTCCCATTGACTCCAGTTCTTCTTCTTTCAAATAATTCTTTGCTATCGACACATCTGTTTTTACAATCTTTCCGTTAGGAGCTTTCTCCCAGGTAGTTAGTCCCATGT
>OGNU01000903.1_pt1 | contig 11280 bp, 4 predicted proteins | sample 1573581 | NCBI WGS metagenome assembly OGNU01 (sample SAMEA2581992, study PRJEB24529) | metagenome | biome: Human gut stool | place: China | collected 2011 | reverse complement strand
TACTTTGTGTATGAATTAGTTGGCTGATTTTGTAATATTTAATGAATGTCCCTATATAGTTCTCTTTTTCCATATAATAAAGCCCTTCTCCACGGTCACCATTCTCTAAATCAGTTAACTCTACTTTAAATATTCGGTAGGGGAGAATATTTTTCTGGTGTCTGGGCATATCCACGGTCAGCAGATAGGCATTGCCGTATTCGGTAGCATCGAAGTACTCTTTTATCTCTTGTTTCATCAGAACAGGTACTTCTTCTCCATTTATCCAAACGATAGCTTTTAGTTTGTCAGCCGATGGTGCCAGCAAAACGCCTTTGGCTTGTTTGCTTAAACCTGTTTGCTCAATCTTGCTAAGATCCTGTGCATGTACAAGTGAGGATTTTTCTTCTTTTTGCCATTGCAGGGTGCGGGTCAGACTCATGGGTCGAACATATATCTGATAGGTGGGCATGCCTCCAGGGATGTGGAAAATACGTAGTCCATAAACTTCCATACGATGATAGCGAATGTTGAGAGTGGTATCACGATCGGCAATGAAATTCCATGCCCAAAATTCGAGACGTTGGTCTTTTTCCGCTAGTCTGGGTTTTACGGTATGTGGGTAGGTAGACATATTGATAGCTCCCATACTTTGATATTTTCCTTTAGGAATACGGGTGGTGTAGTATCCGTTTTTGTCAGTGATGGCTTGTTTAATGTCATCAAAAGAAGGGCTCTGCCAAAAGATGGAACAACTGTCAATGGGTTGTCCGTTATAATCTGTTACTTGTCCGCGTATGGTTACTGAATCCCGTTGTTGTGCATATCCAGCAGAATAAAGAAAAAATAGGATAAAAAGGAGAATCAATTTAGGAATAAAAGGTGTTTTCATTATTTTATCTATTAATTGTGTTTTTAATGTGTATCTTTTTCACTTCTCACCACTTCCCATCCTTTGAACTGTATCAGGACTTTATGTAACGTGGTTCCTTGAGCCAGATACAGCACTTTTCTTCAAAATTATCATAATAAAAAGAAGCGTAATCCTTTATGAACACGTAGAGGACAACATTGCAATAAGTCTCAAAACATTTTTCCAGTCTTTCCAATGAAACCCCTGTCTTTGAGAAATCAAAATAAATCATCTGGAAACGGTTGCGCTGGTCGGTGGAATTCTTACCTATTCATAGTCCGCTGAATAACTTTCGAAACGGTCTTTTTGCAAAATGTCATAGTAGGCTTTCATTATGCTTAGGAAAAGGCTTTTTCCGAAACGGCGCGGATGTATCATAAAGATATAGCTGGCTGTATCTTCAATCAGGGGCAAATACATGGTCTTGTCCACATAATAATAATTTTCAGTCCGCATCCGCACAAAGTCCGAGATGCCGTAAGGGATTTGAGGCGCTTTTTTTGTTTCCATCTTTCTTCTTCTCTTTTTTATAGCTATACAAAGTTACACCATTTTTTTCTGATACCCGGCATGGAAAGGGCTGTTTTTTCCACTCTATTTCGAAAACGTTGGCAAAAGCACCGCGCAGCCTTCCTCTTTTCGAAGGCAAGGCCGCGCAAGATTTCGGGGTGCAAAGCATCTCTTCTTTGTATGCATGAAATTGTTGGAATCAGACTCACGTTGCCATATTATGAATCATATGCTTCTTCGTGCACTCCCTTCACGGCCCGTCCGCTTGGTTCGTTCATGTTCTTGAAGGCGGCGTCCCACGCAAGGGCTTCGGCTGTAGAACATGCCACACTGGGCACGCTTGGCACGCTGCGGGCTGCGCTTTCACTGGGAAAGTGCTCCTGGAAGATGCTGCGATAGTAGTATTCTTCCTTGTTTTGCGGCGTATTGATAGGAAACCGTTCGGCTGCGTGCGCCATTTGCTCGTCACTGACGGCTTCGGCGGTAAGGGCTTTCAGTGTATCAATCCAACTATAGCCCACGCCGTCGCTGAACTGCTCTTTCTGTCGCCATGCTACACTGTCGGGCAACATGTCTGCAAAGGCTTTGCGGACTATTTTCTTTTCGATGGTGCTTCCGGGGCACATCTTTGCCTCGGGATTGAGGCGCATGGCTATGTCCAGAAAATCTTTGTCCAGGAAAGGCACTCGGCCTTCCACTCCCCATGCTGCGAGGGATTTATTGGCACGGAGGCAGTCATAGAGGTGGAGTTTGCCTAGTTTACGCACGGTTTCTTCATGAAAGGCTTGGGCTGTAGGGGCTTTGTGGAAATAGAGATAGCCGCCGAACACTTCATCAGCCCCTTCGCCACTCAGCACCATTTTGATTCCCATGCTTTTAATGACGCGTGCCAGCAAATACATCGGGGTAGAGGCGCGAACGGTGGTGACATCGTAAGTCTCGATGTAGTAAATGACGTCGCGGATAGCGTCCAATCCTTCTTGGATGGTATAGTGGATTTCATGATGCACGGTTCCGATAAAGCGGGCCACTTCGCGGGCTTTTATCAGGTCGGGCGCACCTTCCAGACCGATGGCAAAGGAATGGAGCTGAGGCCACCAGGCATCTTTTTTATTGTCGGTTTCTACCCGTTTGCCTGCATATTTCTTGGCAATGGCAGAGATGACGGAACTGTCCAGACCGCCGGAAAGAAGTACGCCGTAGGGCACATCACTCATCAGTTGGCGTTTAACGGCCTCTTCCAGTCCGTCGTGTATGTCCAGGGAATAGGCATTGTTGTTTTTCACGGCTTCGTATTCAAACCAGTCGCGGACGTACCAGCGGGTCGTCTTGCCTTCTTTTCCCCAATAGTAATGGCCGGGAAGGAAGGGTTCGTATTCATCACAGAACCCTTCGAGGGCTTTCAACTCGCTGGCGCAGTATATTTTGCCGTCCTTATCCTTACCTATATATAAAGGTATGACTCCGATGGGGTCGCGGGCAATGAGGAAATCGTCTTTCTCCTCATCATAAAGGGCGAAGGCGAAGATGCCGTTCAGCTCTTCGAGGAAGTGAATACCTTTGTCACGGTAAAGGGCAAGGATGACTTCGCAATCGCTTCCGGTATGGAAATCATATTTTTCGGCGTACTTTGCACGAACATCCCGATGGTTGTAGATTTCTCCGTTCACGGCGAGGATTTGTTTCCGGTCGGGACTATATAGGGGTTGCCCTCCGCTTTGAGGGTCTACGATGGAGAGGCGTTCATGGGCCAGGATGGCAGAGTCGCCTACGTAGATGCCGCTCCAGTCCGGCCCGCGGTGGCGGAGCTTTTGTGACATTTTCAATGCCTTCTGACGCAGTTCCTGCGTTTGTTGCTTTATCTTGAATATTCCTACGATTCCACACATAATTGTATTTGTTGATTTATTTATTGAGATAACTGTCTATGTCCGTTGCCGCTTTCCGTCCGCTGGCAATGGCGCGTACCACCAGGCTGGCTCCGCTTGCTGCATCGCCGGCTACGAATACGTTTTCGGCGAATTGGGGATGTTCGGGCTTTAGGAATCCCATTGCCAGAAGAACCAGGTCGGCTTCAATCACTTCCACCTTTCCGGTGGGCTTCATGACAGGGCGGCCGCCGTCGGGACTCGGAGTCCATTCCACCGGTTCCACTTCCACACCGCACACTTTACCGTTTTTGCCTAAAAACTTACGGGTGGCGAGAGACCATAGGCGGCTGCACCCTTCTTCGTGAGAAGAGGTGGTTTTCAGTACGACGGGGAATTGGGGCCATGGAGTGGCAGGATTCTGTCCTACGGGCGGCTGGGGCATGATTTCTATTTGGGTGACGCTTAGGGCACCTTGCCGGTTGCTGGTCCCTATGCAGTCGCTGCCGGTATCCCCTCCGCCGATGACCAGTACTTTTTTCCCTTTGGCAGTAACCAGTTGTTCTTTCGGGAACGTCATGCCGGCAAGGATACGGTTTTGTTGCGCCAGCATGTCCAGTGCCGGGTGGATGCCTTTCAGTTCGCGTCCGGGGACAGGGAGGTCACGGGCGGTCGGAGCTCCGGTGCAGATGCAGTAGGCGTCAAAACCTTCGGGGAGTTGCCGCACATCCACATCGTTGTTCATTTTGAAGTGGATGCCTTCTTCTTCCATCACCCGGATACGGCGGTCGATGATGGGCTTGTGCAGCTTGAAGTTGGGGATGCCGTAACGTAGCAGGCCGCCGGGAGCCTCATTCTTGTCGAAGACGGTCACTGTGTACCCTTTTCCGTTGAGCTGGTTGGCGGCGGCCAGTCCGGCGGGCCCGGCGCCGATAATGGCTACTTTCCGTCCGTTGCGTTCAATGTTCCGGGGCTTGATGTAACCTTCGCGGAAGGCTGCTTCGGCAATGGCCGCTTCGTTCTCGCGGATGGTGACGGGAGAGTCCATGCTCAGTTTCAGCACGCAACTCTTTTCGCAGAGGGCGGGGCAGATGCGGCCGGTGAACTCAGGAAAATCGTTGGTTTCGTTCAATATCTTGTAGGCTTCCTCCCATTTGCCTTTGTAGAGGGCATCTTGAAATTCGGGCTGCTTGTTGCCCAGCGGACAAGCCCAGTGGCAGAAGGGAACGCCGCAGTCCATGCAGCGTGAGGCTTGAAGTTTCCGGTCACGGCTGTTCAGAGTCTGTTCTACCTCGCTATAATCTGATATCCGGTCGTGGATGGGACGGTAGCCCGCTTCCTGACGCGGTATAGTTAAAAATGCTTTTGGATTTCCCATATCTTTGTTGTATTTCTTTTGTCGTTAATAATCTCTTTGTACATCAGCTATTTTTTGTTGCAGCTTACGCATTTGTTCTTCTTGCAATACTCGTTTATATTCGATAGGTACTACCTGAATAAATTCATCCACATAGCGATTCCAGTCATCCAACATCGTTCTTGCCAGTTTGGAGCCGGTATAGAGGTAATGCTGACGGATCAGTTCATGCAGTTCCTTCCGGTAAGATGCCTCCTCGATAAGCGAGAGCTCCACCATCTCCATGTTGCAGAAATAATCGAAGTTGTGGTTCTTGTCCCACACGTAAGCCACGCCGCCACTCATCCCGGCAGCGAAATTCCGTCCGGTTTCCCCCAGTACCACGACCCGTCCTCCGGTCATGTATTCGCAACAGTGGTCGCCTACACCCTCTACCACGGCCGTCACACCGGAATTGCGGACAGCGAAGCGTTCGCCCACCCGTCCGTTGATATACACCTCGCCGTCAGTAGCGCCATACAACAGGGTGTTTCCGGCGATGGTATTCTTTTCCGCATCGAAATTGCTGCGCACGGGGGGCAGTACAGCAATGCGTCCGCCGCTCAGTCCTTTTCCCAGGTAGTCATTCGCTTCGCCTTCCAGCTTGAAACTGATGCCGTGGGTCAGGAACGCACCGAAACTTTGGCCTGCCGAACCTTTGAATTTGATGTGGATGGTCTGTTCCGGAAGTCCTGCCTGCCCGTATTTCTTGGCAACCGCTCCTGCCAGCATGGCGCCTACCGAACGGTCCGTATTGGCGATGGTGTATTCCAGGGAAATTTCTTTTCCGTTTTCTATGGCATCCCTGGCGGCGGCCAGTATGGTCACATCCTTCACATGGGCAATGTCGTGCTTCTGTTCCATGACATGGTGTATGGCAGCTCCGTTGTCCACCCGGTGTAGCAGTCTGCTGAAATCCAATAGTGAGGATTTCTTCTCACTTGGTGCTTGTTGTATTTCAATCAGGTCTGTCCGTCCGATGATATCCTCCAACCGGGTGAATCCCATTTCGGCCAGATATTCGCGTACTTCCTGTGCCAGGAAAGTGAAATAATTCACTACATATTCATAGTGTCCGCGGAAATGTTTGCGGAGTTCGGGGTCTTGGGTGGCCACGCCTACGGGACAGGTGTTGGTGTGGCACTTGCGCATCATGACGCATCCCAGTACAATCAATGCGGTGGTACCGAAACCGAATTCTTCCGCACCCAGCAAGGCCATGTTGATAATATCCCGTCCGGTTTTCAACTGTCCGTCCACTTGCAGTTTCACTTGTCCGCGGAGTCCGTTCAACACCAAGGTCTGTTGCGTCTCGCTCAGTCCTATTTCGGGCGAGATACCTGCATACCGCATACTCGATGCAGGCGACGCGCCGGTTCCTCCTTCCGCTCCCGAAATGACAATCAGGTCGGCTTTCGCTTTGGCTACTCCGGCGGCAATGGTTCCTACGCCGCTTTCGGCTACCAGTTTCACGCTGATTCGTGCCTGTGGATTTACGTTTTTCAGGTCGAAAATCAACTGGGCCAAATCTTCGATGGAATAAATGTCATGATGGGGTGGAGGGGAAATGAGCGAGATGCCCGGAATGGAGTGGCGGGTTTTGGCAATCACCTCGTCTACCTTGAATCCCGGCAGTTGTCCTCCTTCTCCCGGCTTGGCGCCTTGGGCCACCTTTATCTGGATCTCTTCGGCATGGACCAGGTATTCGGCGGTGACTCCGAAGCGTCCCGATGCTATCTGCTTGGTCTTGCTGCAAAGTGAGATACCCTGGTAAGTGCCGGTAATGCGGTCGCTGTCCTCACCTCCTTCACCCGTATTGCTGCGTGCGCCCAGTTTGTTCATGGCCAGTGCCAGCGCCTCATGTGCCTCCTTGCTGATAGCGCCGAAGGACATGGCTCCTGTCACGAAATGTTTCACGATGTTTTCTACCGGCTCCACCTTTTCAATATCAATGGGGTTTCGTTTGTGTCCGAAGAAGTCGCGCAGGAAGAGGGGGGAATCTTTTCCATCTACCATGGAGGTGAATTCCTTGAACTTCTTGTAGCTGCCCAGCCGGGTGGCCAGTTGCAGGGTGGAGATGGTTTCCGGATTCCAGGCGTGCCGTTCTCCGTCTTTGCGGAAAGAGAAAAGTCCGTTGTGCGGTAAAATGTCGCTCACTTCTTTTGCAGCGAATCCGGCATCGTGCAGGGCGATGGCGTCTCTGGCGACTTCTTCCAGACGGATGCCTCCGATGCTGGATGTCTGTGTGCCGAAATAGCTTCTCAGCAATTCCTCGCTGACCCCTACGGCTTCAAAAATCTTTGCGCCCCGATAGGAACGGATGGTAGAAATGCCCATCTTGCTCATGATCTTGAACAAGCCCTTGCGGATGGCCTTGATATAATTCTTCTCGGCCGTTTCGTAATTCATCTGCACATCGCCTTTCCTCACCAGTTCATCCAGTACGGCGAAGGCCATGTAGGGATTGATGGCACTGGCGCCATATCCCAGCAACAGGGCGGCGTGCATCACCTCGCGAATCTCGCCGCTTTCTACAATCAATGCGGTTTGCACGCGTTTCTGAACGGAGATGAGGTGATGATGGACAGCGCTAACTGCCAGTAGCGACGGGATGGCGGCATGGGTGTCGTCCACAAAACGGTCGCTCAGAATGATATAGTTCACTCCGTCGGTAACGGATTGCTCGGCTTGTTTGCACAGGTCGTTCAGGGCCTCTTGCAATCCGGTTTTTCCCTTGCTCACCTCGAATACGATAGGGAGTTTCACGGTATTGAATCCTTTATACCGGATGTTGCAGAGGATGTCCAGTTGGGTGTTGTTCAGCACGGGATGAGGCAGGCGTACCATTTTGCAATGGCTTTCGCTGGGCACCAGGATATTCATTCCCACGGCGCCGATGTACTCGGTGAGCGACATGACTAACTCTTCACGGATAGGGTCGATGGCGGGATTGGTCACTTGGGCAAACTGTTGGCGGAAATAGTTGAACAGTAACTGCGGCCTGTCCGAAAGGACGGCCAGCGGCGTGTCGTTACCCATAGAGGCGATGGGTTCGGCTCCTGTGTTGCACATCGGCATGAGGGTGCGTTCTATATCCTCGCGCGAGAATCCGAAGGTACGCAGCATACGGTCATAGCCGTCTATCCGGTTGTCTATCTTGCGTCCGCTTTTCAAGGTATCGAGCTCGATGCGGTTGGCAGACAGCCAGGCGCGATAGGGGCGTGCCGATGCCAGTTGTTCTTTTAGTTCACCGTCATAATATATTTTACCCTGTTCGGTATCAATCATCAGTATTTTTCCCGGTTGCAGACGCCCTTTCTCTTTAATCTCTCCCGGTTCGAAATCCATCACGCCTACTTCACTGGCCACTACCATCATGTCATTATTGGTAATGAGGTAACGGGCAGGGCGCAGACCGTTGCGGTCCAACATTCCTCCGGCAAACCGTCCGTCACTGAACAGCAGTGCGGCAGGCCCGTCCCAAGGTTCCATCAGGATGGAGTGATATTCGTAAAACGCTTTCAAATCTTCACTGATGGGGTTTTTGTCGTTGAACGATTCGGGTACCAGCATCGCCATGGCATGGGGCAGGCTCAGTCCCGACATCACAAAAAATTCCAGCACATTGTCCAGTGAGGCACTGTCGCTCATGCCCGGCTGGATAATGGGACGGATGTCTTTGACATCCCCCAATGCCGGAGAGGAAAGGACACTTTCGCGCGCCTCCATCCAACCCCGGTTACCGCGGATGGTATTGATTTCGCCGTTGTGCGCTAACAAACGGAACGGTTGGGCGAGGCTCCATGTAGGAAATGTGTTGGTGCTGAAACGGGAGTGTACCAATGCCAATCCACTGGTAAAATAGGGTTGCGTCAGGTCCGGGAAGTACTCGCGCACTTGCATGGACGAGAGCATACCTTTATATATAATGTTTTTTGCCGATAGCGAAACGATGTAGAAGTCCGTGTGCCGCACGCGCTTTTCTATCTTCTTGCGGATGATGTAGAGGGTGCGTTCCAGGCTGTCCGCATCTGTCACTCCGGTGATAAATACCTGTTTGATGTCCGGTTCGGTGGCCCGTGCGTCCTTGCCCAGGCAGGCGGGGTTGGTGGGCACATTGCGCAGGTGCATCAAGGTAAGTCCTTCGCGTTCTATTTCTTCAATCATAATGCTCAGGATGCCGGCTTGCTCTTTTTCGTCTTTGGGCAGAAATACGAGTCCGGTTCCGTATTTTCCTTTTTCGGGTACGGGGATGCCTTGCAGGAGGATGAATTCGTGGGGAATCTGTAGCATGATTCCGGCTCCGTCGCCGGTTTTGTTATCGGCTCCTTCCGCGCCTCGGTGGCGCATGTTTTCCAATACCTTTAATGCGGAGTCTACCAGTTCATGCGACTTGTTGCCATGAATGTTGACTACCATGCCTACGCCGCAAGCGTCATGTTCGTTGGTTGCGTCATAAAGACCTGTTTGCTCTGTTTTTACCATTATTGCTATCTTTAGTTTATAATAATGCTGGTTTGTATTTCATATTGTTCTGCAAAAGTAGGTAATTTATTTCTTTTTGATGAAGAGTTGGTGCTTTCTTTTGATAAAAAGATGCAGTCTTGCGTCTCTGTATTACAGTTTGTTGTATATATGACGTGTATATTTAATATTTGAAAGCTAGATTGTGAAAAATACTTTTAAATTGTAAGTTTGGGCATTTCTTTTATTCATATAGATTGTATTTATGACGGCATATCCCCTTTATAGTCAATCGACCGAATATAATAATGGGAATATTACATTCCCCAATCATATAACGACCTATTGACTTACAATTCAAAACTATCTACCCTTGTTTTGATGCAATTTGAAAGAAAAAATAAATGCTTCTGTTTCTATTTGTTATTAGAATGAAAATAAATAAGAAAATAGAAACAATTATATCTTATAAAATATCAAAAAGATATATATTTGCACAGAATTAAAAGCAAAAGGAAACCACAATAAATAAGTATTAATCAAAATGGCAACAACTATCAAGTTCACCAAGATGCAAGGAACCGGCAATGATTATATCTATGTAAATACCTTGTCTTCTCCGCTGCAAGATCCGATAAAAGCCGCCAGAAAATGGAGCACTTATCATACCGGTATCGGTGCGGACGGTCTGGTACTGATTGGAGCATCCGAAAAAGCGGATTTCAGTATGCGTATATTCAATGCAGACGGCTCCGAAGCCATGATGTGTGGAAACGCCTCGCGCTGCATAGGCAAATATGTATACGAGAAAGGACTGACGGATAAGGAGGTGATCACGCTGGAAACCCTTTCGGGAATCAAAATCCTGAAACTTCATACAGGCAACGGGGTGGTGAAGGATGTAACCGTAGATATGGGTACGCCTCTGCTATCGAATCCCGGACAGATAGCTACGAAAACCGGCGGAATGCTGGCAGAAACCATCCCGGCCGATGGAAAAGAATACAAAGGAACATTCGTCTGCATGGGAAATCCGCATGTTGTCATTTTCGTAGATGATATAAAAGAGGTGGATTTGCCCGCGGTTGGCCCGAAACTGGAAAATCATCCGCTTTTTCCTGAGCGGACCAATGTGGAATTTGTAGAAATATTGCCGGATCAATCCCTACGGATGAGAGTGTGGGAAAGAGGTTCGGGCATCACAATGGCTTGCGGAACAGGGGCCTGCGCCACCGCCGTGGCGGCCGTACTGAACCATAAAGCCGGACGAAAATCGTGGGTAAGGATGGACGGAGGCGATCTCCACATCCATTGGAACGAGAAAGACGGACATGTATACATGACCGGTCCGGCCGGAAAGGTTTTCGAAGGCGAAATAGAGATGTGATACTGATTTTGAAAAACTTAAAACAACGATAAAAACAATAACAACGATGGCACTAGTAAACGAACATTTTTTAAAACTACCAAACAATTACTTGTTTTCGGACATTGCCAAAAAGGTAAATGCATTCAAAGTCTCTCATCCCAAAACGGACCTTATCCGTCTGGGTATCGGAGATGTAACCCGCCCGCTGCCTCAAACTTCCATCGAAGCCATGCATAAGGCAGTAGACGAGCTGGCAAACAAAGAGACATTCCACGGTTACGGTCCCGAACAAGGTTATGATTTCCTGATAGATGCCGTCATCAGGAACGATTACGCTCCGCGCGGCGTCTATCTGGAACCCGGCGAAGTCTTTATCAGTGACGGCGCCAAGAGCGATACGGGAAATATCGGAGACATCCTTCGCCACGACAACAGCATCGGCGTGACAGACCCCATCTACCCCGTATACATCGACTCGAACGTAATGTGCGGCCGTGCCGGGATACTGGAAGACGGGCGATGGAGCAACGTGGTATACTTGCCTTGCCTGAGCGAGAATAATTTCGTGCCCGAAATTCCCGACCGCAGGATAGATATCCTATACCTCTGCTATCCCAATAACCCTACGGGGACGGTCATTAGCAAGGCCGAACTGAAAAAATGGGTGAACTATGCATTGGAAAATGATACCCTCATCCTTTACGATGCTGCCTACGAGGCCTACATACAAGACCCGGACATTCCTCACTCCATTTATGAGATAAAAGGAGCGAAGAAAGTA
>OGNU01000901.1_pt1 | contig 11290 bp, 10 predicted proteins | sample 1573581 | NCBI WGS metagenome assembly OGNU01 (sample SAMEA2581992, study PRJEB24529) | metagenome | biome: Human gut stool | place: China | collected 2011 | reverse complement strand
TGGGAGAGTAGGTCGATGCCGAATTTAGAAGAGAGGGCGAGTTCAAGTGACTCGCTCTTTTTTATTTTCTTTCATTTTCAATTCTTCATTTTCAATTTTCAATTGTTTTACCTACCTTAGCGTTCTGAATCAATTTATGTGGAAATGGCATTATTCGGTCTATTTAATAAAAAGAAAAAGGAAAGCCTTGATAAAGGTTTAGAAAAGACGAAAGAAAGTGTATTCAAGAAACTCTCTCGGGCAATTGTTGGTAAATCCAAGGTTGATGACGAGGTTTTGGATAACTTGGAAGAAGTGTTGATTTCTTCGGATGTGGGAGTTGATACAACTCTTCGTATCATTGAACGAATCGAAGAAAGAGTACAGCGGGATAAATATGTGGGTACGGATGAATTAAACCGGGTATTGAAAGAAGAGATTGTTGATTTGTTGAAAGAGAATAATTCAACGGATTACGATGCTTTGAGTTTACCGGAAGGACATGGCCCTTATGTGATCATGGTAGTCGGTGTGAATGGAGTGGGTAAGACAACGACAATTGGTAAATTGGCTCACAAATTTAAAGATGCTGGAAAATCTGTTGTTTTAGGGGCTGCAGATACCTTTAGAGCTGCTGCGGTAGATCAGTTGGTAATCTGGGCGGAACGAGTAGGGGTACCGATCGTAAAACAGGGTATGGGGGCAGATCCGGCTTCTGTGGCTTTTGATACGCTGAGTAAAGCGAAAGCGGAGAATGCAGATGTGGTGCTTATTGACACGGCGGGACGTTTACACAATAAGATAAACTTGATGAACGAATTGACGAAAATCAAGAAGGTCATGCAAAAAGTGATTCCGGATGCCCCACATGAAATTTTGTTAGTACTTGACGGTTCTACCGGGCAAAATGCTTACGAACAAGCAAAACAATTTACCTTGGCTACGGAAGTAAATGCTTTGGCGATAACAAAGCTTGACGGTACAGCGAAGGGAGGAGTTGTAATTGGTATCTCTGATCAATTCAAAATTCCCGTGAAATACATTGGTATCGGTGAAAAAATTGATGATTTGCAAGTATTCAATCGTGAAGAGTTTGTAGACTCTTTATTCAATTAATAGAACATAATTTTTGAGAGCGGTTATTATGGCAAACAAGGTCATGATAACCGTTTTTTAATGTTTAGTTATGAAGAAAAGAATTCTGTTTATATGTTTGGGTAATATATGCCGCTCCCCGAGTGCCGAGGCAATTATGAAATATTACGTGAAAGATCGGGGATTGGAGGAACAATATTATATTGATTCTGCAGGGATTAGTGGTTATCATTCCGGTGATCCGGCGGATCGTCGGATGCAAAGTCACGCGATAAGAAGAGGATATGATCTGACCAGTTTATCCCGGAAATTTTATCCGGATGCAGATTTTTCTGATTTTGACATGATTATCGGTATGGATGACCAGAATATCCGTGATCTGCAAAGAATGGCAACTTCTGCGGAAGAAAAGAATAAAATATTCAAGATGACTGATTTCTGCCAGCGTTTTTCCTACCGGGATAGTGTTCCAGATCCTTATTATGGTGGGGATTCCGGATTCGAATTAGTCTTGGACTTACTGGAAGATGCTGTTGAAGGTCTGTTGGATCAGCTAGAAAATAAATAAAGCTCATAGGAAAATTCCTTATGAGCTTTATTGGAAAGTTTTGACTATTTATTTTAGGCTAGCCAAGCATTCATTTACATTGTTCTCGATGCGGGCAAGAATGTTCGTGCTGTCGGCTTTTTCGAACTTTGTTCCCGTGATATGTTCGTATAATTCGATATAACGATTCGTGATGTTGGCTACCACTTCCGGAGTCATTTCCGGAACAGTTTGCCCTTCTTTTCCTTGGAATCCATTTTCCATTAACCATTCGCGAACGAATTCTTTGGATAGTTGACGCTGTCTTTCTCCTTTTGCTAGGCGTTCTTCGTAACCGTCGGCATAGAAATAACGGGAAGAATCCGGGGTATGGATTTCGTCGATCAAATAGATTTTTCCATCTTTTTTACCGAATTCGTATTTCGTGTCTACTAGAATTAATCCCATTTGGGCTGCAATCTCTGTTCCTCTTTGGAATAGGGCAAGAGTGTATTTTTCGATGGCCTCGTAATCTTCTTTACTAACCAGTCCGGACGAGATGATTTCTTCTTTAGAGATATTTTCATCGTGTCCTTCCATAGCTTTGGTGGTAGGAGTTACAAGAGGTGTCGGGAATTTCTGGTTTTCAACCATTCCTTCCGGCAAAGGTAAACCGCAAAGGGTTCTCTTTCCTGATTTGTATTCTCTCCATGCACTTCCGGCCAAGTAACCGCGAATAACCATTTCTACTTTGAACGGTTCGCATTTGTGACCAACGGTCACCATCGGATCGGGTGTTGCTATTTTCCAGTTCGGAACGATGTCTGACGTTGCATCTAGGAATTTAGCGGCAATTTGATTCAATATTTGTCCTTTGTAAGGTATTCCTTTCGGGAGTACCACGTCGAAAGCGGAAATTCTGTCGGATACCAACATAACGAGGTATTCGTCATTGATGTTATACACGTCACGTACTTTACCGACGTATTCATCTTTCTGTCCCGGGAATTTGAAATTTGTTTTTACAATCGCTTCCATGTTATTTGCTTTAAAGATCCGTTATTTAGTTTTTTCTTCGTTGTTGTAAGCGTTAACAATCTCTTTCACCAACCTGTGGCGAACGATGTCACTGTTGTCGAATTCGACAAATGCAATTCCTTTTATATGATGCAGTAATTTGAAGGCATGAATCAATCCGGAATCACTTCGTTTGGGAAGGTCTATTTGGCTCATATCCCCGGTGATCACGAATTTAGCGTTGACACCCATACGGGTTAGGAACATTTTTAACTGATTTTTTGTCGTGTTCTGTGCTTCATCGAGAATCACGAATGCATCATTGAGTGTACGTCCCCTCATGTATGCTAAAGGGGCAATCTGAATGATTTCCGTTTCGAGATATTCGCTTAATTTTTTCGAGGGAATCATGTCAGAAAGAGCATCGTACAAGGGTTGCAAATAGGGATCAACTTTCTCTTTCATGTCCCCGGGTAGGAATCCAAGACTTTCACCTGCCTCTACTGCCGGACGGCTGAGAATGATCCGTTTGACCTCTTTATTGCGTAATGCTTTTACCGCAAGAGCAATTGCCGTGTAGGTTTTACCGGAGCCGGCCGGACCCGTGGCAAAAAGCAAGTCGTTTGTTTTGGCCAGATCAACGAGTTTACGTTGATTTGTCGTTCTGGCTCGTATAATTTTCCCGTTATTCCCGAAAACAATAATTGAGGCTGGGTCCTCGGGGTCTTCCACGATCTCGTCTTCCAGAATAATTCTTTTCAGATTGGCGATCGTGAGCATGTTATATTTATTGTAATGTTCCAAAAGGGCATTAATTTTGGCAACAAGGACATCAATGTCGCTTTCTTCTCCCTGAATAATGATTTCATCGCCCCTAGCGGTGATCTTCAATTTCGGGAAAAATTCTTTTAAAGTAATGAATTTTGCGTTGTTAATGCCGTAAAAGTCAATAGGATCAATGTTTCCAATACTTATTCTTCTCTCTATCATGAAACTTAAAATAAAAGCCTTATTTTTGCAGGTGCAAAGTAGGGAAAACAATTGAAAATTGAAAGTTGGAAATTGAAAATTTTTCACGAGAGTAGAGTTTGTTATGGAGAAAGATTTTACGAAACAAAAAGAAGCTTTTGCCGAGCTGTTGGATATAATGGAAACCTTGAGGGAAAAGTGTCCTTGGGATCATAAACAGACGATGGAGTCTTTGCGGACGTTATCGGTGGAGGAGGTTTATGAGCTGGGAGATGCAATTCTGAAAAATGATATGCAGGAGGTGAAAAAGGAGCTGGGAGATTTGCTTATGCATATCGTGTTTTATGCTTTGATCGGGAAGGAACAGGAGCAATTTGACATGACGGATGTTTTGAACGAGATCTGTGCCAAGTTGCGCTATCGTCACCCGCATATTTACGGGGAGGTGAAGGTCGAGGATGAGAATGACGTGTTGCGTAACTGGGAGCAATTGAAGTTGAAAGAGAAGGGCCGTCATAATAAAGTTTTGGAAGGTGTCCCGGATGCTCTTCCGGCTTTAGTGAAAGCATACCGGATTCAAGATAAGGTGAGGGGAGTCGGGTTCGACTGGAAACAGAAAGAGGACGTGTGGCAAAAGGTACGGGAGGAGTTGGGTGAATTGGAAGTCGAGGTAGCCCGGAAGGATCAGGAGCGTATGGAAGAAGAATTCGGTGATTTCATGTTTGCCATGATTAACGCGGCGCGACTATACGGTATAAATCCGGAAGATGCTTTGGAGAAATCCAACAAGAAATTTATTCGTCGTTTTTCGTACGTGGAAAAGAAAGCTCACGAAACAGATCGTAACCTTTCGGATATGACCTTGGAGGAAATGGACGAGTATTGGAACGAGGCAAAAGCGATGGAAAAAGCTTGAGAAGATTCCGTGATAGTCGATTTGATAACTGGAAGATTCTATAATCACTTAATTGGAAATCACTAAATCACAAAATTAATCGGATTTAAAATTAGCAAGGTGGATTTAACAGGTAAATGGAAATATAAAGAGGATTATGGCTACGGGGTAGCCGAGGGTGAGTTGTTCTTGAAACAAGAGGGGAATGATTTGTCTGGGCGGATTATTTTTACGGATAAGCTTGAGGGAGAGGAAGGATATATGTTGCAGGAATTTTTAGTGGGGAGGCTTGAAGAACATAAGGTGAAATTGGATGCCGAAGAGTTTGATATTATTCATTCCGAACACGAGATCGAGTACGAGTTGGATAGTTGGTTTGGTATCTTGGTTGATGTCGATACGATCGTTGGTGTGAGTAAGGATGGACAGGGAATCGAGGGAAAATTCACATTCACGAGAGAAAAGAATTAAATGTTAAAAAATAGATAAATTTGAAAAGCTGACTTTTGTCAGCTTTTTTTTGTCTCGGATCGGTTATATTGCAAAAGAATCTAATAACCTAACTAATAAAACAATAACTTATGTCGAAGATTAATTCGCATCCGATTCTGGATGTTCCGAAACGAGATAAAGTGGTGTTCACTTTTAACGGTAAGAAAATCGAAGGAGAAAAAGGTTTTACCATCGCAGCAGCCTTGCATCAGGCCGGGTACCCCGTGCATAGTCACAGTCTGGATGGCCGGGGACGTTCTCTAGCCTGTGGCATCGGGAAATGTGGGGCTTGTGAGATGTTGGTGGATGGTAAAGTCCGGCGTATTTGCGTGACAAAAGTGGATGGTGTGAAAGAGGTACGGGAGTTCGCCCAGGGGGAAATGGCCGAACAACATGCCGAACACCGGATTGATACACGGAAAGTACTTCGTACCACGGTGGTGATCGTGGGGGCAGGACCAGCCGGATTAGCTGTGCGGGAGGAATTTGAAAAGTATGGTATAGATAATATCGTGATTGATAATAATGATAAGATTGGCGGTCAGTTTAATATGCAAACCCACCAGTTCTTCTTTTTCGAGAAAGAAAAACGTTTCGGGGGTATGCGCGGATTTGATATTGCCAAAACATTGGCGGGGGAGAATATGGAAGGTATTTATCTGAACTCTACGGTTTGGGATATATTGGAGGGGAAACGAGTGGCCGTGAAGAACTTGGAAACGGATACCGTGTTTTTCGTGGATGCCGATTATCTGGTCGTGGCCACGGGGGCTGTTCCGTTTATGCCGGCTTTCGAAAACGATGATTTACCCGGGGTATATACGGCAGCTGTCGTCCAGAAAATGATGAATAACGAACTTACGCTGTTGGGGAAAAATGTACTGACCGTGGGAGCCGGAAATATCGGTTACTTGACTTCTTACCAGTTGATGCAAGCGGGGGCCCACGTGAAGGCGATTATTGAGGGGATGCCCAAAGAAGGTGGTTTCCCCGTGCAAGCAAACCGGGTGCGCCGTTTGGCGATACCGATCATGACGTCCCACGTGCTGTTGAAAGCGATCCCGAATGCTGATCACACGGGAATCACGGGGGCTGTTATTGCCGAATGTGAGAATTTCAAACCGATTCCGGGTACGGAAAGAATATTGAATGGCATAGATGTCATAAATATATGTACAGGGTTGATACCGGACAATCAATTGTTGATGAAAGGAAAGGCCGTCTTTGGAGAGCATTGTTATGCTGCGGGAGATGCCGTGAGAATTGGAGAGGGAACGAGTGCCGTGTTGCGTGGAAAACAGACGGCGATTGAGATATTGATGGATTTGGGGGCTAGGGTGAGTTATGATGATTACTAGGTGGTTTCCAAAGAGTATATTGATTCACAACAACATCCGGTTCGGATTCTGGAAACACCCTGTTTGCCGGAGACGGAACGTATGCACAAACGAGGATTCGTGCAAATGGATTGTTTGTATGGTTTTGCATGTAATCCTTGTTCTTTTGCCTGCCCTCACGGGGCGATAACGAAAAGTTCGACTTCTACCGTACCTCACGTGGATTACGATAAATGTATCGGGTGTATGGAGTGTGTCTATCAATGTCCGGGATTGGCCATTTTCGGTTATGATTTACGAAAAGATAACTTGTTCCTGCCGATAGAATACGAGGTAAAGGAGAAAGAAGTGGTTTACTTGGTGAATAATTATGGTGAGAGATTGGGAGAGGGGATTATCGAGAAAGTTCTACACAAGCCGAATAAAACGAATATAGCCCGGGTGAAAGCCTTGGATGTTCACGGGGAAGATTTGGTGAAGGTGAGAGGTTTCGTGGTGAAGGAGAATTACCCGCAACCGCTAGATTTGGAACCGTTGTTGAAGGATCAACCGGGAGCCACGTTTATTTGCCATTGTGATGATGTTACTTTGGACGAACCGACAAATCCGGAAAATCCGGATATCGAGAAAGAAGAGACCTACATGCGTGTCGAGGCTAAAGTGCTCCAGTGGAACCTTGTCTCACGTGATGTTATTCTTGAGTAATATTACTATTAAACAGTTGATAAATTCAGCAAACAATTTCTTACACAATTTTAGAGAGGGATGTGGATTTTTTCCCTTCCCTCTCCAATAACCTAAAAGTTTGACTTCAAACTATTAAATAATCCCAACATAAACTATATCAAATGAGATTTAGAAGCGTACATGCTGTCGCATTTATCTTGTTATCGGCTTACTGTCTTATAGGATGTGATTTTGCCGTATTTGATGACTTGGTCAGTTGTCCGCAAGGTGTCAGTTTTCATTTTTATAGGCAAACCCCTTGCGAACAATTTCCCAATTATCCGTCAGATATCAGGCAGGTCCGGGTATTTGCCTTTGATGCCAATGGCGTGCTGGTAGGCGAATTTTCCAACAAGAAAGTACTCCTTTCAGCGGATTATTCTTTGTCTGCCACATTACAGCATACTGGAAAACTTACATTTGTCGCATGGGGTGGCAGTGACCTAGAGTCTTATGATTTTTCAGATTTTCAAGAAGGCGTTACTACCAAGGGGGAAATGCGGGTCGCACTGCGGCTGAAAGACAGACGGACTACTTCAGTCCCCGGATCGCTGTATGTCGGTCTCGCCTCTGTATCGCTGGAGAACCGAGAGGATATGGGGAGTGTGTACGAGCGGGTGACTTTCAATATGCGGGAATTGACATACCGGATACACTTCACAATCAGCTTTATAGGTTCTTCTTTCCTCATGGACGAGGAATTTGTTATCAGGATAGAAGATGACAACGGTGTGTATGATTTCAACGGTCAGATCGCTCTTTGCGAACGCTTTGAGTATGTAACCCAAGCCGTACGTGACACTGGAGGGGCATTGAAAGCGGATTTCACGCTGATGAAACTGGAAGAGGGCAGGAACGCACTCGTATCCCTGATTGATAAGACAACCGGGGAGATTCTTTATACAGCAAATCTGGTGGATGACATCATTATGTTCCAGGGAGATGCGGGTGAGCCGCCGTATAGTCTAGAATGTGACCATGATTTTCCCATAACCCTGAAACTCAAATATGAGAAGGATACATGGATGCTGGTACAAGCTACTGTTCTGGATTGGAATGTCATTTCCCGTCCTATAGAATTGGAAAACTGATATCATGTCAGGATAGGTTTAAGACAAATGCTCCGTGTGATATCAGAAAGGATTTGAGATTATTAACAAAAAACGATAGATAATGAAATACGGAATTGTGATGAGGCTGTTGACGGTGGTCTGCGTAGCGATTGTACAATTGACCGGATGTTCGTCTGATGCGGAAGAGATGGAAAAAGCCATTCCAGATGTTCCCATCCGGATTGTAGCGGAAATGAATAGGGGGGCCGTTACTTCCCGGGCGGCAGAAGCTTCTGCACATTTATTTGGAGAATGGAAGGAGGACTATATCGGTGCAGAAGAATACGAGAAAACTGTCAAGCATATCCTCCTTTTTGCTTACAAGAACATCGGGAACTCCTTGGAAAAAGTCCTTTTCTATTATCCCCAAGGAACGGCCAATCCGCTGGCAGATGTAACTGGAATTGACCGTTTTGAGATGAGAGAGATGGGTGGGGTGAATGCAGGGGATTTCGATATTGTCCTGGATCTGGAGCTGACTGGTGGTAATTATACTTTTGTTTTACTGGTCAATTGCGAGTCTGGATTGAAAAAGATCCGGGAGGAACATACAATTCCTGATCCTAAACGGCTGACAGAGAAAACCGAAATTTTCACATCTGACGATCTAAAAGGAGAAAACCGGAAGTACCTTCCCATGGTAGGCCAATGCAACTTCCGCGTTCCGTACAATACGAGCGGTAATAATAGAGTAACCCTTTCACCCTGCATACTTCTGGAACGTATGCATGCCCGTGTCGAGTTTATTCTTACTACGGTTGATAACGGGGGAAACTACTTGTCTCCTTTATTGCCGTTTTCCAGAGTGACGAAACTCTCTCTGAACAATGAGACCAGCGGTTATTCCGTCCTTCCTTCCGTCGGGGAATACACCGCCACTGGGAATGGTGACCCAGATATCAGAGGAGTCAACTATATGGAAGATCCCCTATTGCTACCGGAAAGGCCCAGTTTCCATGAAGGCGCCAACGAGGGCCCCGGAGAATCCGCTTTTGTGGCCAAATGTAAAGAGAGACTGCTTCCATATACGGGAGAGGCACCTAATTATATTTATGTGGCTCCGGGGGTCTATGGTAAAGGAAAAGAGGGGGCGCTGGCCTTGGTCTTATCTATCGATTATCTGATGGAAAACCTCGATAAGCAGTATAGGATCGAGCTCTATAATCCGGACCTTTCCGAGAATGACAAGGGTTATTACAATATCCGGCGTAATACGATTTACCGTGTCTTCGCCACACTGAAAGGATCCGGAAACATGGAATATGACATAGTTGTGGACGAATGGAAGGATACGGAGGTGGCTATTCCTTGGTAACGAGGTATGACCAGTCATGCCATCACGAAGAAAAACAGTTTAAAGAATAGATACATATGAGAATCAAACATTACACTTTGATAGTCGCTTTTCTGGCGATATCTATGGGAATCCCTCTCGTGCAAGGGTGCAGTGATCCCTTCGATGAGTATGGAAACGGCGGGACAGAAATGCCTGTCAGGGACGGCTGGACGTCTGTCAGCATGTCTGTCGAAGGACTTGGTCTTCGAAATCCCCTGACACGGTCCCTTACACCGGAGGGGGAGAATTCCACGGCAGCGGAGAGGATTAGGGTACTTGTGTTTGACAAGGACAACAAGTTTTCATATGAGGCCAAAGTGACCTCCTATATTCCTTCCGGTAATCCGGCTGACAAGAAAGGCAAGGGTACCATGACCTTGTTGGCGAAAAATACTCCTTCAGGCGATACCAGTACATTCGTGATGCTGGCCAATGTCACCCGGTCAGCTGATACAGACGCAGACGGACTGGCTGGAAAGACACGGGAGGAAGTCATGCAACTTTTCACTTTCTCCATGCCGGACAAGGGGGTATGGAAAGACGGGGAGTTGCCGATGTGGGGTGTCTCGGACCCGGTCAGGGTGGATCACAGTGCCGGTGCTGTTCCCAAACTTGGAACTGTCTATCTGGTCCGTGCCGTAGCACGTGTGGACGTGGGGCTTAACTTGAGCAACATGTCGGAAGGGGCCTCTACATTCGACGAGAAAGCCGGGGGGATTGAAGGGATAACGCTGACTAAAGTGTTTTTTTATAATACCAATACGACGGGACGGGTCTCCCCGTTCGAGAACGGGATTTACTGGGATGAGGCCAATAGAAAGGCGAAACAGCCTTCTATTCCTGATCCGGCTCCGGCTGTGACAGGAAAGATTGATAGAACATCTTCCATAGTGGATGAGAAAATCTTGTTACGTGAGGTATATGTTCCGGAGGCGGTCAATGCGCCGACGGCTGCCACGCAAGGAGCCAACGGAGAAACTCTTCCTGAGAATAATACGGAAAATTACTTGAAACGTCCTTATATCGTTGTCGGACTGACCGGTGCAGATAAAAGCCGTCCTGACAAGGAAACTTTCTTCCGGATAGACTACCTGAAACGTACTGGAGCCGAGGCTGATGCGACATACGAGTACCTTCCCTTGTTGCGTAATCACCGTTATCTGGTGAATATCAAGGCTGTAGGTGGTCCGGGATTCGATACGGAAGAGGATGCTAGGAAAGGACCGGCCGCCAACATCATGTATAATGTTGTGGTATGGAATGAGTCCATGATGTCTGATGTATTGTATGACGGGCAATATATGCTGGGAGTCAGCGCTGACCATTTCACTTTTTATAGGGAGGGAGGCAGCCTAACGGCAAAAGTGCAGACTTCTTGGCCGGAGGGGTTCACGATAGAAGGACTGCCTGCATGGATCGGTTATTCTATAAAACCTTCGGATCCAGATAAGACCGCACCGACCGATGAGAAAACCGTGACCTTTACGGTCACAGAACATGTGGATGCATCCCGAATGTGGCCGGAAAAGCCGGAAGATGCCCAGGATGCGCTGAAAGCCGCTTATGTGAAGGCGGGGCGTATGAAATGGTTTCTTGGCTTTGAACAGTCTAAGGATATCAATGTCACCTTACAGATTTTTGCGGACGAGGCCTGCAGCCGGCCGCTGGAGTTTATTGAGGTCAATCAGTATGGCGAGAGCTATGGGCAGGCAGATAAGGTGATAACGAAAGACGGGCAGACGCTTACGGCAGAAGAGGCAGGTGCCAGGGTTACTTTCTATGTAAAGACAGAACCGCATGATTTGG
>OGNU01000893.1_pt1 | contig 11340 bp, 3 predicted proteins | sample 1573581 | NCBI WGS metagenome assembly OGNU01 (sample SAMEA2581992, study PRJEB24529) | metagenome | biome: Human gut stool | place: China | collected 2011 | reverse complement strand
GCAGCACCCCGAAGAGGGCCGCGAAGGCCACCGCGGCGGCAAGGCGCAGGGCGGCTGCCGCAGCGCGCAGGCAGCGCCGGAGGCCGGTCGTGCGGTATGTCGTCGTGTCGTTCATAGCGTTGTCTGAAAGTTCGTCGTGTGTTCTCTCAACAGTCGAGCAGACGCTCCAAAAGGCGGCATTGGCGGCGCGCCAGCAGCTCGCGGATCGCCTCGCTCTTGGCCGCGGCGAGGCGTCGCTCGGAACTCGTGCCCGGAACCGTGTAGTAGGGGACGGGACGCACCTGACGGCGCGAGAAAACCCCCGAAGGGCCGTAGCTGTGATCACCCATGGCTGTGAACGTGGAAAACGACGCAGAACGATACGCTCGGCCGCATTCGCCGCGCACGCTGGCACGGAAATCCGTGGCCGCAGGGGTTGCAGACGGACTGCATTCTGAATATCAGTCCGTTGCGCCCCGAAGCGCGGGGCACGAGGCGCCGCCGGAGAGGGTATTTGCAGGCTGGTCTGTAGTTCATGCGTTCGTAATGTATTGTCATTCAACTTGTTGTCCCGATGTCGGAATCCTCGCCCGGACCGCGCTCCGCGAGGGGTTGTTCGAATAACCCCTCGCGGAAAGGCGTCTGCTGTGTCCTAATGTACGATCAGAAATTATTGCTGAAGATTCAGTTCGTTTGTAGTTTGCAGCTCTATTTTTTTTCTCCATATAGCCGTAGGCTGCTCCCCTTCCAGCGCGTAATATTTGATAGCCGTAATTTCTTGTTCCATATACACAGCCTGGTTTTTCGCGTTGAACCATACCACGTTTAAAATGTAGCCTTGGTGTCCGTGGTACCCCCACCCATATTCTCCAGCCCGGGGATTGCCAAGCATGTACTGATTATTGTTTCCCCACCAATGTGCGCCCCAACCATCGAAATTTGGCCAGCAGTTCTGAGCCATAGCCACTTGAGAGTAATCAGTTGTTAGTACCAATACGTTTTGTGTCACATCCCAAGCCCAGGTATTTTCTTCCACGTTCATTATGTCCCGTATGTAGATGTCATCAATGTAAAGTTGGATTCTCCTCATCAACCATGTCGACCCATTACTATACATACCGGACCACAAGTCCGGAGTTTGTACTCTTACCTTCGTTTTCGGGCTAGGATTTATCCAGCTAACATCTTTATAGTATGTATTATCGCCTTCACATACATTCCCTACATGTCGTATGCGTGTTTTATCGGTGCTGAACCCCCACCATAAGAATGGTCCCCATTGATTAGGAATTTCTACGCGTTTTCTAGTCAGGCCGTCGGGTCCCTTGGCATCACCACGTATGCAGTGCTTGGCCTTTGCATTTGTAAATGATCCCTTTATGTCTCCCCACGCTGATGCATTTTCTGCGAACGGAGCTGCGTATATCCATTCGTCATTATTTGTCATGTCAACCCTCAGGTTTGTTTTAGGCAGGACGGGGTTTGGTTGGTTTGTTTTAGCCATCATGTCCCATCCGTACTCTTGTGGAGTGTACTTCCATATAACATTACCTGCATATGGTTTTCCGTCCTGGTATATCACCAACTTGTCCAACTCTTGCCATTGGTCCTCGTAATTCCCGTTTCCCTTGTGCCGGGCGTATTCCACCACGACCTTGTACATCATGTTATAGTGGATATTCTCCGGGAGCTGTACGTCGATCAGTTTCGACGAACCGTCGCTCGTAAATTCCACGCCGTTCTCCCAGTCTGTCGTCGGGAAAAGATGATGTTCTTTCGCCAGGCGCGGGTCGGAGTTATCGGGATTGTTCGCCCAGTAGTCGTCCACGCCGTCGGTAGTTCCGTCGGTGTTCACCAGCACGGTCTTCACGCGCACCTTCACACGATTGAAGTAGGAGTTCGAGAAGTCGAGCTTGAGCGTATGCGCCCCGCTGCTCAGGTAGCGCTGCGCGGGCAGCATGTTTCGCAGGGGCACGTTCATCTGCGTGCCGGTGTAATAGATCCTCTTTTCGTCGACAGCCTCGTTCGCCGACTCGTCCGCATTGGCCGTGCGGCCCGTGAAGCGGAGCTTGTAGAAGACCGGATCGTCGCCTTCGCTCTCGGGGGTGACGGCCACCCGGGTCAGATCCGCGAACTTCTCTTCGAAGAGCTGGTACCCTTGGGTTGAAGTGTACGTCTTCTCGCTGTTGGGCTGCGCCTGTTCCGAGAGGTCGAATCCCGTCGTAAGGGTCAGTTTTCCCGTGGCGTTGGTGCCGAAGCGGAACAATTTGTCGTCGTACTGGTTGTTCTCCATGGCCCAGTTCAGGCTCGTCATGTCGGCCCACGGCCACTCGATGATGTGGGTGTGTGCGGGCAGCTCGCGGCGTATGTGCAGCTGGCGCGCGTTCTCCTCCATGTCGTCCGCCGTAAGCTCGGGGTGCACGTTGCGCAGCTCGCGCACCACCGTGCGCTCGCCGCCCAGCGGCACGTCGGGCTGCTCCTGGTCCGTCTGCGACTCGTCGAACGCCGTGTCGCCCCGGTCGAAGTCGGGAACCGAGAAGGTCGCGACTTCCGTCCACGTGTGTTCCGATTTGCCGTTGTCGGGGTGGTCCGTCGTCGGGACCCGGTCGTCGGGTTTCGCCTTCCAGTTCGGCGCCACGAGACCCATGTTGGCCTCGTGTACCTGCTGCCCGTCATCCGTGTTCCAGTACCAGTACCAGTTGGTGTTGGATTTCATGGCGAGCGTATAGGCCCCTCCGGCGGCTCCGTATCCGTGGTCGAGCACGTAGACGCCCGGGTTGCCGCCCGCGGGGTCGGACTCCTTCTCGATCGTCTTGCCGTCGGGGCCCGCCTGGATCGAGGGCTCCAGCGTCAGCGGCCGCCCCTTCTGCGTAATCTTGAGGTTCGCCTCCCGCGGCGACAGACCCGGAGTATTGCTCTCTACCTGCACCGTCACGCTGCGACGCCCCAGACCCGTGTTGGGCTGGAGCGTGAACTCCAAGCCATCCAGGTATGTTGTGGCCACGCTCTCGATCTTCTTGCCGTACCACGTCGCTAAGTTGGTGAGCCACGCATCCTCCGCTCCGGCCTCGCCCCGCGAGAACCACCATATCAGCGACGAGGGCGTCGTCTCGATCTTGGGCCAGACGCCCGTGGCGTCGTGCGCCACGACGACCTCGTAGCCGCCGTTCTGACGCAGCTCGTAGGGATGCACGGTGTTCGCCACCACCTTCCACTCCACGGGCTCCTTGAGCTGGTAGACCGTGAAGCGCTCGGTGACCGGGTTCACGGCATTGTTGTTCTTCAGCTCCGCCGTGACCTCGAAGGTGAACACGCGGGAATCCTGGCCCTCCGGGAGCTTCGCTGGCTCCACGAGGTACTCGTCCTTCGCGTCGCGGACCTTGGCGAAGAAGGTCTTGAACCGCTCGTCGGGGTTCGTGCCCGGAGGCGTCGGGTGGAGCTGGTATTCGTATTTCTTGCCGGTGCCGTCGGTGCCGGAGAGCGTCAGCTCATACTCCTTCTTGGTCGTGACGCTGATGCCCACGCTCTTCTCCGGGCCCTCGGGGCCGAAGTAGAGCTCCTCGGGGTCGAAGAGGATGCGCAGCAGGTCGCGCGAGGTCTGCGAGACCGAGACCTGCGACTTCATGCGCCCGGCCTCGAAGACGAGGCGGCCGCTCAGCGTGCGCTCCGTGCCGTCGGGGTTGTTCGCCAGCTCCTCCATGCCGAAGCGAAGCTCCGTAGTGCCCTTCGGACCCTGCGACGGCCATCCCGTGCTCCCCGGAGCGTAGGCCGTGCCCTCCGCGTCGTAGTAGCGGATGTTCTTCTTGAAGTCGTCGTCGCCCTCTATGGTCAGCTTCCAGCCCTTGCCCAGCTCCCCGTCGTAGTCCGTAGTCACCGTCAGCGCCTCGGGCGTGCCGTCGCAGTAGAACTTCTGTTCGCGCTTGCTCAGGCTCAGGGAGTAGACGCCGTCGGTAACGATGTCGCCGACCTGCTGGCTCTGGTCCCAATCCACGACCTCGGCCGTGAGCTTCGTATTCTCGTTCCTCAGCGCATCATCCTCCGTATCTTCCCCGTGGCCCGACACCGACGTGATGTTGACCACGTAGGCGTGGTTGCGCCGCAGGTCGATGCGGCTCTCGGGCGTGGGCTTGAGCTCACCGCCGCCGTCGTCCTTGCGTACCTCGGCGAAGTCTATGCGGTAGTAGGTCGTCTTGGCCGTGGCGCTGCCATACTTGCCGCCCACGACGATGCACGCCGCATCGTCGAAATCCAGACCGTGGTTCTCGGTCTCGGGAACGTAGCACTGGCGCGTCAGGCTGCGACGGTTCGCCGCATCGGCATCCACGGCACCGGCAGGCGTCGTCAGCTCCCCGGCGTCGAAAGTATAGCGGAGCGGAGCGGTATCGTCGTAGGTGGCGTAGAGGTCGCTCAGGGTAATGTCCGTCACCTGCCCCGTACCCGTGTCGATATTGCCCTCGCGGGCTCCGCAGACGCCGCCCGTGGCCGTACGGTAGACGCTCACGGACTGAAGCTCGAAGTACGTTCCCTTGCCCCCGTTGTAGAGACCCTGCGCCTGCATGTCGTCGAGCGGGAAATGACCCTCTTCGTCCTTGTGGAAATTCACGCCCACGTCCACGCGCGCCACGGCCCGCGTCATCCGGATCGTCCCGGCGAGCGTCGCCCCGGGACGCAGCGCGAACGTCCCGCTCTCGCCCCACATGGGGAAGCTGCGGAATTCCTCCGCAGGGGGAACGGGCCACTTGCCCTCCGTGTCGAAGGTCAGCCTGAGGCGCGCCTCCGACAGCGGGTTCTCGACGCGAGTGCCCTCCTCATCGACCGTGCAGGAAGCGAACACCGTCCACCACGGCCCATCCTCCGTATCGGTATAGCCGCCCTGCGCCTTCAGCTCGTCGAGCGTCAGACCCGAGACGAGGCCCGCGCGGAACGTGCGGTCCGTATTGCCCGCGGGAAAGGGGATGTGGATGTCGTAGGTCGCGGAACCGTCTCCGTTCTCCGCAACCTCCGCTTCGCTGATATCCTCCGCCTCGGGCGTGGTCACGCTCACGAACTGCCAGTTGTCCTCGTTGTTTTTGGCGTAGAGCAGCACGTGAAGCTTCCCGGCCTCGAGAAGGGTCTCCTGCGCCACCTCCGCGGCATAGGTCCCGGCCGTCGAGACGCCCGGAACCACGAGACGAAGCGTCGCGTAGTCGCCCGAAGGCGCCGGATTGGGTCCGAAGTCTCCGGAATCCGTGAGGTCCCGGGTGCAGCCTCCGGTAAATGCCGCGGCGAAGAGGCAGGCGGCCGCAGCCGCCGCGCACACGGCACGGCGCCGCAGACCCGCCCCGAGGCGGCCTCCCGCGGGCCGATGACCGCGGGATGTCCTGTTGCTTGATCTCAGTATCATATTATCGCCTGTATTGTTTTTGTTATCTTGTCGTTGCCGGGCCGGAACCCGGATGCTGGGCCCCGGCCCCGGGATCACGGGCTATTGTTGAGTGCCTTCGAGCCCCGTATTATAGGTCGGAAGACGTCCCGGACGAGCGGTTATGGCGTTGCGCACGACCATCAGCTCCAGCGGCCCGCGCAAGTTTTCCGACGCCGTGGTAATATAAGTAGGCGTGATGCTCTCGAAGATCTGTAACCATTCGCGCGTAATACCATGGCCGTCCGGACATTTCACACCTGAAAGCCATTGCGAATAATATCCTTTTACATTACTCGTACGTGTATGCTGGCGGCTGCCGACGCACGAGTGTTTTCCTGTGACTACGATCCTCCATCCCCGGAACACATGGCGGTCGCCTCCCCAGAGAGCTTTATAGGCATCGGCCGTCGCCTGGGAGCAGAAAGGATCCCCGGCCTTATTATAATTGGTGCTGGCGCTTTTGGCCTGGCAGGTGATTCCGAAGGTGTTCCCTGTGAACGGGTCCGTGAGGCCCTGCTGGAGATAAGTCTCATCCATGATCGTGTATTGCTTTTTTATCTGAATGCTCGCCCCGGCTTCAGCAAACTTGTCCCTATTGTCCCAGCGGTCGACATAACCCCACGCCTGGTCGCGGTTCATCGTCGCGGGGCCGGGAATCGCCGGGACGACGGGGCCGTGCTGGAGGAACACGAGGCTGTTGGGGCTGTAGGCCTCCTGCGAGAACAGACAACTGTTCCACGAAGGCTTCGATCCATAACCGTTGTCCGACCACACCGTCGTCCAAGAGTCGTCGTTGCCGCCGTAGGGCTTGTACTCCACCCAGTAGATGTAGAAGTATTCCTTCTCCCCGTTGTGAGGCACCGGATATTTGATGTAGCGTTGGTACTTGCTGCCATCGAGCTTGTACTCCGTGTACTCCGTCTCGCCGACGGGCGTCTCTGCCGCCGCCGTGAAGTAGTCGCTGACGCTATTGTAGTTGCCGATGTGGAACTTCCGGCGTCCGACGCGTACCCGCTGGTCTTTGTGGTAGGCGCTGCCGGAGAAGTCCAGCAGCAGCTCGAAGCCCCCGTAGGAGTACTTGCCGCCCCGGGCGATCTGCGCCGTCTCGGGGTGCACGATCCAGTAGCCCGAGTAGTAGTTGAGTACTGTGGTGAACTTTTCGTCCGCTCCGTCCTTCTCCTTCTGGCGGTATCCCGTGATGGTGATACGGTACTGCCGGTACCCGCCGTCGGTATCATAGCCGACCTTGTCCGGGTCGATGAATGCCTCGTTGCCGGTCTTCTGGGCGATCAGCTCGCTCAGCTCGCCGAGCGTGGTCTGAAGCACCGTCGAGTACTTCGCTTCCGTGGGATAGAGCTCTATCGTACCCCTGTCCTTCCACGTTGCATTCATACCGTACGCGTTTTCCACCTTGATCGTCACCTTATTGTTCGAGCGGATCGCTATAGGTTGGTCTTTCCACGCGGTCTCGCCTGCGGGCAGCTCCGGGTCTTGGAAGTTCGAGAGGCTGACGTCGTTCTGGCCGTCGAAGGGCAACTGCATGAACGTCATCGAGGGCACCGTGCGCTGGATGCGCAGGATCTTCGTCGCGGCGCTGATCTGCTCGTCATCTTTCGCCTTAGCCTCGTCGGTCGTGTTGCCGTCGTCGACCAGATTGTGGAGGTTGTAGAACTGCATCTCGGAGTAGTACCTGCCCGCGAGGGGTATCGTACGCGTGGGGGTCACGCCCGCGAGGGCGTCGTCGTTCAGGGCGTTCGGCGCGAGGTAGAAACCCTCGACGCTGTAGAGCGGCAGGGCCTGCGACCAGGTCCGCTCGCTCGAAGTCTCGTCGCGGTTCTCGTTCGTGGCATTCGCAATACCCGGTTCCGGAACGGGCGCCAGACCGCTGAGGAACGTGCTGATGACGTAGCCGGGATTGCCCGCCGCAGGGGTCTGACCGTCGGCGTTCTTCCAGTAGCGGTGGCTGTGGTGCAGGCGCACGTCCTTGGGGCGCGCGGCAGCGTGGTCGTAGCTCGTGCCGAGGAAGGCCTCGATGCTCTCGGGGGTATCCTTGAGCTCGTCGTCCTTCGCGCCCAGCTCGTCGGCCTCCGACGTGCCGCCCTCCGTCTTGCGCCACTCCCACCACCAGTCGGTGTTGGCGCGCACGCTCAGCGCGTAGAGCCTCCGTGCCGCAGCCGTACCCATATCCAGCGTGTAGGTCGCACGCCCCGTCGGCACGTTCTCGCCGCTGTGCTGCTGCGAGGTGAAGTTGCCGCCCTGCGTCACGTTGGTCGAGGGGACGATCTCCAGACGCAGAGGTCCCGCGCCCTGCTCGATGGTCAGCGTCGAGTTCGTCTCGTCGAAGCCGTCCGTCGGCGAGTAGGCCTGCATGGTCACCGTCCGCGGCTGCAGGGTCGGGTTCGGAAGAAGCGTGAAGGGAATATCCGCCGCTCCGCTCCGGGTCACGTTCGGGTACTCGCTCCAGTTGGTCACCCACTCCTCGCCGCTCAGGTTGCCCGTCTCGCTCTTCGAGACGAAGTACCACGGCAGATCCGCAGGCTGTGTAGCCACATGCGGTGTCACGCCCGTCGCGTCCCACGACACCCGGATGAAGTTCGGGTAGATATTCCGGGGATCGTCCGGATCGTACACGCCGTCTTCGGGGATGTCGGGGTCATCAGGCCCCACCAACTCACCACCTCGAACAGCGTCCACGTACCATTTCACTTCGTAGTAGCTCTGCTCCACGTCCAGCTTCGTACGCTCGGGGTTCTTATCGTAATTCGTCTCCTCGTCCCAGTAGCCCTCGATCTCGAAACGCCACGAACGAGGCGCCACAGGCTCGACGTTGCCGTTGTGTGCCGCGTCCCAGTTCGACGGCAGCAGCGAGAAGAGGGTCTCGCTCTCCGTCTCGAAGAAGGTGATGGCACCGCAGTTGTCCGTGCCGTCGCCGAGCGGGTGGCCCGCATAGGCGCCCGCGAAGAAGCCGTCCGGAAGAAGCGCCTTGTCCGCCTCTTCCAGCTGCTCGAATCCGCCGAGGTCGCCCTCACGGCCTTCGACGGGTCCGGCCTGCGGGTCGGAGAGGTTCATGCGGTAGGTCTGGCCGTCCTTTGTCCATGCCACGTAGTACGTGGCGCCCGCGGGCGAGCTCTTGACGATGACCTGCTGCTTGCTCTTGGGGTACTTCGGGAAGTAGAGCTTCTGCTGCAGAAGGCTCAGCGTGCGCGTGTTCTTCACGTCCTGAACCAGTTCCAGCGTCTGAGACATCCGGCCCGCCGTGAACAGCAAACGCAGCGTGCGTTCCATGAGCCCCGCGGCGTTGCTCTCGTCGAAGCGGCTCAGGCCCACGCGCAACCGGTACTGCGTGTGGGGAAGACCGTCGGTCCAGAAGTAGCTCTCGCCCTGATCCTCCTTCGTGAGCTCCTCCCACTTCCCGTCGCGGTAGATCTCGACCTTAACGTCCCCCGAATAGTCCTGCCCGTTCACCGTGACGTCCGTCTTGCGCATCGTCAGATGCCATCCCTTGTCAAGCGTCTCGTCGCCCTTGAGCTCGAAGTCCGTGAACACGGTGACCTCCTGTGCCGTACCGTCCTGATGGTAGCGAAGCTGCGTGGAGCTCAACGCCAACTTGTACTGTCCGTCCGTGACCATGTTGCCCATGCTCCCGTCGCCCGTGTCCCACGAGTAGACGTCGACCTCCATGTTTATCGGCTCCGAAGCCGCGGCATCAGCCTCCGTGGGGTAGCCGTCCCCGCGAACCCGAAGAATGTTGATGACATACGCGTGGTTGCGAAGAATGTCGTAACGGTTCTCCGCCGAGGGCTTCACGTACCCCTCGTGCTCGCTCCCGGCACCGTCCTTCTTGGCCGCGCGGTCGTAGAAGTCTATGCGGTAGTAGGTGGAGGCTCCGCCGTTATATTTGCCTTTGACAACGAGGTAGAACGCCGACGTGTTGTCGTCCGTGCCGTTGGGGGTCTCCGGCAGGTAGATCTGGCTCCGGAGCATGTTTCCCGCGTCGCCCCCCTCCTTCGTATAGGTGAGGCCCGACTCGTGGAGGGCCAGCTTGTCGTCGAACGTCGGAGCATTCACCGACAGTCCGTTGCCGGTACGGTCGAGATGCGCGGGGTCCGGGGCGATGAAGCCCTCGCGGGCCGCGTTGTGCAGCGTCACCCCCTCGATCTCGAAACTGTGACCCGCGAGGTCCGTGTCGTTGCCCTTGTAGTCGGCGCTCGTAAGGTCGTAGCGGCCCGTGAACCCGCCGTCCTCGTCCCGGAGCTGTCCCGAGAGGTTCACGCCCACGTCGATGCGTGCCACGGCGCGAAGCAGGTGGATCGTGGACACCCGGACGACCTGCGTGGTAAAGGCCGTCTGCGTCTCGCCCCACAAAGGAAGAGGAGTCGCACCATCCGCCGTGGTGTTCCAGATGGCGCCGTCGGCCTGTGAGAACCGGATCACACCCCGGGCCGCCGACAGCGTCCTGCCGCCGAGCAGCGTTTCCCAATAACCGCTCTTCGCCGCGTCGTCCGTGCCCGCATCCGGGTAGTTCGCCACGATCATCACCTTGTAGTATTTCAGCGCTTCGTCAGTCCCCTCCTGCGGCAGCTCGATGGTAAAGTGCCGCTGGTAGGCACCGTTGTTGTCGACCTCCGCGTCGCCGCCATCCCGCTCCGTGGCCGGGGCGTAACGCACGAAGTCGAACTGATCGTCCCCGGCGGCCTTCTCGTCCGCCCGGAAAAGCAGGACGTTGAACTCATCCATATTCACGATGGACTCCTGCTCGGGCGTCAGCGAATAGGTCCCCGGACGCGACGAACTCACGCCCGAGACGCTGATGCTCAGGTTCAGCGTACCCGTCTTCTCGACCGGGGGTTCGGGGTCCGCGGGAACCTCGGCAAGGTCCTTCGAGCAGCCCGCAAGCAGGAAGGCGCCGCACACGAGCGGCGTCAGGATGCGACGGAGCACACGGCGCATCGCACCGGGCCCCGGATAACTGTACAGAGGAATCATAGTATCTCTTTTTTGCTTCATTATTGTTATTGTCGTCTGTCTGAGTCTCCCCGCGGCGGATCAGATGCCGCCGATGTCCTCGACGCTGATCCAGTCGAGAACCTTCACCTCCGTAAGCATCAGGTTCGCGTCGAACTTGAAGCCCCACTCGTCGTTGCGCCACAGAAGCTCCTCGCTCAGGCTGCCGCCCTTGCTCTCCAAACACTTCCGGATAAGATCCCGCACGTTCTCGTCGTAGAGCTTCGACGTGCCGTTCCAGATCGTCAGGCGCATGTCGTCGGTAAGGTGCAGCGTGTGGAAGACGGCCGTAAGGTCCGAGCCGCTCACGCTATGGTCCGGGGTGTAGCTCAGCGTAGGGCTCTCCTGCGTCAGCGGCTCGTTCTGGCTGTTGTAGACGCCGTTTTTGCCCGTGAGCTGGATCGTGTAGCCCGTGGGGTTCGGCCCGTACGTGCCGGGAGCGGCGCCCTGCAGGATCACATGGACCGCGTTCGTGTTCTTGCGCACCGAGACCGTACCCTCGACAGGCGTGCGCTGGCCGTCCGTCGTGAACGTCTGCATGCCCCCCAGCACATAGCCCAGCTCCTGCCAGTTCGGGTAGGGACGACCCACCTGACCGTTCTCGTGCCGCAGCTTCAGGCGCATACCGCCCAGCGTGCCCGTGCCTTCGAGCGTGTAGTCCTCCTGACGGTGGTTGGCCCACACCACGGCCGTGTAGCTGCCCGCGGCCTGCGGAACCTTGAAGCGCACCGTCTGGTTCAGAACCTCCTCCGAGCCCAGAGGACGGCTCTGAACCAGCTCGCCCGTACTCCCGTCGTAGAGGAAGAACTCGCCGAACTCGGCAGTCTCCGACCAGAGATCCCGATCCTGAGGGTTCTGCGTATAGGAGAGTTTCAGCGTGACGTCCGTCTGGCAGTCGCTCAGATCCTCTTTCGTGCAACCGCCGCTCGGAAGCACTGCGACGCACAGCATGA
>OGNU01000878.1_pt1 | contig 11460 bp, 7 predicted proteins | sample 1573581 | NCBI WGS metagenome assembly OGNU01 (sample SAMEA2581992, study PRJEB24529) | metagenome | biome: Human gut stool | place: China | collected 2011 | reverse complement strand
ATTGGCTACAATCGAATAACTATAATATAAATGAACTGGAGCGAATCCTTTTAGGAGGTAACTCATCTTCACAAGCAGAAAAATGGTTTAGATGGGGACTGGTTTCTGTTACAGGACTAATCCTTCCGGCTGTGGGTGGATTAGCTGTCAGTTTACTAAATGAAAAAATTCCATCATTCTCCCAAAAGATTCCAAATATTTTCTTCGATCATGTATTATCTCAAGTTTTTAATACTAGAAAAAACAGGAATGCTTTGCTTGCTTTGAAATGACATTAGTTTGTCGAAATTTTCAATAATTCACTTGATTGTTTTTTCCCACTACTAAATAAGGCTACAAATATTTGGTAATTTCATTTGAGTGGATGTTTACAAATAAAGTTGATTAAAAAAATCACTATATTATTTTTATCTTTATTTCAAAAATTAGCCGGCTGACCTTCACAGGCTAACCGACTATCACACAATATAAGTTTTTTATTATGAACAAAAAGTAATCCTCATTTTGGGGGAGAAAGCAATCTTACACAAGCGTTCCTGTTTGCCTCATTGGGTGAATAATCGTCAATCCCCCCTTCTGAAACAATTTCAATACGGTTGCTTGGCACGGCACGTTTGATAAGCTGGGCCTTGATGTATTCCGCACGGCAAAGCCCCAATGAATTGTTGAGCGTTTCATTACCCGTGGCATTGTCTGCCGCTCCTGAAACCCGGATATGCAACCTATGCTTATTGGCAATCCGGGCTATCCCGTCAAGGTTGATGAGTTGCGAGGTATCAGTCAGATGGCCGGTATTCAGGACAAAGAAGAAATAGATAGGTGCCCCGACATACAGGCTGTCGGAAACAAGCTGTGAGGCATCACTATCTAAATGGTGGGTATGCTGTCTTTGTGAAACAATTTGCTCATTGGTATGTGCCGCCGGATGAGCGGAAGATGTAGAGTCGCTTGCCTCCGTCAAGGGTGATTGATTCAACCTTGCGCGAAGCGAATTTAATCCGCTGTAATTGTTTCTCGGATAGCCGGAAGAAGCGGTTTGGCTTTCTGCGTTGCCGACAAGTTCGGACAGCTTATCAGCGTATCGGTCTAACAGACCTTCCAACTCCAGAATCTTCTTCAACTCGGCGATAATGGCCAGGTTCATGGCATTGTTTTTCTGTAATCCCCGGTTCTTCCCTGCCAAACACAAGGCATGAACAGCCAGTTCCTCATTCTGTCTTATATAAGGAACAGGGTCTATCACCTTCCGCCAACCGACCTTGCCAATCGTAAAGGAGATTCCTGCCGTCAGGCCCACTAAATTATCCCCGAATTGGTCTGAAGCACCATAACCGTCGAAGTCCTTGAAAGTCGTGGTGCCACCCAGTTCCGCAAGCAAGTGGAAACGGTCTGTAAGACGGTATCTGCCCTGTATGCCGTAGGAAAGAGCAAACGGATGGTGGCCGCTCCCCTTGTGGTGAATGATACCGGCTCCCGCATAAGGGATGAGACTCCAACGGCACGGTGTATTGCCCCTATCCAAGCCTGCCAATACATTCCAAAGCAAATCCGCATGGCAGAATTGATATGATTGTGTTTCCAACCGTGAATCCTTGAATCGGAAACCCTGATAGGACAAGCGACCTCCTATAGCTGGCGTGAACCATTTGCCTGCCGAAACAGCCAATGTAGGCTTCATCCTGCCAAATAAATCTTCACACCCTAATGGTGAACCCAAGAAAGCGGAAGTACCGCCGGAAACATTCAGGAACCAGTTATCTTTCCACGTGGAGACGGAAACGACATCGGTCAGGTAAGAAGGCTGTACCGTTTCCCACTTCTCCTTGAAATACTCTCTGTGACGGGTACACACCGTATCGGCTATATTCACATTGTAAGCCTGTGCTCCCATCGAAAATGCCATTGGCAACATAAACAAAAATATTCTCTTCATTCTATCTAAAATTTGGTTTGTGATACAAAGAAACAACGTGACCGATCTATGCCTGAACGTATGGAAGCCTATCACGCCGTCTTTAACAAGTATTCTTTTTTACTTCTCCCAATCAGACTGTCAATCAGACTTCATGGAGAGTGAATTTCTCTTATTTTTTACGGACGCTCTTTCCACCGGCAGGCTTCATCATCCGGTGTGCCCTCTGCAAGCAACGCCTTGCCCATGTCCGGTCGTCCTCGTCCTCCTTCCTTCTCCAGGGCAGGTCGCTTCCCCCTCCGCCACCTCCATGCCCTTCGGCAAAGGTGGTGGCCAAATCGACATAATTGGCGAAAAGGTAAATGGCGCACTTGAATATATCTTCGCCACGTTCGGCCATGTCCTTAATCAATGAATCATCGAACACGCTTTGCGCCTCTTTCCCCAAACTTTGGAAATGCGTCCTGAACTCCCGGATGATGTCACCGACCATGGCTTCCGCCAATCTGTATCGGACCTGGTTCTCCAGATTATAAGTAGCTAGTCTCACTTCCTCCCTGTAACTCTCCACCTTGTCTTTCGATTCGGCCTCCAGTGTTTTCAACTCCGACAATTTGCAGTCGGCTTCCGCCAATTTCTCCCGTTTGTCGGACAGGTTTTCAAGTACTTTCTGAAGCTCATAATCAAGCTTAGCGATGCGTTTCTGGAGTTCTTCGGAATCCCCTTTGCCCGTCCTCAAATCAGTGGCCACTGTTCTGATTTCTTCCTCCAATTCCAGTTTCTTTTGTTCCTGATTGGCAATCATGGTAGATAATCCTTTCACTCTTTTTTCTGCCAGACGGATGTCCGAATGGAGTTGTCGAAGCAGCTCACGGTCGTTCCCAATCTGTTTCTCCAGCGCGGTACATTCACGGCTCAACGCACGCCTGTATTCTTCCGTTGTGCGGTGCTTGGTGCCGGTCACGCTCACGCTGTCTCCACGGTTCAATCCCCACTTCCCATTGACTTTGGCAAGCTCGTCGTGGAGTGCGAACAGACGCTCTTTGAAGTCATAGATATTTCCTCCGAAAATCTTGTTGAACGAAATCTTATTCCGTTCATCTACCGGTATCACGGTGCAATGCACGTGTGGGTTGAGTTCGTCAAGGTGTACATAGAAGCCTATGACATTATCCTCCCCCCATTTGTCACACGCAAACCTGTACACGTCCTGCGCCCAAAGTTCTATATCCTTGTTGCGCCGGATATGTGAGTTATCGGCTCCATGCGTGAGGTTTACTTTCTGGCCGCCAAAGGCTATCTCGTGCATCCTCTCCCTGGAGCCTCCAAAGATGATATTCGCCACAGTACGGAACTTCGGTTCGGTAAGCCCGGCGTTGGGGTCTTTGATACTACGCTCACGCAAGGTTTCCGCCATGCGATCCGGTATGGATTTGGACTTATCCACCGGAACAACCTTACCTCCTTTGATGACTTCAAAGTTAAGCCGTTCACGGGTGCGGTCATAGTTGCCGTGCTTCGATGCCCATTCCCAACCTCTTTCCGTCCAGTTGCGCTGATGCTCGTCGCTTTGACCGGTGGTCATGCCCTTTCCGGGCCTGATGTCCATAACCTGTTTGATGTTGTTCGCCATGTGTCCTATATGCTATTTTTACAGCTTGCTGCCGCCTTTGCGGTCTCTGCATTTTGCCCGTCCGGGGCAAAGTGCGTATTAGGCTACGTGCTGGAAGCACTTCCTTCCGGACGGGCAAGCCCGGCGTAAAACTGGAGGTCAAGACCTCGCATGAGGGTTACGCTTCCGCAAGTGGAAATAAGGGCATACCCGGTGAGTCTAAAAGGAGAGGCAGCAAGCAGGGTTCTATTGGTTGGTTTGGGGTATTTTCCCAGCCTTCTCTTGATTGATTCCCTCAAAATAGGGAGCGTAGTATTCCCAAAGCAGGCGGAGGTCTTCTGAAACCTTGTCTGGTATCAAGGCTAATAAATATTCCGGAACTTTCGGGCATTGTACGTCAATCAGGTTCAGACCTGCCGATGCGAGTAGTTGAAGGTATATTGCCACATCCCTGTGGCAAACCTCGCAGTACACTCTCTCCAATGTGGCGGAAAGCGTTGGATTGGCCGGAAACAAGTTCGTCCTTTGCAGGATTATATGGGCGAACAGCTTATGCAAGCGTTCCCCGATGCCGGCTCCGCTATCTGTCACCGGCATGGATAGAACATGTTCGGTAGTTGTGATGAACTGTACAGCCGATTCAGCCATTTCCTCCAGGCACAGGTAACCACATATCCACTTATTGATGCGTTCTTCCTCCGGTGACATCATACGGGGCTGCAAGCCTTCCGTTCCCGGCAACGTGTAATTCATTGTTATCAGGAAAAACTTCTTGTGTGCGTCTATCCTCGCCATGCCGAATTTCTCCAACGCATCGAGGAAACTGCGCGTCGTGGCACGGTGCCATTTCCATTGCCGGGCAAGGTTGCTGACGGTCGTGACGAATTGCCCTTTCCGCAAGGTGACGTTCGTTCCGAAATAGGTCAGGCTGTCACGGCTTTCACCGGATGCCTTGTCGAGTAAGTCACAGAGGGCATCCATTTTGGAGAATCTTTCTTCTTCATCCGAACGGAGGAACTCAAGCAGTTCCTTGTCCGCAATTATTCTGTAATTGATGTATTCCTTCTTCATGAATTTATGATGATTATATAGTCTTCGAACGGTAATAAAAGCAGGGAAAACATTATCATTTCTTCCTATACCCCCAGTTTCGATAATGCGGAATGATACTTTCAGGATTCTCTAAAAACGATTGTCTTAAAAAGGGCTTCTTTACCATGCGGCAAACCGACAATGAGGGGTAAAACGCCGCCCCGAAAATCAGTGCGCCAATGGTAACGCCAAGCGACAGGAAGTGAGGGGTAAACAGGCAGACAACAGAGAATACCGCCACTCCGAGAAGTGTCCGCTCCTGCTGCAAAAAGCGGAATACCCGTTCTGAAATCCGATGGGAGAACAGCAACAGGCATACCACGGACGAGGGGGCCAGTTCCAACGGTAGCTTGAACAAAGAGAGGTGGTAGAAGTGGAACATGAGCAGGGTTGAAAGCAATACCAGCCTGTAACACTTGCGGAAGTTATGGCTGAATGCCATACGCAGGTAGAACTTAGTCATGGACGGTTTGGACTTCTTTCTGTGATAAAAGAAAGGAAGCACTAAAAACGTGAGTAGAAAAAGCAGATAAAGGGATTTTACAATCATGGTTATCTATGTCTTAGGGTTCTAATTCGAGTTTAATGAAATGATTGGAAGCAATACGGACAATATCTTCCACATCAGTATATAGCAATGCTTCCGATTGGTAGCGTAACTTGAAATCGGGATTGCGTTTCAATGAACGCACGGCACTGTCCAATTTGTATTCCGGTATGCTCAATACATGGCCTTTGGGATAGACGCTGTTCGGGACTTTCGCCACCAAGTACAGGACACGGCAATGCACCGGATGCAACTCTCCACCCTTCTGGACGGAGTTCGGCTCACAGAAGCGTGCCAGCAGCAGCGCGTCCGAGCCGAACCGGTGGACGGTGGAGCAGTATACTTCTGTTTTATTATACAAAATCTCGGTAGAATGTTCCATACGCCCAGCCGAAATCCTCCGACAAAATATTGTGTCCCGAAAGATGAAAAAATTATGCAAGAAAGAAAAGCAGCAGACCCGCCTGGCAGGTCTGCTGCTTTTGATGCGTTATTCGCGCGCTATCTGCTAAAAATTATTCAGCGGTGATAGCACCGGTGGGGCAAGCGCCCTCGCAAGCGCCGCAATCGATGCAAGCGTCTGCGTTCACAACTGCAACGCCGTTCTCAACAGCGACTGCACCAACGGGGCAAGCGCCCTCGCAAGCGCCGCAGCCAACACATGCGTCAGAAACCTTGTGTGCCATAATAGAACTCTCCTTTATCTCCCCGTGCTCAGTATTTATGAAGAAATCTGCCCCTGCACGGCTCTGGCAGACCCCTCGGAAATCGTATCCTTGACTGCATTTTAACAAAGCCGTTTCAAAAAGGCAAGACTAACCGTACCCACCCAAAAGCAATTTTTCGTTTTTTGGTGGGTTGCACAAAAGCACGGGCTAACTTTTGGAGAAATTTGAAGAGGTTTTTTGGCGAAAATCACGAAGCAAAGTTAGTTTTAACAGACTAACCGTTCGGAGACCCTGCCATTTCCAGCCTCTTATTTTTTATCTTTTCTGCCGCAGCCGGGGCAGGACGAGGTGCCGTCGGCGTTGGCCGAAGCCACCACCGGGGCGGGATTGCGCACATCGGAATAATCGTCGTCCGGGTCGGGGCGGCGGGGTGCGCGCTTGCCGCCGGAGATATACTCGCAGACGCTCACCTTATAGTACCGGGGCGCGAAGGCCTCGGTGCCGCAGCGCACCCGCAGATAGCCGGAGATGGGGTTGACCTCGAGCACGGTGCCGAGGCCGTCCGGCGTGCGGACGGTGCTGCCCACCATGGGCATGATGCTGTTCAGGTACTCGTAGGCGCTCTCCTCGTAGGCCAGACAGCACATCAGGCGGCCGCAGGCACCACTGATCTTGGTCGGGTTGAGGGAAAGACCCTGCTCTTTTGCCATCTTGATGGAGACGGGCTGAAAGTCTTTCAGGAAGCGGCTGCAGCAGAAGGGCTGGCCGCAGATGCCCAGACCGCCTATCATCTTGCTCTCGTCGCGCACGCCGATCTGGCGCAGCTCGATGCGGGTGTGGAAGATGCCGGCCAGGTCCTTGACCAGCTCACGGAAGTCCACACGGCCATCGGCGGTGAAATAGAACATGATCTTGGAGCGGTCGAGGGTGTATTCGGCCTCCACCAGCTTCATTTCCAGCCCGTGGCGGGCGATGCACTCCTGGCAGGTGTGGTAGGCGCGCTTTTCGTCCTCACGGTTCTGGCGCATCCGGCGCACATCCACGCTGTCGGCCATCCGGGTGATGGGCTTGAGGGCCTTGGGGACAGCGGAGTCGGCGATCTCCTTCACGCCCTGCACCACTTCGCCGCACTCCACGCCCCGGGCCGTCTCGACGATAACATAGTCGCCGGTCTTGATGGGGGTGTCTGCGGGGTCAAAATAATAGGTCTTGCCGTTGTCCTTGAAACGGACGGATATAACTTTCTTCATAGCATTCCTCTTTGGGGCCGTATCGAACGTATATAAGCCCGGAACATGGGCCTTATGCAGTCTGGATAGGCGCTGTGCCTGAAATTGCGATAAAATTCCATTCTGCATTCTAGTATAGCATAATCCGGCCCGTATTTCCACGAAATATGGCAAGAAAGTAGCCGGGATCTTCCCATTGACTTCCTAAACGAAGGTGGATTAAGGAAAGTTTTGTTAAATATTAACTTCAGGACTATTGCAAGGGAGATTCCCTCGTGTATAATAGGAACGATAAGAAGCGTTCAGAGGGTGCTGCCGTGGTTGCGGCGTACCTTTTGCCGCGCGGCGGCATAAAAAAGAAATGGATAGGAAATCATGGAAAAATTCAGTGTCAAAAAGCCGTTCACCATCCTTGTTGCGGTCATCATGGTCCTGCTGCTGGGCTTCGTGTCCATCACGAACCTGCAGACGAACCTTCTGCCCGACATCAGCACGCCATACCTCATGGTGGTCACCGTCTACCCCGGTGCCAGCCCGGAGCGTGTGGAGTCAGAAGTCTCCGATGTGATGGAGAACGCGCTGGGTACAGTGTCCGGCGTCGAGAGCATCACGGCGACCTCGGCAGAAAACTACAGCCTTCTGCTCATGAAATTTGCCGAAGGCACCGACATGAACAGCGCGATGGTCAAGACCTCCAATAAGGTGGACCAGACCGCGTCCAGTCTGCCCGGCACCTGTCTGACCCCCTCCATCATCGAGTACAGCCTGAACATGAACGCCTTTATGACGGTGGCTGTCAGCCGGGAGGGCAGCGATGTCTACGATCTGTCGGACTTCGTGGATAACACCCTCGTGCCCTATGTGGGCCGCACCAGCGGCGTTTCCAGTGTGTCGGCCAACGGCCTCATCGAAAAGATGGTGCAGGTGCAGCTGAATCAGGATAAGATAGACGAAGTGAACGCCCGCCTGCTGGAACTTATCGACACCCAGCTGGCCGACGCCCGCGCCCAGCTCGATGACGCCGAGGCCCAGATCGCCGCGGGCCGTGCCGAGTACGAAAAACAGCTGAAAAACTTTGGTGACACGGTCTCTGACACCGTCATGGCCCAGATGGGTACGGAGGTGGCCGACGCCGTCACCGTCGTGCGCGACCAGGCGCAGGCTTTGCTGAGCAGCATCAACCAGCTCATCGGCGTGGTCAATGAGCCGGAGATCCAGCAGGCCCTCATCGACGTCCGCGACGGCCTGCAGCGGGTCGTGGACCAGTTCAACCAGACCGGTATGCGGGACATCGACTCCCTCATCGAGATCGTCGGCGAGCTGCGCGACATCACCGATAAGCTCACCAGCGCTCTGCAGGAGCTGCAGGGCCGTCTGGGTACCAGCGACGGCACCGTCTCCGACCTTGCCGACGAGCTGGAAGTCTCCAACAGCCTGAGCACCATTTATAAGACTCTGGACGAGGTCATCAAAGCCATGGACAATGTCCCCGGCCTGATGAACCAGTTCTCCGTCGCTCTGGGCAGCTATTCCAGCCAGCAGCTCAGCGCCTATATGCAGTTCACCGAGGCCCGGGAGAAGCTGAAGGACTACGAAAACCAGCTGGAAGACGCCAAGCAGCTCTACGAGGAGACCAAGGAAAAGGCCCTTGCCAGCGCCGATGTGGCCAAGCAGCTGGACATCAAGACCCTCGCCCAGCTCATCTACGCTCAGAACTTCTCGATGCCTGCCGGCTACGTCGCCGATAAGAGCGGCGAGTCCTGGCTGCTGAAGGTCGGCGAAGAGTACGACAGCGTTTCGGACATTGAGGGCGCACTTCTGCTCCACGTCGATGGCTTCGGCGATGTCCGCCTCTCCGATGTGGCCGACGTGGCCGTCATCGACAACGCCGAGGCCAGCTACACCCGCCTGAACGGGGAGCGGGCCGTGGTGCTGAAAATTTTCCGCAACGCCAATTCCAGCGCCAGCAGCGTCTCGGACGGCTGCCTGAATGCCTTCAAGGAGCTGCAGGCTCAGTATTCTGACCTTCACGTCGTCGTCCTGTCCAACCAGGGCAACTACATCACCATCATCGTCAACAGCATCATCAGCAGTATGCTGGTGGGCGCTGCGCTGGCCATCATCGTGCTGGCCATCTTCCTGAAAGACATCAAGCCCACCCTCGTGGTCGGCGTCAGCATCCCGCTGTCCGTCCTGTTCGCCGTCGTTCTGATGTACTTCACCGGCCTCGACATGAACATCATGACGCTGGCGGGCCTGTCGCTGGGTGTCGGTATGCTGGTGGATAACTCGGTGGTCGTCATCGAGAACATCTACCGTCTGCGGGGCCGGGGCGTACCGGCGGCCCGCGCCGCCGTGCAGGGCGCTCGTCAGGTAGGCATGTCGGTGGTGGCCTCTACCCTTACTTCGGTCTGCGTCTTCCTGCCGGTGGTGTTCGCCTCCGGCACGGTGCGCAGCCTGCTGCAGCCCATGTCCATGTGCATCGGCTACTGCCTGATGGCCTCTCTCATCGTGGCCATCACTGTCGTGCCTGCCGCTGCTTCCACTGTCCTGAAAAAGGCTGAGCCGAAGCGTCTGGTCTGGTTCGAAAAGATTCAGGATAAGTATGCCCACAGCCTCGAGTGGTGCCTGCAGCACCGCGCTCTGCCGCTACTGGCCGCTGTCGTGCTGCTGGCTTTCTGCGGCTGGAAGGTCTTCTCCATGGGCGTCGTCCTTCTGCCCGAAATTTCCAGCAATGAGGCCACCATCGCCCTCTCCACCGACGACGGCCTGACCAAAGAGGAATCCTACGGTGTGGCCGGACAGGTCGTGGAGGCCGTCATGGCCGTGGACGGCGTGGAAGAGGTGGGCGTCACCACCGATACCACTGTGGCCGGCATCGACATCGGTCAGCTGGGCCTGCCCAGCGCTATCACCGACCTGCTGAGCGCCGCCAACAGCTACGGCAGCTACCAGTTCAACGTCATGCTGGACGAGTCACTGTCCTCTACCCGGATCGCCGCTGTGGAGCAGGCCCTGAACGATGCGGTGGCCAGCGTCGAGAACTGCACCGGCACCGTCGAGATCAGCGGTATGCAGGACCTGACCAGCCAGCTGAGCAGCGGCCTCTCTGTCAAGATCTACGGCCCCGACGCCGATACCATTACCGCACTGGGCGATAAGGTCGTCCAGATGGTCAACGACACCGAGGGCTTCGCCAATGCCGCCACCGGCCTCGGTCAGGGCGATGCGACCATCAATCTGGACATCGACCGCGACAAGGTCCGCGCCTACGGTCTGACGGTTGCGCAGGTCTACCAGCAGATCGCCGCCAAGCTCACCACCACCACCACGGCGGAGACCCCCGTCACCGTGGACGGCTCCACCATGAAAGTCCAGATCAGCGACAACCTTGACCCTGTGACCAAGGAAAACATGATGGACATGACCTTCACCACCAGCGTCATGGACGCCACCGGCGCCATCACCACCGGCACCTGCACGCTGGGTGACATCGCTACCTGGTCCACCGGCACCGCCCCCGACTCCATCACCAGCGAGAACCAGACCCGCTACATCACGGTGTCTGCCGACACGCTGGACGGCTACAACACCACGGTTCAGTCCCGTGTGCTGCAGAAGACGCTGGACGACTTCGCTCTCTCCGATGAGATGCCTGAGGGCTGCTCCTTCTCGCTGGGCGGCGAGTCCTCCACCGTCAACCTGATGGTCGATGAGATGGTGCAGTGGATGGCTCTGGCCCTGCCCTTCGTCTATCTGGTCATGGTGGCTCAGTTCCAGAGCCTGCTGTCCCCCTTCATCGTCCTGTTCACGGTGCCGCTGGCCTTCACCGGCGGCCTGCTGGGTATGCTGGTCACCGGCCAGCAGCTGACCATGATCTCCCTGATGGGCTTCATCGTCCTGATGGGTACCGTCGTCAACAACGGCATCGTCTTCGTGGACTACGCCAACCAGCTGCGTCTGGGCGGTCTGGAGCGCCGTGCGGCCCTTGTCGCCACCGGCAAGACCCGTATGCGTCCTATCCTCATGACCACTCTGACCACTGTTCTGGCCATGCTGCAGATGGTGTTCAGCAACGATATGGCGAGCCAGCTCATGAGCGGCATGGCCATCGTCATCATCTGCGGCCTGAGCTATGCCACCCTGATGACCCTGTACATCGTCCCCATCCTCTACGACATCCTCTTCAAGAAGCCGCCGCTGGTGGTCGATGTGGGTGACGACGGAATGGACGACATCCCCGATGATGCCGCCGAGTACATCGCACAGTCGAATGCCGCCGCGGCTCAGCCAGAGACGTGACCTTTACATTGAAACGCAAAAGAGACTGCCGCAGCGCGGCAGTCTCTTTTTTGAGTGAGGGCAAAGCCTCTCCCTTTGGGAGCAACGGCGACGACCGC
>OGNU01000873.1_pt1 | contig 11496 bp, 9 predicted proteins | sample 1573581 | NCBI WGS metagenome assembly OGNU01 (sample SAMEA2581992, study PRJEB24529) | metagenome | biome: Human gut stool | place: China | collected 2011 | reverse complement strand
TCTGCACTAAACCCACCCCCGCCTCCTGAATCCGTTTCTCCACCTCCGAGGGAACACTGATCCGCATCAACTCCGAGGCCGTCGTGATCGACTCGAAACGCAACTCGCTCAACTCCTTCTCCATACTCACCTTCTTCATGTACAACTTCTCCGTCGCGTACCCGTTAGCGATATAAACGATTCCCAAAAAAGTCAGGAAAAGAATAAACCCGATGTTCTTACGCAACACCGTGTCCGCCAGCAATCGCCCGTCCAGCAACTCCTTCATCGAATCCCCCAGCACCTCCTTCTGTTCCTGCAACGGTGGCACAAAATCCCTTACCTTCTTTTTCTTAAACCACATAGTAATTAATTTAAAATTTAAAGTTTAGAATGAAAAAGATTCCGTGATTACCGATTCTATGATTGAGTGATTAAAATCACTTAATCACCAATCACCTAATCACTTAATCATCTTTTCGTTTTTCCGCGATCCGCAACTTCGCGCTTCTCGCTCTCGGGTTTCTTTCAATCTCTTCCTCCGACGGCACGATCACCTTCCGGTTCACCAACTCGAAATTCCGTTTCACGTGACCATAAAAATCCTTCTCCACCTTCCCCTCGAAATTACCGCTCTTCAAAAAGTTCTTCACGATCCGGTCTTCCAACGAGTGATACGTAATCACCACCAACCGACCGCCGGGACGCAACGCCCGATCCGCCTCTTTCAACATATCTTCCAGTGCCTCCAACTCCCCGTTCACCTCGATACGCAAAGCCTGATACACCTGCGCCAAGTACTTCTTCTCCTTCTGTTTCGGCACGCAGGGAGCGATCACCTGCAAAAACTCCTCCGAGCGAGTGATCATCTTCTCCGTCCGGGCCTTCACGATCAGGTCAACCAACCGTCTCACGTTATCCACCTCCCCGTAATTCCTGAAAATCCGGGTCAAATCCTCCTCGCTATATGTATTCAGAATATCCGTGGCCTTCAGCCGGCTCCGCTGGTTCATCCGCATGTCCAACTCCGCGTCAAACCGGAAGGAGAACCCCCGCCCCGCCTCGTCGAACTCGTGCGACGACACGCCCAAGTCGGCCAGAATCCCGTCCGCCTCGTCGTACCCGCAGTACCGCAGGAAATTCCGCAGATACCTGAAATTATGATTCACGAAAATAAACCGACTATCATCCGGCACGTTAGCCAGCGCATCGGAATCCTGATCGAAACCGATCAGGCAACCATCTTTCAATCGTTTTAAAATCTCTCTCGAATGACCGCCGCCCCCGAAAGTCAAATCAAGATACACCCCATCCGGATCAATATTCAACCCAGAAACGGACTCTTCCAACAATACCGGCACGTGATACATGGTTACACAAATTTAAAGTTAAAAAACGAATCCTATCCTCTTCGAATCCCTCCTTCTCCGCCACACAAAACCCTGTAATCTCAACGGTTCATGTTCACAGGTACACAATGTGACCTATGGAGCAGACCGGTCGGTACAGGGCACGAAAAAAGTAAGTCGAGGGAAATTCCCTCGACTTATTTTTATACTCTGATCCCAAGTTTACATGAACATGAAGCATCTGGAGGCGGCCATGGACGATGCCTCTATTGCCGGCTGACTTCATTCAGCCGGAGCCTGCAAACAATTTTGCGCATAAATCTTGACGGGACCAACAATTTTGCGCATAAATCTTGACGGGACCAAATTTGCGAAAAGTCCTTGACAATATCCAAAATTTTATGATGCTTTGAGTTAAAAGGCGAAATACGTTTACGAGAGCGGGCTGAGACAAATCTCAGCCTGCTCTTGTGTTGATAATAATGACCGCTAATACATTATGACATAGAATCTGAATTAAGTTTCTGGAAATCCAACCATATCCTTGTTAAGTCAAGTTTTTCTACGGAGTATTTGCTATTGCCATCATCAAAGATGCCAGAACCGCCAGAAGCAGTACGGTCATGTTGATCGTATTGGTATATGTATTCATTCCCAGAAACTGTATGTATTTTTATTGCGAAGCCCTGATTTCCAAGTAATAAAGTATTCTGGGAAGGCTCAAGAAGATCCTCACTAATTCGCATTTTTGTAAGCAGATTATATAGGCGCTCTATTTCTTCTGAGTCATTTAAAATAACTTCCTCGTTATCAAGAATACTGCGGAATTCAATTCGGTCAATATCTACTTTAGCAAACGGAAAGTCATAATATGCAATTCTTGAAATGTGAGAATAAAGTGAAGCCGCAACCCCAAACAGGACCAGTAACAATACACTTGCTCCGAAAATGCGTAAGCGTTTCATTTATTCGCACCTCTCAAGCTGGATTAGCCAGCATAATAACCGTACCCTTGCATTGTAAACCTATGTCCGCTACTTTCGTTGACAAAAGACCAGTCCCCCGACGTGTTGTATATTACGCCAGCACAATAATCTCCAACTGCCGGGTCCATAAATGCATAGGAACCAAAATTTTCGTTTACTCCGCAAATTACAACCGCATGCCCATACCCTGCGTAAGAATAAGCTCCAATAATAGGTCGATCATTACATAACTCATCATGCGCAAAGCTCTGGTTAATATTTCGTGAGGATGTACTTGCATAGTCAGCATCAAACCACTCGTTAAATTCGCTAATCACTCTGCTCAAAGATAGTCCTTCAAAGCATCTTTGGAATCCGCAAAAAACTGTTTTCTTTGAGCAGATGGATCGTTCGTAGTATAACACAACAAGTACAAAAGTAAAAGTTTAATTCCTATGCTTGTCCGATATCCATCGAACAATTCTCGTTATCTGCCCCAGCAAGGAAGAAGATAGTCAAATAGTAGTCGGAGTGTCTCGCAGGTCATGAAATCTGATGGAGCCGCTCCCGTTTTTCATCATACGCAAACCGCATACTTCACGCGATTCCCATACTGCATCGATTTGAGCAGTCCCAGCTTTTCAAACTTCAACACAAAGCTGCGGATCGTCGCGTAGGCGGCGTTCCCAAAGTCCTTTTCCAACCGCTTGGTGGAAAACTCTGCATCGCCGTAAGCGGACAGAACAAACTCCCACAGTGCTTTTTCCTTTTCTGTGACCTGCCCGTGGGACAAAGCCTCCTGGAATACGGCAGTGGTCTGAGCAGCCGGAAGCGCCTCGTTCAGCTTATGATATACATGTTCAATGAAGTAGGCCAAAAACGGCGTCGCGTCCAGCATACCGCTGATCCTTGCGTTTTCTTCCACCAGCGTATAGGCGTCATAATACCCCTTGCGGCTTTTGTTGATATACTCAGAGAGCGGCACAAACAGCGCCGAGGAATACCCTTGCTGCACCAGATACCACAAATGCATCAGCCGCGCCATTCTGCCGTTGCCGTCAAAGTATGGGTGCAGATACGCCATGTAGAAATGGATCAGCGCCGCTTTCAGCAGATCGTTGATCTCGGATTCTTCATGGATAAACGCAACCAGCTCTCCCATGCGCTCCGGCAGCGCCTGCCAGAGAAGGCCCGTGTGCTCCACCTTTGCGCCGACCACATACACGCTGTCATGCCGGTAGAAATGACCGGGCAGCAGCCGTTCCTCCTCGGGGAGATAGGCTCCGATGGCCATTTCATAGAGCTGGTGAATGGTTTCCTCGGTGATTTGATTCGCCGGGTCGCTGATGAACTCCAGTCCCTTTTTCATGCCAAAAATACGGTTTTCGCTTTCGTCTGTTGGCGCAAGGCCGGAAAGGATCTTGCGGACGCTGTCGCGGGTAAAGTCCACCTGCTCAATAGTGAAGGTGGAAACGATCTCCTCCTCCATAGCCTTGACACCGTAAAGCTGTGTGCTGTTCTGCGGCGTCAAAAGCACTTTGGCAGCGGAAAGGCGCACCTGCGCAATGCTGCTCAGATAGACAATGTTCTGCCCGGAGAAATCCTTGAGCGGCAGCGAATGATAGAAGCCGTTTTTCAGCAGTTCCGTGAACTCTTTGATGTCGGCCTGCGGGAATTTATAGCCGAGTTTTCTCAAATCCAGGACATTTTTATCGGACAGCATCTTGGTAAACAATGCGGCATCCATGAAAGCGCCTCCATTTCTGATTGCAATTAGTATCAACAAGTATCAGTATAGTGGAGTGTGCCCAAAATTACAAGAGCGAAACAGGTTTTTGATAATTTTCAATGTGTCTCCTTAAATCAATCTGCCAGTGCCTGCTCCTCCCACCATGTTCTCTGCGGCGTTGCGTCATACCCCGCGTCCTGCTCCGCCTCCGCTTTGGCGGTGCGGATGGCCTTCTGCGCGGAGAGCCACCGGCCGTAGACCCCGCCGTACAAGTCCTTTTTCAGCTTCCGCAGCGCGGCCTTGAACGCCTTCTCCGCTCCGCTGAGGCCGTTGTAGTTGAGGTAGATCGCCAGCTCCTGAAAGGTCATGCCAGCCTCGTCCGGCTGGCCGATGCCAAGGTAGCTCCGCACCAGATTCAGCGCTCTGGGCATCAGCACCTCCCCTATCCGCTGCATCAGCAGCGTCCGGTATTCTTTTATCAACGCCCCAGCTACCTTGGCAGATACATTCAGTTCTCCGCACACCACCTTGACCAACTTAGCATCAGATGAGTCACATGCCTCCGCACAGAGGTATGCCACCCTGCGCAGTTGATTGTACCGGCTGACTGGAATGGACAAAGAGGAAGAATACTGTGCAGCGTAGTCCATCATCGCCGCTTCCATCACGGGTGTCGCATAGGTCAGCAGTTTTGTTCCATGGGTGGGGTCAAAGTGCCCCGCCGCGTCCAGCAGTGCCAGCGCCGCCTCCTGCTTCAAATCCTCCGTCTCACACCATGGTGTGTACGCCCGCGCCAGTCCGGTGAGGTACCCCTCGTTCTGTGAGATAAGCCGCTCCGCGGCGTTTTTGTCTCCGGCTTGTATTCGCAAAGCCAGCTCTTCGTTGCAGGGGCTATCTCCTGCAACGGTGTACATATTTTTCGTCACAGGAACGCCCCCCTCCTCATTTCAGCCGTTTTTCCGCCTCCGCGTAAATGTGTTCCAATTCCATATCCCGCGCATATCCGTCAGCGGCGTAGTCATTGTTCATCAGCGCCTTGTCCCGGTAGTTCCCCGCCAGACAAAGCGCCTCCTGTCTTAGTTCGTCGGAGATCTTTCCCCGCCAGTGATGCTTGCGGATGGTGTCGGTGCGGGTATTGAACAGGCGGTAGACCGGGTGCTGCTTGTTCTGCTCTTTCTGGTGCTTCATCGCGCCGTACTGCCGACAGGTATAGCGATTGTCCTGCGGTGCGACGCCGTCGCAGTATTTGGGGGTGTGACCGTTGGTGGTCAGAAAGTATCTCCCGCAGCCTTGGCACTGGCTGGGTGCGTGGCCGTGGTGCAATCCGTTCATCAGGTCATAGGTGTAAAAATCTGTGAGCCGCAGGAAATATACCCGCTCCACAAACACCATTTCTTTTTCGTTTTTAGGACTGCGGGCAAACACATAGGTGGACGTTAATTCTGGATACACAGAGAACGGCTCTATATCCCGATCCCAACTTTGCAGTTCCCGCAGTTCATCCCAAAATTCTTTACTGCTGAAGCAGTCATGCGCGGCCATGGCAAAATAAGTTTCGTTCCGCTTTTTCAGACGGCGCAGATAATCCAGTTCAAAGAAACGGCCAGCCGCAATGAAGTGCAGGATCGCCATCGGGATGCGCGTGATCGCGGCGCAGAATATCAAAAATTCCTGTTGAAACTCTGAGTTCGGTGTGCGTATTTTGGAAAGGGCATTGTCATCAAACAGGATATCGATTCGTCGCAGTTCTTTTTCGGGGTTGCTATAGCAAAAGGGTGGGTACTTCCAGATCTCTTTTGTCAGATAGATCATTCGCTCCCGCAATACGGGGAGCACTCGAGCCGCTTCCACATCACTGCCCTGTATGACTACCGGAAAAAGAAAGGTGGGTGCTCCGCCAGCCTGTATCAATTCCTTCAAATCATCTTCGGAAATGTTTAAAATGGACGCAGCCATAAATCCCGCAGGGAACTCCTGCTCCTGATAAAAAACTTTGTCATTCCAAATGTCGACTATAATCTGAGCAAAGTTATTGTTCTGCTGTATTCCCAGCGGCATAGCATCGCCCTCCTGTCCCATATCTGTTTTACGGCTGTCCGGTGATATTCTCATTCTATCAAAAAATACAGAATAATCAAGTGAAAGGGTTAGAGCCTCGACTGCAGCGAGGTCTCTGCCCTTATCCTTTTATCCGGAGGTTTTTTTATGTCTCAAATCAAACGACTGCAAACCATTGACGCGGACACGCTGCAAAGCACCGCTTACGAGCCGGTCTCCTTCGTGGTCGACGATCTGCTGCCACAGGGACTGCACCTGCTGGCAGGCGCGCCGAAGATCGGCAAATCGTGGCTGGCGCTGTGGCTGTGTCTCTGCGCCGCGCAGGGCAAGCCACTCTGGACGTTCGCCACGCGGCCATGCGAGGTGCTGTACCTTTGTCTGGAGGACAGCTTCCAGCGTATCCAGAGCCGCCTCTTTGATCTCACGGAGGACGCGCCGCCCACGCTGCACTTCGCCGTCATGTCCCAGCAGCTCCATAACGGGCTGGTGGAAGAAATCGAGCAATTCTTGAAGGAGCATCCGCAGACCAGGCTCATCGTCATCGACACGCTCCAGCGCATCCGCACAGCAGGCAATGACGCAAATCCGTATGCCAGCGACTACCGGGACATCGGCGTTCTGAAAGCGCTGGCAGACAAGCACCGCATTGCCATTCTGCTGGTGCATCACCTGCGGAAGATGAATGACGATGATCCCATGAACATGATTTCCGGCACCACCGGACTCAGCGGCGCCACCGACAGCAACTTCGTCCTCCGCAAGAGCAAGCGCAGAGAGAACACAGCCACGCTCTACTGCACCGGGCGGGACATCCCCTACCGGGAACTGGCACTGGAGTTCGACGGTGAGGATCATGTCTGGAAACTGCTGTCAGATGACTGCGAACAGAAAGAGCAGCCCAACGAGAGAATTCTTTTTCTTCTCTTTGAACTGCTGCGCCGGCAGCCGGAGATCAGCGCCCCTGCCAAGGTACTGTTGGAAAAGATCGACCCTGCCGGTGCGGAGGGGCTGACCCCCAACAGCTTCTCCCACCGAATCCGCAAAAGCGTTGACGCTCTAAGGCGAAACGGCATTACGGTGTCCTTCCGCAAGAGCAACGGTGACCGTCTGATCTGCCTGAAAAGGGCCGATGGTGTCGATGATCTCACTACCGAGAACATCGTCACCATCGACCCTGATAACCCGCCGTGTTTCGGCGTGTGAGCCGCTGTGTGCGCGGTTGGGGGCTGGGGTGGCGTGTGTGCCCGACGAGGGGATATTCTGCCCGCACAGGACGAATTCTGGGGCGGCATAAAAACGGCAAATAAGCCGCCGTGACCCGCGGGCGTCCAGCGTTTCAACGGTATGAAGCGCACGCCGAGGGTAGTGATACCACCCCCACATAGAAGCGCCGAAAAAGCACTGTGTGCAGGAGGGAACGGCGTGTCCGTCGGCGCAGAGCACCCACTCTGAGAAAGCCGTTTTTCTGCCGAAATAAACCCCGCGCGGGGTTATTCCGACACAGACAAAGCGGCCAGAGGGTAGTGATACCACCCCCACATGGAAATGCCGAAAATGCAAAACGGGAGTTTAATCACCTCCCACAACAGGGCTCCCGCCGAAACCCAGCGAAGCGGTTTCGGTGGGAAGAGGACGAGCGACAGAGAGAGCGAGTCCTGACGCTTGCGGCGGGACGAGGGATTCGTCGTCCGCTCGGACGACGGCGAGGGATTCGTCGTCCGCTCGGACGACGGCCAGCATCGCATTTGTCTGGTCTGCGGCGAAGCCGCTGCCCTGCCAAATGCACTGGGCGGGGCATGGCCCCACACCCCATTTCCGGGCGGAAGCCCACACCCACTCAAAGCTGCGAGCGTTTCTGCGGAAACGCTTTTACCCGCCTCCGGCGGCGCAGCTTCAAAGGAGGACCAGTCCCCCTTTGAGGAACCCCCAGCTCTCCGAGGGGACGAGAGAAATCATTTCAGAAAGGTCACTAATTATGAAAAAGGATATCAAATTCAGCACGCGCATGGCGTCCGCCGACCGGGAGAAGATCAAGGCGCTGGCGATGAAAGCCCATATGTCCATGAGCGATTACGTCACCGCCTGCTGCCTCGGCAAGCGGATCATCGTCATCGACGAACAGAAGGAACTGCTCCGCCAGCTCAAGGGCATCGGCAGCAACATCAACCGCCTCACCGTCCTTGTCAACATGGGCAAGGTGCAAGTCATCGGTCTGGAAAAAGCCGCCGGTGAGCTGTCCGAGGTCAGCGCCGCGTTGCGGGCTGTCATGGAAGGACGGTGAGCCGTATGGCCATCGTACATTTTGTAAACTACAAGCGGGGCACGCAGTCCCGCGCCGCCATGCGCGGCGTGATGCTCTACGTCATGCAGGAAAAGAAAACCACGTGGGAGGGCGGGCCGCTCGTCAGCGGCATCAACTGTCAGCCCCAAAGCGCCTATGACGATTTCCTGAACACGAAGCTGCTCTACCACAAGGACGGCGGCGTGATGTTCTACCACATGGTGCAGAGCTTTCCGAAGGGCGCGGCGGTCGATCCCCGGCAGGCCCACGAAGCCGCACGGCGGCTGGCGGAATACTTCGACGGCTGCGAGGTGCTGGTCTGCACCCATGTAGACCGGGAGCACATCCACTCCCACTGCGTCATCAACTCCGTCAATTTCGACACCGGCAAAAAGCTGCACATGGCGAAGGAACAACTGCAGGAACTGATGCGGCACAACGACGATATCTGTCTGGAGATGGGTCTTCCTGTCTTTGACGCGCCAACGCAGCAGGCCCGTGGCATGGGCGGCGCGGAATATCACACAGCGCTGAAAGGTCAAAGCTGGAAGCTGCGGCTCATGAACACCATTGACGAGTGCATGAAATACGCCGCCGACAAGGACGCCTTCGTTTCCCTGATGGCATCCGAGGGCTATGCGGTGCGCTGGGAGAGTGGCCGCAAGTACATCACCTACACCACGCCGGACGGACTAAAATGCCGTGACAACAAACTACACGAGGAAAAGTATTGCAAGGAGGCCATGGAGCATGAATTCAGAATACGGGCAAAACTCGTCCAGAGAAAATTCCGTCGAGCAGCGGAAATCGACGGAGGAATTGAAGCGGATGAACCAGTCGAACAGCGCATTGGCAAATACACCGCCGCAGATGATGCAGCCCATTGTGATCCAGTGCGATCTGCCGCAGGCGATGAGCAAACTGGCGCAGCAGGCAGACGGAATAAACTGGGAGCTGGAGGAAATCCGGAAGACCCTGCCGGAACTGAAGCCGTACATCGACCTGACGCCGGTGCAGCAGTCTCTGGCGGAGATGCAGAGATCGCTGACAGAGATGAACAAACTGCTGGAACGGGTTGGGAACCTGAGCGAGAGGTATTCCTCCAAGTGGATCGACTGGCTCCCGGACTTCAGCCTGCTGGTGGCCCTCAAGTGGATCATGCTGGTGCTGATCCTTGGCACGGCGGCGCTGGCGGGCTGGTATGGCGCGGCGGCGATCCGCGGCCTGTTCCTCTGATGCCTGCCGTGGACGGACTGACTGCCGTGGGGACATTGATGGACGAGGATGAAGACGCCGAGGAAAAGCGGCGGCGCATGGAGGCGAAGATCGCCGCCGAAAACCTCGGCGCGGTGATCGGCTTCGCCGCGGGCGCAGCTCTGGCTGTGAAAGAAAAATTGGACGAACACGCCGCACAAGAGAAACAGAAAAAGCAACAGTATGAGCAAACCATGGGAGGATTGTAATGAAACAGGATTGGGAAATTTATCGTGACACGGGCATCCTCGGTGCCTACCGGCCGGAGCAGGTCATCCTACGCCGCTCCGAGGACGGCGGCGTGGAAACGTTGTTCCGTGACAGCACAGCCAAATGGGAGGGCGATGACCTCACCCGTCAACGGGCGATGCTGATCGGTGGGAAGTGCTTCCTTGTGACCTCCGTATTCCCCGGCGGCGCATCGGCAACACCCACAGACAAGCTCCTGCAGCTTATCGACACGAAGTTAGAGCGGGAGCATCATGAGCAGTAAAGTTTCAGTAGACTTGCGGAGGCCGGTGCGGTATACTTCGTGTTACCGTACCGGCCTGCCCCAACGAAAAGGAGGTAACTATGGCAGGTCAAGAAAATCAGCAATACACCGTACTCTACGGGCGGCTCAGTCAGGAGGACGAGCGAGTCGGAGAGTCCAACAGCATTCAGCATCAGCGCACCCTGCTGGAGAAATACGCAAAAGAAAAGGGCTTCGAGAACACCATCTTCCTTGCGGATGATGGCTACTCTGGTACGAACTTCGAGCGGCCTTCATGGAAAAAGATCGTGGAGATGATCGAAGCAGGACAGGTGGCGAACCTCATCGTAAAGGACGCCTCCCGCTTGGGGCGTGAATACCTTCAGGTGGGCTATTACATGGAGATATATTTTCCCCAGAAGAATGTCCGCTTCATCGCTGTCAACGATGGCGTGGATTCAACAGTGGAGAGCAGCAATGACTTCAACCCCATCCGCAACTGGGCCAACGAGCTTCACGCCAAGGATACCAGCCGCAAGGTCCGTGCGGTCATGAAAATGAAAGCGGAGCAGGGAGAGCGGCTGGGCGGCAGACCGCCCTACGGCTATCGGAAAAGTGATGGTGACGCCAACACGCTGGTTCCGGACGAGGACACCGCACCTGTGGTGAAGCGCATCTTCTCCCTCTGCGCCGCTGGAAACGGCCCCAAGCGGATCGCCACCATCCTCACCAAGGAGCAGGTGGTGAACCCGTCCAACGCCTACTACCGCAAGACCGGGAAAAGCCATCGAGGACTGGACACCACCAGACCCTGCCTGTGGTCTTCCAACAGCGTCACCAGCATTCTGAACAATGAGGTCTACCTCGGACACTCGGTTGGGCTTCGCACCACTACGATCTCCTACAAAAACAAGCAGCGTGTGGAGCGCCCTGAAAGTGAGCGGTTCGTGGTGAAGAACACCCACGAAGCTCTTGTCACACAGGAGCAGTGGGACATCGTGCAGGAGGTGCGTCAGCACAAAAAGCGTGTCCCCAAGCACATGGACGAGCCGAACATCTTCTCTGGACTGGTGTTCTGCGCGGATTGCGGCAAGCCGCTGGTGCTGCACAGAGCCAGCACGATGAAAAAGGCGGAGTACAACTTCAAGTGCTACACCTACGGCAAAAAGGGCAAGACCGTTTGCACGCCGCATCACATCCGGGAGTTTGAACTGAAAGCCGTTGTGCTGGAGGACTTACGCCGGGTGACGCACTTCGCGCGGATGAAGGAAAAGCAGTTCGCCGCCTATATCAGCAGCAAGAATACGCTGGAGCTGCGGCGTGAGATGAACACGATCCAAAAAGATCTGGATACCATGCGGCGGCGCAGAGAGGAACTGTCCAAGCTGTTCAAGCGGCTCTATGAGGAC
>OGNU01000869.1_pt1 | contig 11521 bp, 8 predicted proteins | sample 1573581 | NCBI WGS metagenome assembly OGNU01 (sample SAMEA2581992, study PRJEB24529) | metagenome | biome: Human gut stool | place: China | collected 2011 | reverse complement strand
GCCTTTGGCTTTATGCTGGCAGTGCTGTACGGCGGCCGTATGGCATACAAGTGGCGCATGAGCCTGGACGGGATGACGGATGTGCTCATTTGGGGCACGGTTTTCGGTATCGTCTGCGCTCGGGCATATTATGCTTCTTCGCCGAAGCATCAGGGGCTGTCGGCGGCGCTGGCCATCAGCCAGAGCATCCTTGCAGGCACCGGCGGTGCATGGCGGATGCAGGGCGGCGGCTTTGCCGGAACGATCCAGGCTTTTGTACCGGATGCGCTGGTAAAGCGCTACTGCGCCGCGATGGAAGCACTGTTCGGCCCGGGCTGCTGCTATCTGCTCTCGCTGCGGGAGCAGGGAGCCGTGCGGGTCATGTAAAACACAAAAAGAATGCCCTGCGGCACGGTGAGGATCCACCGCCGCAGGGCATTTTTGATTTCAGGAAAAATCAGCCGCGCTGAGACTTTGCGTCTGCACGCAGGGCGCTCATATCGTTCTTGTAGGTCTGAAGGTCTTCTGCAGCCTTGCTCGGGCCGCCGAAGAAGAAGGTGTGGACGCCTTCCACGGCATTGAAGCCGGCCTTGACCACATTGAACAGCAGCTTCGGAATGAACGAGATGGAGAGAGAGAGCAGTCCACCTCTAAAGAAGAAATCAGTGAAACGGAGATGGTCCGTAAATGAGGTCCATGCGTCACGAAATGCGCCGCCGCCGCCAAGAAGGGCTTTTTCTCCGTCCGTTACAACAGCATAGGAAGAAGGCATCTGGATGCGTTTCATAAACGACTCCTTTCGATCACTCCGTCAAATCAAACAGACTCAGGCAGCTGCAGCCACGATGGGGTCGGTGATGCCGGCATCCTGCTGCTGGGACGCGGCAATATTTGCCTTGGTCTGGGCGTAAGCATTCTTGAGCTCAATGAAGATGGACTTGACCGTGTTATAGATCTGGATAGCCTGCATTGCGCCGTACCAGCCAGCGAGAGCGCCGACCGCCACAGTGGCAGCTTTGCCGGCCTTGTTCTGGCCGTCCCAGTAATAGGAGACCGACTGGGACAGGGTCAGGCCGTCCTCGTGCATCAGAAGCAGACCGCCTACAGCCGCCGTAAGGGCAGCTTTGCCCATCAGCTGGGCGAAGTTGACCGTGAAGTTCACAGCGGCAGTGAGGAGGTTCTCGGGGTGAAATTCGATGAGGTAAGAACCGATCTGAAGGGCACCGCCGTCGATGTAGGTCATCTCGTCGGCAGAGATGACGGCATAAGCAGCCGGCATCATCGGACTCTGATATGTAAGTTCCATAGGGGAATGCTCCTTTCACACATACGCTCCGCCGGAGACGGAGACTAAACTATCTGGATTATAGCATAACTGCCGAAAAACAACAAGAGAGCGCAGAAACAGAATCGGAACGGGATTTGGGACGCCAAAGCACAAAAATCAAGCGAAACGGACGGAAAAACGCTAAAATATAAAGGAAATGCCCCGGAAAAGGCTCCGAAAAAATGTTGTGTTAAAATTTCGGCAAAAGGCGCGGAAAACAGCAGCGCCCCGGCTGCTGTCCGGTGAGGGGACGGCAGGCAGGGCGCTGCTGCTATCAGGATGAATCGGAGAAAAATGGGGAAAGCTTAAAGTTCTTCGCCCGGCACACGGTGGTACAGTGCGGTCAGCTCAGCGATGTGAGCGCTGAGGGCCGGGGTGAGCGGCTGGGTGAGCCGCCACTGCCAGTTGGCACCCTGGGTGCTGGGGGTGTTGATGCGGGCCTCAGCGTCCAGATGGAGCCAGTCGGCCAGCGGGATGACAGCCATGTCCGACACGCAGGAAAGGCAGGCGCAGATCATGGCCTCCGTGAGGTCTTCCGGTGCGCAGCGCAGGTAGCGGCAGGCATAGGCCACATCCTCGGCGCTGGCGCTCTGACGCCAGCCCTCGGCGGTCACGTTGTCGTGGGTGCCGGTGTAGACCACGCTGTTGCGGGGGTAGGTGTAGGGCAGGTAGTTGCCCGGCTCGCGGCTGTCAAAGGCGAACTGCATGATCTTCATGCCCGGGTAGCCGCTTGCGGCCAGCATGGCCTTGACCTCGGGGGTCAGATAGCCCAGATCCTCGGCGATGATGCCGCCCTCGCCCAGAGCCTTGTGGATGGCGTCGATGAAGGCGCGGTCAGGGCCTTTCTCCCAGTGACCGCCCGCAGCGGTTTTGTTCCCGGCGGGGATGGAGTAGTAGCTCTCAAAACCCCGGAAATGGTCGATGCGGACGACGTCGTAGATGGAAGTGGCGTGCTTGATGCGCTGCTTCCACCAGCGGAAGTCCTCGGCCTCGTGGCGGGGCCAGTCGTAGAGCGGGTTGCCCCAGAGCTGACCGTCAGCGGCAAAGGCGTCGGGCGGGCATCCGGCAACGCTGGTCAGGTGGACGGCACCGTCGGTCTGGAACAGCTCTGGGTGGGTCCAGAGGTCGCTGGAATCGGGGCTGACGTAGATGGGGATGTCGCCCACCAGCTGGATGCCGTGGCTGTTGGCGTAGGTCTTGAGGGCGTTCCACTGGGTGTAGAAGAAGAACTGCACGGCCTTGTAGTAGTCCACCTCGGCGGCCAGCCGCTTTTTGGCGGCGGCGAGGGCCGCAGGCTCCCGTGTGCGCAGGTCGTCGGGCCAGTCGGCGAGACCGGCCTGCCCCTGCTCGGCCTTGACGGCCATGAAGAGGGCATAGTCCTCGAGCCAGCCGCTCTGGGCTTCACAGAAAGCCTCATAGGCCGGGGTGGGGGAAGCCAGCAGCCGGTCAGCCGCTTTATGGAGCACCACGGGCCGCTGCTGGTAGAGCGCACCGTAATCGACGGGACCCACCGGCTGGGGCGCGGGCAGCTCAGCCTCGGTGAGGAGGCCGTCCGCTGCCAGCAGACGGAAATCAATAAAGTAGGGGTTGCCGGCAAAGGCAGAAAAGCTCTGGTAGGGGCTGTCTCCGTAGCCCGTAGGGCCGATGGGGAGTATCTGCCAGTAGGTCTGCTTTGCGGCCGCAAGGAAATCGACGAAGGCAAAGGCTTCATCTCCCAGCGTGCCGATGCCGTAAGGACCCGGCAGGCTGAAGACGGGCATCAGAATGCCGCTTGCACGCATGGCTGGAACCTCCTTGTTTTAACCCTTGACAGCGCCTGCCACGACACCCTCGATGATGTACTTCTGGCAGGTCATGTAAAGGATGATGATGGGGATGATGGCGATGATGATGCAGGCCATCATGGGGGCCAGCTCGACGCGGCCATAGCCGCCGCGGAAATACTGGATAGCCATGGGAATGGTGCGGTACTTCTTGATGTCCAGCACCAGCGTGGGCAGCAGGTAGTCGTTCCAGACCCACATCGTCTCAAGGATGGCGGTGGAGATCATGGTGGGCTTGAGGATGGGGAAGACGATCTTGAAGAAGATCTGGATGGGGTTGCAGCCGTCGATCATGGCAGCCTCTTCGATCTCGATGGGGACGCTCTTCATGAAGCCGGTGAACATGAACACGGCCAGACCGGCACCGAAGCCCAGATAGATGATGCAGATGTTCCAGGGGGTGTTCAGATTGAGGGTGTCGGCGGTCTTGGACAGGGTGAACATGACCATCTGGAAGGGGACGACCATGGAGAAGACGATGAGCAGATTCATGAACTTGCTCAGCTTGTTGTTCACGCGGGTAAGGTACCAGCCGGTCATGGAGCAGCACAGCAGGATGAGGGCCACGCTGGACACGGTGATGACGAGGCTGTAGCCCAGGCTGGACAAAAAGCCCATCTTGGTGACGCCGTAGATGTAGTTGCTAAGGCCCGCGAAGGTCTCAGCCGTAGGCAGCTGGAAGACGGTGGAAGTGGTGAAGGTGCCTTCTATTTTCAGGCTGTTCAGCAAGATCAGGACGATGGGGTAGATCCAGAGCAGGCACAGCAGGCTCATGATGACAGTGAGGATGTTGTCCCACATTTTTTTATCTTTCGGCATTACTGCTGCACCTCCTTGGAGCGGGTAAACTTGAGCTGGATGAGCGAGATGACCACGACGACGAGGAAGAACACCACGGCCTTTGCCTGGCCGATGCCCTTCCACTGAGCGCCGGAGCGGCCATAGAAGGTGTTGTAGATGTTCAGGGCCAGCATCTCACTGGCGTTGGCAGGCTCACCGGCGGTCAGGGCCACGTTCTGGTCGAACAGCTTGAAGCTGTTGGTCAGGGTGAGGAAGGTGCAGATGGTGACGCTGGGCATGACCATCGGGATCTTGATCTTGAACAGGATCTCACGGTCGTTTGCGCCGTCGATCTTCGCGGCCTCGATGAGGTCGCCGGGGACGCTCTGCAGGCCCGCGACGTAGATGATCATCATGTAGCCGATCTGCTGCCAGCACATCAGGATGACCAGACCGACGAAACCGGCCTTGGCGTCCAGCGCCAGCAGAGGCTTCTGCAGGTTGGCCAGCACACCGTTGAGCAGGATCTGCCAGATGTAGCCCAGCAGGATGCCGCCGATGAGGTTCGGCATGAAGTAGACGGTGCGGAAGAGGTTGGTGCCGCGGATGCCGCGGGTGAGCACCAGCGCGATGGCGAAGGCGCACACATTGATGAGCACGGTGCTTACCACCGTAAAGGCAGCGGTGAACCCAAAGGCGTGGAGGAAGGTCTCATCCGAAAAGACGTTGATGTAGTTCTGCAGGCCCACGAAGGTGGTTTTGCTCACGGTGGTGAAACGCTGGAAGGAAAGATAGATGCCCCAGATGAAGGGCCAGATGAAGCCGATGATGAACGCCAGCAGGGTGGGCAGTACGAACACCGGCCAATATTTACTGATGGCCTTTTGCATGATATACCTCCTGAAAAAGAAGGGGAGGCGGGCGAACACATCGCCCGCCTCCCCGTTATCCAGCTATTGCGGAAGAAGGAGTGCGCTTAGCCGTTGGCCAGCTTGTACTCCTTGGCCCAGCCGTCCACAAAGGCAGTGACCACATCGTCCCAGCTGCCGGTGCCTGCTGCGTAAGCGGTCAGTGCAGAGCCGACGCCGTTCTTCCACTCCTCGGAAGGCATGGTGGAGAAGCACCAGTCAACGCTGGTCTTGCCAGCGGCAACGTAATCGTTGGCGATGGCGATGAGGGGGTTGGTGGAGTCCTTGGCGGCCTTGAAGGGGATGACGAAGCCCATGTCATCGGCCATAGCGGAAGTGCCCTCGTCGGAGGTGACACACCAGTTCAGGAAGTCCAGAGTAGCCTGAATGTCCTCATCGGAGGAGGTGTTGTTGACGCACCAGAAGTTCTCGGAGCCGGTGCACAGGCCCTGGTTCTCCTCGCCCTCAGCGCCGATGTAGATGGGCAGCATGCCCAGATTGTCGTCGCCCAGATCCTTCACATCGCTGTAGGCCCAGGTGCCGTTCTGGTAGAAGACGGCCTTCTTGCCCACGAACTCAGCCACAGCGTCGTTGCCGGTCTTGGAAGCCAGCAGCTTGGGGTCGCAGGTAGAGTCGGTGATGTACAGGTCCCAGATCTTCTTGTAGTTGTCGAGGTAGGTGCCCTTGATGGCGTCGGTGGAGCCGATGCCGTCAGCCTTGTACTCGTAGTAGATGGGCAGGTTTGCCAGATGGGTCTTGAAGCGCCAGTCGGAAGAACCGTCCATGCCGGCGGAGGTGAAAGCACCATCGACGCCCAGCTCAGCCTTGCGGGCCTGGATGTCGTCGGCGACCTTCTTCAGGTCATCGAAGCCCTTGATGTCGTCCTGGGTGTAGCCGGCGGCGGTCAGCAGCTCCTTGTTGTAGATGATGCCGTAGGTCTCGATGACGTAAGCGATACTGGTAACGGCGTCGCCGTCCTTCAGTGCGAAGGAGTCGCTGGTCAGCTGGCCGTAGACATCGCTGCCGGACAGGTCAAGGCAGTAGTCCTTCCAGTTTGCCAGACCCACAGGGCCGTTGACCTGGAACAGGGTAGGAGCCTCGCTCTTCTCCATCTCGCTCATCAGGGTGGTCTCATACTGGCCGGAAGCGGCGGTCACGACGGTGACAGGCACGCCGGTCTGCTTGGTGTAGGAAGCAGCCAGATCCTGCCAGGCCTGATCCTGCTCGGGCTTGAAGTTCAGGTAGTAGACCTTGCCGGCAGCTGCGGGAGCGGCAGAAGCTGCGGTAGAACTGGCGGTGGAAGCAGCGGTGCTGCTGGAGGAACCGCCGCAGGCAGCCAGACCGAGGGCGGCAGCAGAAGCGCCGGCGACTTTCAGGAAATTACGACGAGAGATCATTTTTTTCATAATTGTTCTCCTTCTTCATCATGTGATATACACATTCCGCCTGGCAGCGGAAATGAGACGAAATAAATCAGACCGCCCTTACGCTCTCACCGACCTGCAGCTCAGGCTGGAGGGTGATCTTCTGGGCCGGGGCGCCATGCTCGATCTGCCGCACCAGCAGCTCGATGCTCTGGAGCGCGATCTGCTCGCCGGGCTGGACGATGGTGGTCATCACCGGCACACAGTAGCGGGACATCGAGATGCCGTCGAAGCCGATGACCGATATATCTTCCGGCACCCGGAACCCGGCGCTCACCAGCGCCCGGATGGCACCGAAAGCGATGACATCGCTCATGGCGAACAGGGCAGTGAACTCGGCCCGGCGGGCCAGCAGGCTGTTCATGGCGTGGTAGGCAGACTCGAAATCGTAGTTGGACAGGCCGTAGAGCCGGTCGTCAAAGGTGAGCCCGGCATCCTCCATGGCATCCTGTGCGCCGAGGCGGCGCATCCGACTGGGGTAACTGGTGGTGGGGCCGCCGAGAACTGCGATCTTCCGGTGGCCCTGCGCGATGAGGTGGGAGACGGCGGTGCGGGCCGCAGCCCGGTCATCCACGCCCACCATCGAGAGGTTCGGGAAATCCAGTTCGTCGGAGACCAGCGTCGTCAGCACCGAGGGGACGGTGATGTTCGCAAAGCCCTGCTGGAAGTTCGCCACGCTGCCGCCGAGGAATATCATGCCTTTGGGCTTTATCTCCCGCAGGATCTTTTGGGCGGCGTCTATCTCGTTGGCATTCTCGTCCAGGTAGGAGACGATGCCACTGTACCCGTAGAGGGTCGCGGCCCGCTGCAGCTGAACGAGGAAGTCCGAGAAGAAGAGGTTCCGGGTACCCTTGACCACAAAGACGAGGCTGCGGGACTGCTGGATCTTCAGCTGCCGGGCGTTGGTGTTTGGCACGAAGCCCGACTCCCGCATCATCTGAAGCACCTTTTCTTTCGTTTCGGGACGCACATCCGGCCGGTCATTGATGACGCGGGAGATGGTGCTGACGGAACAGCCGCTCAGACGGGCAATGTCTTTGATGGTCATGTTCGGCATTCCGGGAAGCACCTCTCTTTCGGTCGAAGTTCTGGTTTTTACTGAAATCGTGCGGGAACGATGTCGGGAACGGTTTCAGTGACTATAGTATGGCATAATTTGTGGAATAAATCAATAACCTCAAAACACTTTTGGCAGAATTGCATAACAAATCGACCCTCCTTTGTGCAGGTTGATTTGCCCGCAGAGCGAAAAGCGAATTGATTTCCGGCAATTCCCGGTACACGTCAAAATCTCCCGGGACGACCGTACTCTTTTGTAACTTTTCGAGCAAAAAAGCGCGTTCTCATGCAGGATGGATACAAGCTGAACCGCCGGGCCGGAGCAAAAATAAGCCGAAAAAATCCCGGTATCCCTGCCGCCGGAGCGGAAAGGATACCGGGAATGAGATCTCTGGGGTTTACTCGGCGCGCAGGGCTTTGACGGGGTTGCACTTGGCTGCGCCGCGGGCCGGGATGATGCCGGCCAGAATGGTGAGCAGGGTAGCCAGTGCCACGAGGAAGAGGGCTGCATCCACGGGCAGGGAGGCAACGAGGGTCGAAGTGCCGGAGACTTTCTGGATGATGATGTTTCCGGGGATGAGCAGTATCTCGCTGAGGACGATGCCCATGACGCCCGAGCAGAGGCCGATGATGAAGGTCTCTGCGTTGAACACCTCGGAGACGTTCCGCTTGGAAGCGCCGATGGCGCGCAGGATGCCGATCTCCTTCCGGCGCTCGAGGACGCTGATATAGGTGATGACGCCGATCATGATGGAGGAGACGACCAGCGAGATGGAGACGAAGGCCACCATCATGCTGCTGATCATGTCCACGATCTCGGTCACGCTGGTCATCAGGGTACCCACGAGGTCGGTGTACTGCACCATCTTTTCGTCTTCACCCTTTGCAGACATCCCGGCGTTGTAGGCATCCAGCTTTTCCAGGATGATGGCCTTGCTGGCGAAGTCCTTCGGATAGATCTTGATCTGGCTGGGGGCGGCCTCGTCCGCGTAGCCGAAGGCCGTCAGGTTGGCTTCATAGGTGGCGGAAGAGGAGCGGAGGGTGGAGCGCATCAGCTCGGTCAGCTCGGAGGCGGTCATGTTGAGCTGGATGGCCTTCTGGAAAGCCGACGCGTCGATCTTGATAGCGCTCTCCATCTGGCTGCTCAGCTTGCCGATGTTCTGCTGGATGGCCGTCTTGAGCTGGGACTGTATCTGATCCTGGAAGGTGACGATGCCCTTCTGGATGGCAGCGTCCAGCTGGCTTTTCAGCACCTCTGTGATTTGGTCGGAGTAGGTCTCCATCACGGTCCGGATGGTAGTCTGCAGAGCGCTCGAGAGCTGCCCCTGCAGCTTGTCCGGGTCAACGAGGTCTTTCATGGACTCGGCCATCAGCTTCTGGAACCGCTCGGTCTTGAGGTAGGCAGAGAAGCTCCACTTCTTGAAGTTGAGGATGCCGTTGCCGATGATATACTTTTTATAGTCCTTGAAGATCTTCTGCACGAGCTCCTGCAGCGCCTCCGGCGAGACGGAGAGGTCCAGCTCTGCAAAGGCATCGCTGAGGTCGATGTCGGGCAGCTCGTCGATGTCGAGGGAAAAATCCGAGAAGTCGATGAGGCTGCTCAAATCGAAACTGCCGCTGCTGAGGTCGAAGGCACCGTTCAAATCGAAGTCGAGGGCGTTGGCATCAAAAGAGAAGGCATTCTTGAGGGCGTTGGTGTCGATGGAGAAGAGGCTGGTCAAATCGAAGTCGCGGAGGCTCTCGGCCTTGCCGAAGCTCTCGCCGGTGAGGACGTTGGTGGCGGGGTCGGCCATCTGCTGTTTCACGATGTCGCTGTCGGCAGCGTCTTTCATGACCTTCTCGGTCAGGGAGGCGGGGTAGGCGATGCCGGAGGTGAGCATGGAAGCGGAGGCGGTGTAGTCCGGCTGGACGATGCCCACGATGGTGATGTCCTCGCCGTTCTCCACCAGCTGCTTCATATAGTCCTTGTCGTCGGCCTTGCTCTTCCAGATGCCGTAGGTGTCGTCGTAGACGTAGGTGTCGGCGCTGTTCACCAGCTTGAACTTCAGGCCCATCAGCTCGTCGTAGCTGTAGGTGCGGAAGTCGCTGGGGACATCGACGTTCTGGTTCTGGGCGAACTGCTGGATCATCTTGTCCAGCTCGGCGGAGTCCCGCAGACCCATGGAGTAGAGGGCGTAGTCGGTCACAGTGCCGTATTTGCTCAGCACGGCGACACATTCGGTGGGCTTTTCGGGCCAGCGGCCGGCCTTGACTTCGTACTGGGACTTATAAAGGTCGCTGTTGGCGGGCAGCTGATAGAAAACGCTGGTGTTGCTGCCCATGCTGTTCATCAGGCTGCTGGTGACGGAGGTGGAGCCGGAACCCGAGCTTCCCAGACCCAGCATCGAGAGGGTGGAGTCCGGGTTGACCTGATGCACACTGCCGTCGGCGTCCTGCCGGTAGATCTGGGGCGAGACGCTGTAGGAATACTCGATGGAGGTGGCGTCATCCGCAATGGTGGACTCGTCGCTGTCGAGATATTTCTTTAAGGAAGTGAGGTCGTTGGACGTCAGGCCCGACACCATCTTGGTGATGAGCTGGCGGACCGAGACCATTCCCTCCACGCCGCCGGAGGTGTCCTTTTTGCCGTCCTCGTCGGTGGGCAGGCCGGTGGCTGTGGTGCCGCCGCTGCTGCCCGAGGACAGAAAGCTCGTGATGTCCACGCCGCTGCTCAGGATCTGCAGCGGGTATTCGCTCAGGGTGGAGCGCTCCATGTCGGCGATGTAGGCGTTGACGCCGGTGGACAGCGAGATGATGAGGGCGATGCCGATGATGCCGATGCTGCCCGCAAAGGCTGTGAGCAGGGTGCGGGCCTTTTTGGTGCGCAGGTTGTTGAAGCTCAGGGCCAGCGAGGTGAGCCACGACATGGACGAACGGCCCATGTTCTTATGGATGGGAGGGGCAAGCTTTGTGTCGTCCGGCTCGAAGGGGCGGGTATCGTCGGTGATGGCGCCGTCCCGCAGACGGACGATGCGGTTGGCATACTGCTCCGCCAGTTCGGGGTTGTGCGTGACCATGACCACGAGGCGGTCTTTTGCCACATCCTTCAGCAGCTCCATGACCTGGATGCTCGTCTCGCTGTCCAGTGCGCCGGTGGGCTCGTCGGCCAGCAGGATGTCGGGGTTGTTCACCAGCGCACGGGCAATGGCTACGCGCTGCATCTGCCCGCCGGACATCTCGCCGGGGTGCTTGTGCAGCTGGTTGCCCAGCCCTACCTGCTCCAGCGCTGCGGCGGCACGGCGGCGGCGTTCGGCCTTGGAAACGCCTGAAATGGTCAGTGCCAGCTCTACGTTGCCCAGCACGGTCTGGTGGGGGATCAGGTTATAGCTCTGGAACACAAAGCCGATGGTGTGGTTCCGGTAGGAGTCCCAGTCGCGGTCGGTGTATTTTTTTTGTTTATTTCGACGTTGTATTGCCCCAAACAACTTTTTGCTTCTGAATTTATAGAAGTACAACAACAAGATCAAAAGAAGGTTACTTTAAACTTGAAGGACAGGACTTTAGTAAATATCCTGTCGGAAATTAAAAGACAAACGGGTTTGGCTTATGGCTTCCGCGATAATCGGGATGCCACTTCGAATGAACGTTTTTCGATTCAGGTGAAGGAAGTCAGTGTCGATTCTGCTTTGACCGTATTGTTGAAGGGATCAAAGTATTCCCACCAGATCGTGGGCGATTTAATCCTGATCAGTACAAAAAAAGATAAAACTGCCGAAGAACAGAAGGACTTGATCATGGTGAAGGGAACGGTCGTTGACGAGAATGGGAACCCGATTCCCGGGGCTACAATTCTTGTTCACGGAACATCTCGGGGTATCGCTTCGGACATGGAAGGACGGTATTCAATCGAGGCCAAACCAGATGACGTGTTGAAGATTACCTTCGTCGGCTATAAGGATGAAGTAATCCCAATCAAGGGTAAGACTAAAATCGACGTCCGACTGAATCCAACGGTTGAAAATATCGAAGAGGTTGCTGTTGTTGCTTTCGGTACGCAGAAAAAGGAGAGTGTGGTTTCGGCCATTACGACAGTGGATGCCAGAACGTTGAAATCTTCTAATAGTGACTTAACCTCCCAGTTCGCTGGGAAAATTGCAGGGATAATTGGTTGGCAACAAGGAGGTATTCCCGGAGCTTTGACTGAGGAAGAAATGAATACCAAGTTTTACATACGAGGTATTA
>OGNU01000863.1_pt1 | contig 11588 bp, 8 predicted proteins | sample 1573581 | NCBI WGS metagenome assembly OGNU01 (sample SAMEA2581992, study PRJEB24529) | metagenome | biome: Human gut stool | place: China | collected 2011 | reverse complement strand
TCACTGCGTAGGACACTGCCTGAAATACCTGTTCCTGTGTTGCTTCATCGATAGTCTTACGGAAAAGGTTTTTGACGTTGTTAATGACGTCCTTCTTGAAGCTTTCCTTATCAAAGTCAGCCATCTTCTTCATAGAATTAATCCTCCTTGTTTATGTGCGTATGTGCATCCGAAAATGCCCACACTTATCTTACGTAACATGTCCATATCATCCCCGTTGCTCTTCCTTTCATTATCACAGTTTTATCCGGTATGCATGCGTATTCTATTCCGCATCCGAACCCCTCTCTGCAATAATATCCCGTCGCAGACATGTCATTTCAGGGCATCCCAGCCCCATTCCAACACATTCAGTGTAGCAGACATAATTACACGATACAATGAAAAATGTATTTTTCGTTACATCTGCCCATGAATGTGTGAATTAACAAAAAATTTTATATAATTTGCTTGCAAATCCTCTGTTTGATTTGCAGAACTTTACTTATTATTTTATTTACTTACTTCCACGCCGATCGTAACTTTCTCGCCGTTGATGTTCCACTCTTTTGAGTTGTCACACGCTGCATCCATCACAAATGCATCGCCAAGTACGACTCGCTTGATCTCATCTGCGTTCTTCTCCATAACCTCTGCGATCTTCGCATTGCCGGTTACATAGACCTTGATGCGGTCTGTTACCTGGAAGTCAGAATCCTTACGCATCGTCTGGATCTTGGAGATCACCTCACGCACATAGCCTTCCTCGATCAGCTCCGGTGTCAGGGTTGTGTCGATAACAACCGTTACATAGTTATCACCCTCTGTCACATAGCCTTCCATCTTCGCTACATCGATCAGCAGATCTTCCTCAGCGAGTGCAATCTCTGTATCATCGGCTGTGAACTTGATCACGCCGTTTGCCTTGAGCTCGCTCATCGCTTTGTTGCCATCGACATTTGCAAGGTATTCCTTGATTGCGTTCAGATGCTTGCCATACTTTGGTCCGACTGTACGAAGCTGTGGCTTGAATGAATATGCAGTAAATGCAGACAGGTCTTCCTTGAACTCTACATTCTTCACATTCAGCTCGTCACGCAGGATGTCTACGAAATAAGCATCCAGTGTCTTAGCAGCCTTGATGTACATATTTGCGATTGGCTGACGGGACTTGATGTTTGCAGTATTTCTTGCGGCACGTCCAAATACAACGACCTTCAGTACTTCATCCATGCTTGCTTCAAGCTCCGGATCGATCATGGATTCGTTCACCTCTGGGAAGTCACACAGATGGATAGATTCCGGTGCATTCTTATCTACCGTACGAACCAAGTTCTGGTAGATATCCTCTGTCAAAAACGGAATCATCGGTGCTGCAGCTTTGCAGAGTGTCACAAGTGCCGTATAAAGTGTCATGTACGCGTTGATCTTATCCTGTGGCATATCCTTTGCCCAGTAACGCTCACGACAACGTCTGACATACCAGTTACTCATATCATCGACAAACTCAGCGAGTGCCTTGGTTGCCTCTGGAATACGATAATTACCAAGGTTATCATCTACGGACTTCACCATAGAATTAAGCTTTGACAACAGCCACTTGTCCATCACGGACAGCTTGTCATACTCCAATGTATACTTCGTTGGATCAAACTCGTCAATATTTGCATACAGTACATAGAATGCATATGTGTTCCAGAGCGTACCCATGAACTTTCTCTGGCCTTCGACCACTGCATCCTCATGGAAGCGGTTTGGAAGCCAAGGTGCGGAGTTGCTGTAGAAGTACCAGCGGATTGCATCTGCGCCGTATTTGTTCAGTGCATCCATCGGATCAACCGCGTTCCCCTTGGACTTACTCATCTTCTGTCCGTCCTTATCCTGTACGTGACCAAGCACGATAACATTCTTGTAAGGCGCCTTGTCAAAGAGCAATGTGGAGATTGCCATCAGGGAATAGAACCATCCTCTTGTCTGGTCAACCGCCTCACTGATGAAGTCAGCCGGGAAGTTGTCCTCGAAGATATCCTGATTCTCAAACGGATAATGCCACTGTGCAAATGGCATCGCACCGGAATCGAACCAGCAGTCGATAACCTCCGGCACACGCTTCATCTCGCCGCCACAGTCCGGACACTTGATCGTCACTGCATCAATGTATGGACGGTGCAGCTCGATATCATCCGGGCAGTTGTCGCTCATGGATTTCAGTTCCTCGATGGAACCGATTGCATGACGCTTACCACAAGAGCACTCCCAGATATTCAGTGGAGTTCCCCAGTAACGGTTACGGGACAGTCCCCAGTCCTGAACATTTTCCAGCCATGCGCCGAAACGTCCCTTACCGATACCTTCCGGAATCCAGTTTACAGTGTTGTTGTTCTTCACCAGTCTGTCCTTCACTGCGGACATCTTGATGAACCATGTATCTCTCGCATAGTAGATAAGCGGTGTGTCACATCTCCAGCAGTGTGGATACTCATGCTCAAACTTCGGAGCGTCGAACAGAAGTCCTGCCTTCTCCAGATCAACGAGTACCGGCTTATCTGCATCCTTTACGAATAATCCTGCGTAAGGTGTTTCCTTTGTCATATCACCCTTGCCATCGACAAACTGAACGAATGGAAGGTCGTATTTTCTTCCGACGTTTGCATCGTCCTCACCAAATGCCGGTGCGATATGAACGATACCGGTACCATCGGACATCGTTACATAGGAATCGCATGTAATGTAATGTCCCTTCTGTGGAAGCTTTGCCACATACGCCTTTGTGCACTCAAAAAGCGGCTCGTATTCCTTGCCCTCTAATTCCTTACCCTTATAGGTCTCGAGGATTTCATATGCAGGTGTTCCCTCTGCAATCTTCTCTTCCTTGACAAGCTTCTCTGCCATGCCGCCAAGTACCTTGTCAAGCAGAGCCTCTGCCATGTAGTAAGTATAGCCGTCTGCTGCCTTTACCTTGCAGTAGTTCTCATCCGGATTCACACAGAGTGCCACATTACTTGGAAGTGTCCAAGGTGTTGTCGTCCATGCAAGGAAATACGCATCCTCACCGATCACCTTGAAACGTACCACAGCGGAACGTTCCTTGACTGTCTTATACCCCTGTGCTACCTCATGTGACGAAAGCGGTGTTCCACAACGTGGACAATAAGGTACGATCTTGAATCCCTTGTAGAGAAGTCCGTCGTCCCAGATCTTCTTCAATGCCCACCATTCGGACTCGATAAATGTATTGTGATATGTGACATACGGATTATCCATATCTGCCCAGAATCCTACCTTGTTGGAGAATTCTTCCCACATACCTTTGTATTTCCATACGGACTCTTTACATTTGCGGATAAACGGATCTAAGCCATACGCCTCGATCTGCTCCTTGCCATCGATACCAAGCTCCTTCTCGATTTCAAGCTCAACCGGAAGACCATGTGTATCCCATCCGGCCTTACGGATAATCTTATGACCCTTCATTGTCTGATAACGCGGAATCATATCCTTGATCACACGTGTCAGCACATGGCCGATATGCGGCTTGCCGTTTGCAGTTGGAGGGCCGTCATAAAATGTATAAGTCGGCAGGTCTTTCTTCTCTTCGATACTCTTCTCGAAGATCTCGTTCTCTTTCCAGAACTTGAGTACTTTTTCTTCCCGGCTGGTGAAGTCCAGCTTTGTAGAAACCTTTTCGTACATACTTCTATATTTCCTTTCTTATTATGTTTGATTTTCATGCATATCTGTATCTGTCATAAAAATAGATTTCCGTCTGATTCACAGACCTATCCAAGTTTTCAGTATAACGCATAACCCACGAAAATGTCAATAAAACCCTGCCATGTCACTTCCGCCAGTTATAAATATATTTTGTTATCCATTCCGTGAAAACTTGCTCCTTCATTTTTGTAAAAAGGAAATGACATACGACTGTAATTTTGGTATAATAAACGCAGATCGTCAAAAGCTGACACGGAAGGAGTTTCATATGATCAATTTTAAAGTTGGAATTATGGGTGCCGGAAAGATTGCCGGTGTTATTGCAGATACATTAAAGGATTTGGATGCATTCGAAGCATACGCGATTGCTTCCCGCGATACAGAAAAAGCAGCAGCATTTGCCAAAGAACATGGCGTTACAAAATACTATGGTTCTTATGAGGAACTTGTGGCGGATCCGGATGTCGAACTCATCTACATCGCAACCCCTCATTCCCATCATGCAGAGCACGCAAAACTTTGTCTGAATGCAGGAAAACCAGTGCTTGTCGAGAAAGCATTTTCTTACAATGCCGCTACAACCGAGGAAGTTCTGAACCTTGCAAAAGAGAAGAACCTGTTCTGCGGCGAAGCAATGTGGATTCGTTTCATGCCAATGTACCGCCTGATGGCAGAGTACATCCAGAAGGGTGCGATTGGACGTGTGAACAACATTACCTGTTCCCTCGGTTATTCCCTTTTGAGAGAAGAACGGCTGACCAAGCCGGAGCTTGCCGGTGGTGCACTGCTTGATCTTGGTGTATATCCGCTCAATCTGATCTCCATGATCTATGGCAGCGAACCTCCGATGATCGGTTCTACCTGTGCCAAGCTTGACACAGGCGTGGATGCGCAGGAAGCATTGCAGATTTCATACAAAGGTGGCAGATGTGCAAACGCATTTGTCACAATGATGTACCAGCCTGACAACAATGCAAAAATCTATGGTGACCGCGGATATATCGAGATTGACAACATCAACTGTCCGGAGACATTCCGTATTTACAATCAGGATCACAAGCTTGTGCTTGAGACAAAGAAACCGGACAAGCAGACAACCGGTTATGAATTCGAGTTTATCGCTGCCAGAGATGCCATCATCGTTGGTCAGACCGAATGCCCGGAGATGCCGCATGCAGAGACACTCCGCATCATGCAGATCTGCGACTCACTGAGAAATACATGGCAGATCAAATATCCGATGGAATAATCATTTCCGTTAGTAACGCACGCTGCCAGGCGCACATTTAACAAACACCGGACAGAGAGAACGCTTCTCCTTGTCCGGTGTTTTAATTTCCATTCATATATATGTTTGCCGGTTCATTCAAAAAACATACAACGATTCTGTCTCCGCTGCCATAACTCCTGCATCGTCGGAAACTGTTCATGCAGCGACCTCACATACGTCGATCCAATTGCAATCTGATCCGAATTGCACATCGTAATAACGCGGTTTGTATAATCAATATTGCGTACATAGTTTGCATTAATGATTCCACTGCGGGAACATTGCAGGAAATACCATACATCGGCAGCCTCCAGAAGCTGTTGCAGGGTAACATATCTCACAGGATATTTCCCACCATTATTCAGACAGACCTCCATCGACCGGTTAGATGCCAGTATATGACTGACCTTGGCACATTGGATCGGGTATATCACATTCTGGTTCTGGATATACAGCATTCGTGCCTCTATTTTATCCTGCCGCAGCATCGGACATGTGTGCGGACTCGTGCACCAGAGTTCCTCCAGAGCCTGTACAAGTGTTTCACACAACCGATGTTCGAGCGACAAAGTATCAATTACCGCAAAACAACACAGCTCCCTATCACAATAACCATTCGGATCTTCCACGTCAGATATCAATATCATAGGCGTATCCCGATAACGCTTCAACCTGCGCGCTGACTCCATAAACCGGTATGCATCTACAATATTCTGGTGAAACTGCTCCTCCGCTGGCCCGCACACCATTACATCAACCTGATGCTCTACAATAATCTTATAGGCCGCACTATAATTTCTGGCAATCTTCACAGAATATTCCAGCGCTAACTGACTTACAACCATACGACTACGTTCTAATATCTCTTCATCCCCCATGACAAACAACACAATTTTTCTTTCCCTCAACACATTCTCCCCCTCGTAAATAAAAAGCAGAAAAACCTCCTCCTGTCTTTCTGCTTTCTTGTCCCCTAGTTACAATATTTCTCTATCAATGTAAGTGCTTCGTCCATCTTGTCAACCGGAATCTGTCCGGGTGCCGATGCCTCCGCAAAGCTTGCAAATGTGATTGCACTGCCGAACACCTGACCGCTGATCCGGCTGATTGCCCCCATCTTCCCCATCGACATCGTGACAACCGGTACCTCTGCATACGCTTCCTGCATCATAGCCGTTGCAGCAAGCAGATTCACCACATGCATTTTATTCTCCGGCATCACAGCAATCTTTGCAACATCCGCGCCAAGATCCTGCATACTGCGCAGCCGGTTCACGATCGTGGATGCATCCGGTGTGGTCTGGAAATCATGATTTGACATGATGATCTTTACCCCTTTTTCCTTTGCAATCCCGATCATTTCCTCTGCCTGCTCTGCCCCGGAGAATAACTCGATATCCACCATATCTGCCGTTGCTTTTTCAATCACGTGCCGGTTGATCTCGTAGATCGTCGGCGTGGTAAAGGCAAGCTTCTCGCCGCCCTCCGCTTCACTCCGGATCGTAAATAACAACACTTTTTCTGGCAGAATCTCTGCTACCTTCGCAAGCAATCTATCTAACACTTCATAGTCAGGCAAAATATCCAGATAATCGCCACGAAGCTCCACCATATCAATGGCAGAGCTTCTCTGTGACTGTCTTATCTGATCCGCCTGCGCTATGATCTCCTCCGCCGACCGTCCGACCAGCGGCACACAGATCTTCGGCCGGTCAAAGCCGATGATACAATGTTTGATCTTACAATAACGAATCATATAATTTTCCTCTATTTTTACTGTATCTTCTCATAGTACTTGGATTCCAGTGCCTGCAACAGCTGCTCCACAGTATAGTCATCGTCATCCAGATAGATGCTTGCTTCCATACTCAGGAACACACCCGGTTCTACTTCGATCACGGCTGTAACATCCATACATTTCATCTGGAATGCGTTATAAGTCTGTACGTTATAAAGCACATCCTTGTCTTCTACTTTTGCTGTCTGGTTTAACTGTGTATCCAGAATCTCGTAGCTGTCGATGTTGGACATATCATAATAGACAGAATCCAATGCGTCGGATGCAGATTCTGCAGTATATAACCCATACTGTATCGTAGATACCTGCTCTGTCTCAAACATAACACCATACTCATTCGCATACTCGAAGTTAAATCCATCGATACATCCCTTGATCTTGTATTTCGCACTTCCATCATAGGTCATAACTGATGCATTATCGAGGGTAATCTCATCTGTATTATCGTCGCTGAAATCTGCATCGCTATAGGTAGCTGTGTCTTCGTCGATATCCTCTTCCACCTGATTAAGCAGATCGGAATTTGTTCCAAACAGACTGTTCAATGCATTTATCAGATTTACAAATGCTGTATTGTCAGATAAACGCTCTACCCAAGCATCCATCAACTTCTGGCTTTCTTCACCAAATGTCTGCAGATCGTCCTCTGTCATGGTTGCAAGATCATACACCTTTTTGCTTGCATCCATCTCCTGTACAGAAATCTTCGATGTATCGATCGTTGTATCAATACTTCCATTGCAGAGCGTCTGGTTGGCTGCCTTCAGCTCGAACGAATCAATCGCCACAGTATAGCCGACACCCTTGTTGATGTCTTTGTAAGCACCCTTGTAATTAAACACATAGGTATCTGCGCCTACAATATTGGCATTAACCGTATTCTCAAATGTATTGTCCGCCTTGTTAAATGTCTTCTCCCAGTCAACAGACAGGTACGAAGAAGCGGAGATCTTTACCTTTGTCGTAACTGTATCACCAGACTCTACAACATCCTTTGTGAAATCCAGTCCAATCTCCTTGTCACCGGCAAATGCCTTTACATTTCCATATGTATTTCCGCTGATATCATGTGCCTCGAACTTCACGCCAACGGAAGTGTCTGACACGTCAAAACTTAAGTTTCCTGACAGATCATCCTTACCAGCATCCAGCCAAAAATCATAATCGATCTTCACCATATTCAAGATGTTGATCTTATCGCTACATGTGATCTTAACAGCTCTCTTGCCCTTCACATATACTTTCACACACAGATCATGCTTAATGACACTTGGCACAGCCGCTTTCAACTGATCCATATAATATGTATAGTCGTCTGCACTCATACCAAGCTGATCAAGCGTATCCTGCGAACCTGTTACCGCTTCTGTCAAACCATCGATCGCAGATACACACGCATCCTGCAGATCTTCCTTTGCCCATGTCACATAATATTCCTTGGCTGTTACATTCTCGCCATTGACTGTGATCTTGGCACTTCCCTGCTTCTTAAATTCTGCAGCATCCCAGATTGTCTCCAGCGCACTCACATATCCACTTGTAAGACCTGATCCATCAGAACCAGATGCAAATGCGTTTAAACTGTATCCGGTAAGTGCCGATGCGTCCAGACCAAGTGACTGTCCGGCTGGTGAATTCGCAAGCGCGCCCATCGGATCGTCCGCCGGGTATACAAGATAACCTGCAAGCAACTCCGGTATACCGACTGTCATCGTATCTTCATCGCCAAAAACCTCATACGACAGAAGATCATCGCCACCGATCGTTATCGCGCCATCTGCAGAAAGCTTCTTATTTTTCTGATCCACTGCGTTATTCTGATTCCAACCGATTGCGTAAGCATTTTCACCTTCACCAGCGTTAAATGTCAGGTTGAGACTGCTATCTCCACCTTTCTCATTATACGCCTTCATCACCTCATCGAATCCGACTACATCGTTTCTCTCTCCGCCAGTGCTGTAGGAAGAAAATGTCTCTTCCATCGCATCTAATACGACTTCCTTGTCCGACTTAAAAAGCTTTGGAAGGAAAATGACGCCACATACAACCAGTGCAACGATTGCAACGCCAGCACCGATCAATGCGCCCAGCTTGCCCTTTGTCATTGGCTTCTTCGGTTTCTTACCGCCTGTCTGTGGTTGCATCGACTGCTGTCCGTAATATCCAGTCATGTCCGGCTGTCCCGGCTGCTGTCCGTAATATCCAGTCATGTCCGGCTGTCCCGGCTGCTGTCCGTAGTATCCAGTCATGTCCGGCTGTCCCGGCTGTTGTCCGTAATATCCAGTCATATCCGGCTGTTGCGGATTTACATATCCAGTCATGTCTGACTGTGGTGGATTCATATATCCGGTCGTATCCGGCTGCTGTGGATTCACATATCCAGTCGTATCCGGGAATCCCCCCGGCTGCTGTGTGTTATTTTCGTCCATTCTATCCCTCCAACTATATGTCTACGCTTAGTAAACCTTTGCTTCTTCCTCGCCATTTAATACACGAAGTGCGCCCTGTGCAAGAGCAAGAAGCTCGTCCTCGCCACCGTATACTGTAACAGGTGCGATGAACTGTACTCTCTTTGTGATCTCTTCGGTTGCATACTTGCCATATGCGATACCACCTGTCAGGATGATCTGATCAACCTTACCAGAAAGAACCGCTGCCTGTGCTCCGATATCCTTCGATACCTGATATAAGAATGCATCAAATACAAGCTGTGCATGCTTGTCACCATTCTTTGCCATAGCCTCGATATCTCTTGCATCGTTGGAACCGCAGTATGCATTGAAGCCTGCTTTACCGACGAGCTGCTTGATCATTTCCTTCTCCGTGTACTTTCCTGAATAGCACAGACGAACCAACTCACCATTTGGAACACCACCGGCACGCTCCGGAGAGAATGCACCATCGCCATCCAATGCATTGAATACATCTACAACCTTACCGCCTGTATGGGCACCTACAGAAACACCGCCGCCCATATGAACAACGATGAGGTTCAAATCCTCGTACTTCTTACCAACTTCCTTTGCATAACGCTTTGCAACTGCCTTCTGATTTAATGCATGGAAGATACTTGTTCTAGGAAGCTCCGGATGTCCGGAAAGTCTTGCAACATCCTGTAACTCGTCAACAACAACCGGGTCTACGATATAAGCAGGGATTCCAAGCTCATCAGCGAAATCCTTTGCCAGGATACCACCGAGGTTTGATGCATGCTCGCCACGCTTTGCCTCTACCAAGTCCTTTACCAGCTCATCGGTAACTGTGTATGTACCACCCGGAATTGGCTTAAGCAGACCACCACGGCCTACAACAACATCCAGTGTCTTAATATCGAAATTATTCTCAGCTAAAACCTTAGCGATGACATCCTTACGGAAATCCTTCTGTGCAACGATCGAATCGTACTGTGCAATCTCCTCAGTCGAATGACGCAGTGTCTCCTCGAACAACAATGTCTCATCTTCAAATACACCAATCTTTGTAGATGTAGAACCTGGATTGATGATCAATGACTTATAACTCATTTTATTATCCTCCTGCTTATTTATGCTTATAATTTATTTGTTTTTCTTTAAGTTCTCAGCTACGATTGCTGCAAGGGCAATGGAATTTACCTTTGTCTCAAATGTATCGGAACGGGATGTCAGGATAACCGGTGCCTTTGTACCTGTTAAGATACAGCCATTCTTAACCTTTGCTGTGTGAACCAGTGTCTTGTATGTGATATTACCTGCGTGAATGTCCGGGAACAGTAAGATATCTGCATCACCGACAATCTTACGGTTCGTTGCTCCCTTATGCTTTGCAGCTTCCGGATCAATTGCAAGGTCCATGGAAAGCGGTCCGTCCACGATACAGCCTGTAATCTTACCCTCTTCATTCATCTTTGTAAGCTCAGCTGCGTCTACTGTAACAGGCATCTTCGGATTTACTACCTCTACCGCTGCAAGCGGAGCTACCTTTGGACACTCGATACCACATGCATGTGCAACTGCAACTGTGTTGCTGATAATATCCACCTTGTCCTCCAATGTTGGGTATGGAATAAATGCAACATCAGTCAGGAAGAACATCTTCTCGAAGCCTTCAATCTCAAACAGACATACATGTGACAAAGCCTTACCGGTTCTAAGTCCCACTTCCTTATTGAGTACACTCTTCAGGAATCCCTTTGTGTCAATGAGACCCTTCATGTACATATCTGCCTCTCCATCATGTACAAGCTTGACTGCTGTCAGGGCTGCTTCTGTCGGATCCTTCACGTCAATAATCTCAAAACCCTCTAAACTCATATCCATGCTTGCAGCGATTTCCTTGATCTTATCAGCATCTCCGACCAGAATCGCATCCGCGATATCTTTATCCTTTGCTGCCTTTACTGCTTCAAGGACTGCATCATCCTGTGCAACAGCTACGGCAAGCTTCTTCTTGCTGCATGATTTAATCTGCTCAAGTAATCCTTCAAAATTCTTCATTGTTCTGTTCTCTTCCTTTCCTCTTCCATCCTCTTTTTATGAGTCTTTGTTGTTCTTTACGTCCAAGATTGCTGAAACGGTGCATAAAGCAATTGCTATAAATCCCATAGCATGATCAATATGCTTATTTATCTGCTTTCTTCGTTTTTCCTTAAGCTTCCGCTCTTTGCGCGACATACGCTTTGCAGGTTCTCTGTAAAGTGATTTCGCAGGCTTTGCCTTCTTCGGTTTTTTCGGAGTCTTCAGTCTTGACATCTGTTTCACCTTCTTTGACGAATTTATAATGTGTTTTCCGCATTATTCCGGCTTGTGTGAACACAGCCTATATAATGCTTATTATACCATTTTAAGC
>OGNU01000862.1_pt1 | contig 11601 bp, 11 predicted proteins | sample 1573581 | NCBI WGS metagenome assembly OGNU01 (sample SAMEA2581992, study PRJEB24529) | metagenome | biome: Human gut stool | place: China | collected 2011 | reverse complement strand
AAGGGAGAGCTGTTCCCCGGCAGCTACGAGCTGCTGGTGATGGCTGACAAGCTGGAGGAGGTCAAGACCATCTGCTGGTGCGGCAAAAAGGCTATGTTCAACGCCCGGTTCGACGAAAACGGCAAGGTTTTGAAGGAGGGCGCTCAGGTGGTCTTGGGGGCCAATGACAAATACATCGGCCTGTGCCGCCGCCACTGGCGGGCCGGGGATCTGGGCCCGGACTTCAACGGAAAGGGTACGGGAGACTGATGATCTGTAATCTCTGCCCCCGCCGCTGCGGTGTGGAGCGAACGCCGGACAAGGCGGCGGGCATGTGCGCCATGCCCACTTGGCCGGTGGCGGCACGGGCCATGCTGCATCAGTGGGAGGAACCATGCCTGGTGGGGGAGCACGGCGCGGGCGCCGTGTTTTTCTCCGGGTGCAATCTCCGGTGCAAATTTTGTCAGAACGGCGTGATCTCTCAGGAAGGCTACGGCAAGCCCATCACCCCCCGGCGGCTCCGGGAGATTTTTGAGGAACTGGTGGAGCAGGGCGCGGCCTGCTTGGATTTAGTGACGCCCACTCACTTCACGGACGCGGTGCTGGAGGCCTTGGGCGGGGAGCGCTGGCCGGTGCCGGTGGTTTGGAACTGCGGCGGGTATGAGTCCGTGGAGACCCTGAAACGCTTGGAGAACCGGGTACAGGTGTACCTGCCGGACCTGAAATATGCCCTGACAGAGCCGGCCAAAGCGTATTCCGGTGCGGCGGATTACCCGGAGACGGCGAAAGCGGCCATTTTAGAGATGTTCCGCCAGACCGGGCCGTACAGAATGGAAAACGGCCAGCTGAGAAGCGGCGTTCTCATCCGGCATCTGGTGCTGCCGGGAGAACTGGAAAACACGAAGGCCGTCATCGACTGGGTGGCGGAGACCTTCCGCCCCGGCGAAGTGCTGTTTTCTCTCATGAGCCAGTACACGCCCCAGCCGGGGGCCGAGGGCAAGCTGGCCCGAAAGGTAACAAAGGTGGAATACCGGGCGGCGGAACGGTACATGGCAGATTGCGGCATTGCCGACGGCTTCACTCAGGAGCGAACCTCCGCCAAGGAGGAGTATACCCCGGATTTCCATTTGCAGGGGATCTGAGACACCGGGCGGAATAAACAGGGATTTGATGGAGGCTGCATGGCTTTTGATTTCAAGAAAGAATACAAAGAATTTTATATGCCGAAAAACAAACCGGAGATCATTACAGTTCCCAAAGCGAATTACATTGCGGTGAGGGGAAAGGGTGATCCCAATGAAGAGGACGGGGCATATCAGCAGGCGATCAGCGTATTATACGCAGTTGCCTACACGCTGAAAATGAGCTATAAAACGGATCATAAAATTGCCGGTTTTTTTGAATATGTCGTTCCACCGCTTGAAGGCTTCTGGTGGCAAGAAAATACGGATGGAGTGGATTACACCGATAAGTCCACATTCAACTGGATCTCCGTTATCCGCTTGCCTGATTTCGTAATGAAAGAGGATTTTGAATGGGCGGTTGAGACCGCGGCGAAAAAGAAAAAACTGGATTGTTCCTCGGCAGAGCTTATGACGATTGATGAAGGCTTGTGCGTTCAGATCATGCACTTGGGAGCATTTGATGATGAGCCTGCAACCGTCGCGCTTATGGACGCATATTTGGAGCAGAACGGATATGCAAATGATCTGAATAAGGAAAGATTACATCATGAGATCTATCTGTCCGATGCGAGAAAGGTTGCTCCGGAAAAATGGAAAACGGTTATCAGACATCCTATAAAGAAAATGTGAACGTCCATTTGACGAGGAGCTATGGCAACGCCCCTGTATGATTTTTCATACAGGGGCGTTTTTATACACTTTTCAGATACCCAGCAGGAAAGAGGCGAAGCGGAAGTAGATCAGCAGGGAGAGGGCATCCACGATGGTGGTGATGAAGGGAGAGGCCATCACCGCCGGGTCAAAGCCGATCTTTTTAGCCAGCAGCGGCAGCATACAGCCTACGATCTTGGCGGCGAACACGGTGCACACCAGCGTCAGGCAGATGACGGCGGCTACGGTGACGGTGATGGGATTGTGGAATACCATCCGGTCCAGCAGCATCAGCTTGGCAAAGTTGGCGCCGGCCAGAACGGTGCCGCACAGCAGCGCCACCCGGCACTCCTTCCAGACCACCTGGATCAGGTCGGAAAATTCGATCTCTCCCAGAGACAGGCCGCGGATCACTGTGACGCTGGCCTGAGAGCCGCAGTTGCCGCCGGTGTCCATCAGCATGGGGATATAGGCTGTGAGGATGGTGAAGGCGCTGAGGGCGTCCTCAAAGCTGGAGATGATCTGGCCGGTAAAGGTGGCGGAGACCATCAATAGCAGCAGCCACGGAATACGGGATTTGAAGGTGTCAAAGGCACTGGTGCGGAGGTAGGGCTTGTCCGTCGGCAGCATAGCCGCCATCTTTTCCATATCCTCCGTGGTCTCTTCCTGCAAAACGTCGATGGCGTCATCGACGGTGACGATACCCACCAGACGATTTTCCGTGTCCACCACGGGGAGGGCCAGAAAGTCATACTTGCCTAAAGCACGGGCGGTCTCCTCCTGGTCATCCAGGGTCTGGACGCAGATGTAGTTCCGCTCCATGATGTCCCCGATGATGTCATCCTCCTCCGCCAGCAGCAGAGTACGGATGGAGAGGACGCCGATGAGGTGCCGCCAGTCATCAATGACGTAGCAGACGTTGATGGTCTCCTTGTCCGGTCCGGTCCGGCGGATGCGCTTCAAGGCGTCCTCCACCGTCATGGTCTCCTTCAGATCCACAAACTCCGTGGTCATAATGGAGCCGGTGGAATCCTCCGGATATTTCAGAATTTCGTTGATGCTTTTGCGCATATCCGGGTCGGAGTGCTTCAAGATCCGCTTGACCACGTTGGCGGGCATTTCCTCCACGATGTCAACGGTATCGTCCAGATACAGCTCGTCCAGCACTTCCTTCAGCTCCGTGTTGGAAAAGCCGCGGATCAGCAGCTCCTGCTGGTCGCTTTCCAGCTCCACGAACACCTCTGCCGCCTGCTCCTTAGGCAGCAGACGGAACAGCAGGGGCAGCGTCTTTTCATTGTCCAGATCGTCCGCTAAAATGGCAATGTCCGCAGGCTCTAACGGCAATAGAAGGTCCCGCAGTTCTGTATATCGTTTTCGGTTCACCAGATCCTCAATTTTTTCGATCAGTTCCCCACGGTTTTCCATTTCAAACATAGCGTGACCTCCTTTCCGGGCCTTCCGCCCGGTATTTCTGCATGGCGCGGAGCAAAATAAAAGACCTCGCCGCGTCCCATTCCGGTGCGGTGAAGTCCTGCTTCCAGGAGCGTCTCAGAGGACAGCATCCCTACCGTTCAAGCTTTAGCTTCACAGGGCGGTGAAATCGCGTTAGATGATACCTTGTTGTTCGATATCGCCTGTTCAAACCCTCTCATGATGTCTCCATCACTCCGCGGCAGCGATCCATATCCCTGTGGTAGCCTTACCTACCGGAACTCTATGCGGTTGTCATTTGATAACACATTTATAGTATGCCAAAAAACAGGCGCTGTCAACCCGGACGGACGAAAAAATTTCACAGAACCAGGAGAGCGGCCATCTGGCCGGTCTCCCGGATTCAGTTCAGACTGTTTTCACTCTGCTGAAACAGCTTTCGTACCCGTTCCGCCGTGGCGGGGTGGTGTGTCAGCGCCGGGTCCTCCGCCAGCAGTCCGTCGGCGGCGGACTGCGCCTCCGCCAGCAGCCGGGTGTCGCAGCCGAGATCTGCCACCTGCAGCCCCGGCAGTCCGTGCTGCCGGAGACCGAAGAAGTCGCCGGGGCCACGGAGCCGGAGATCCTCCTCGGCGATCTTGAAGCCGTCGGCGGTTTTCGTCATGGCCTTCAGCCGCTGGCGGGTCTCGTCATTTTTATTGTCGGACACCAGTACACAGTAGGATTGGTGCTGCCCTCGGCCCACCCGTCCCCGAAGCTGATGGAGCTGGCTGAGGCCGAAGCGCTCCGCGTTCTCCACCACCATCAGATTGGCGTTGGGCACATCCACGCCCACCTCGATCACGGTGGTGGACACCAGAATGTCCGTTTTCCCGGCGGCGAAGGCGGACATGACGGCGTCCTTCTCCCTGGCCTTCATCTTGCCGTGGACGAAGGCCACCTTCAAGTCAGGGAAGATCTCCGTTTGCAGCTTTTGGGCGTATTCCGTCACGGCCTTCCGCTCGTCGGGCAGCTCGTCATTCTCACTGACCATGGGGCAGACGATGTACACCTGCCGCCCGGCCTCCACCTGCTTGCGGATAAAGGCGTACAGCCGGGGGTGATAGGCGGAGGTGACGGCATAGGTTTCAATAGGCTTCCGTCCCGGTGGGAGCTGGTCGATGACGGACACATCCAGATCGCCGTACAAAATCAGGGCCAGCGTCCGGGGGATGGGCGTGGCGGACATGACTAAGGTGTGGGGGTGCTCTCCCTTTTCTGCCAGCGCCGTCCGCTGGGCCACGCCAAAGCGGTGCTGTTCATCCGTCACCACCAACCCCAGGTCAGCGTAGGCCACGCCGCCAGAGATCAGGGCGTGGGTGCCGATGGCGAAGTCGATCTCGCCTGTGGCCAGTTGGGCGGTGACGGAGCGTTTTGTTTTGGCGGTGGTGGAGCCGGTGAGCAGGGCGCAGCGGATATTCAGCCGTTCCAGCAGCGGGGCAAGGCCCCGGTAGTGCTGCTCTGCCAGCAGCTCCGTGGGGGCCATCAACGCCGCCTGACGGCCATTTTTGACGCAGAAATACACGCAGGCGGCGGCCACCATCGTTTTGCCGGAGCCGACATCCCCCTGACAGAGACGGTTCATGGGCTTGCCGCTTTGCATATCGGCAATGGCTTCCTCTACACAGCGGCGCTGGGCGTCGGTGAGGGTAAAGGGGAGGGCGTTGTAAAACGGGGCCATATCCACCGGCTGAAACGGTTCCACGGAGACGGTCTCCCGCCGGGAGCGCAGCAGCTTCAATCCAATGGCGAAGAAAAATAGCTCCTCGAAAGCCAGTCGCCTCCGGGCAATGTCCAGCGCCTCCGGGGCCTCCGGGAAGTGGATGTTCTCGTAGGCATAATTCACCCGGCACAGCTGATGCGCCTGACGGACGCCGTCCGGCAGGCAGTCCGGCAGAATATCGGCGCAGCTGTCCAAACCCTGCCGGATGGCCCGGGACAACAGCAGCTGGCTGATCCCGGCAGTAAGGGGATAGATGGGCACGATGCGGCCGGTGTGCTCCCGCCGTCCCTCTGGCTCTACAATGGGACTTGCCATACTTTTCCGCAGGAGGCTTCCCTCCGCCCTGCCGTAAAAGGTGTAGGTCTCACCTACCCGCAGTTGATTTTTCAGCCAGGACTGGTTGAAAAAGGTAACATCCAGCGCACCGGTGTCGTCCACGGCCCGGACCTTCACCAGATCCATGCCCTTGCGGATGTGGGACAGCTTAGGCTCCGAGGCGATCATGGCGGAGACGCAGGCCGGTTCGCCGGGGATGAGCTGGCTGATGGGCTTTATTTCCCGGCGGTCCTCATAGCGCCGGGGGAACCAGTTGATGAGGTCGCCCAGCGTGGCGATGCCCAGCTTGCTCAGGGATTTTGCCTTGGCCTCGCCAATGCCCTTGATGTACCGCACATTGGTGCTCAGATCCGCCATGCGACCGCCTCCTTTCCGCAACTTTCATAAGGCTATTATAAACGGCGGCGGCGGTTTTGAAAAGAGGGCAGAGAAAAGAACAGGGCTCCGCCGAGAAAACGGCGGAGCCTTGGCTTACAACAGCGCGGTATTCACATAGTCCACAAAGCGGTAGGTCAGGCCATTTTCCGTGACGGCCTCGCCGGTCCGCTCAATTTTCCAATTAGGGAGGGCGTCCAGATCGGGGAAAAAGGTGTCGGCATCCGATACGGTGCTGTCCACCCGGGTGACGGAGGCCCGCCGGCAGCGGCCCAGCAGCGCGGCGTAAATGCTGCCGCCGCCGATGAGCCAGACGTTTTCTTCATCTCCGGCCAGAGCCAGAGCATCCTCCGGCGTGGAGACAGTCTCGCAGCCCTCCCGGTGAAGGTCCGGGGACCGGGTGATGACGATATTCCGCCGCTTGGGCAACGGTCTGCCGCCGGGGAAGGAATCCAGGGTCTTGCGGCCCATGATGACGGTGCCGCCGGTGGTCAGCGTGCGGAAGTGCTTCATGTCCCCCGGCAGGGAGAACAGCAGATCACCGCTCCGGCCAATGGCCCACTGTTTATCTGTGACAACGATGGCGTTCATGGCACGGCTCCTTAAATGGCAATGGGGATTTTGTCCTCGAAGGGGGCGGGGGTGTATCCCTCCATCGTAAAGCTGTTCCGGGTGAAGGCATAGAAATCCGTCACGGAGGGGTCTATGGCGAACTTCGGCGCGGGGGCGGGGGTCTGGGTCAGCATCTTCTCCACGATGGGCACATGGCGGTCGTAAATATGGGCGTCGGCGATGACGTGGACCAACTCGCCGGGCACAAGGCCGCTGACCTGAGCCATCATGTACACCAGCACGGCGTACTGCACCACGTTCCAGTTGTTGGCGGCCAGCATATCCTGGCTCCGCTGGTTCAAAATGGCGTTGAGCACGTTGCCGGAGACGTTGAAGGTCATGGAATAAGCGCAGGGGTACAGGTGCATCTCAGAGAGGTCGGCAAAGTTGTAGATGTTGGTCAAGATCCGGCGGCTGGCGGGGTTATGCTTCAAATCGTAGAGCACCCGGTCCACCTGATCCATGTCCCCTTCGGGATAGTGGTGCTTGACAGCCAGCTGATAGCCGTAAGCCTTGCCGATGGAGCCGGTCTCATCCGCCCACTGGTCCCAGATCCGGGCGTTGAGGTCATGGACGTTGTTGGACTTTTTCTGCCAGATCCACAGCATCTCGTCCACAGCTGTTTTCCAGTAGGTCCGGCGGAGGGTCAGGATGGGGAATTCCTTTTGCAGATCGTACCGGTTGACGATGCCGAATTTTTTGATGGTGTGGGCGGGCGTGCCGTCCTCCCAGCGGGGACGGACGTTCTGGTCGGTGTCCCAAACGCCGTGGTCCAGGATCTCCTGAATGTTTTGCATAAAGACCTGATCGGCGTAGCTCATGACACATTCCTCCCAAATTCTCATTAACTCTACACAGTATAGCAAAGAATGAAGAGGAAAACAAGATGCTCCCACAGAGAATGTTGTATAGAAAAAATCGGAAAATCAATCACAGCTTTTCTACTGAAATAACGTTCATTCCTTGAAAAACGGCAAAAAGTGCTGTAAAATGAAATCGTAAACGAGAGGAGTGACAGTATGCTGGATCGCAGCGAGGTGGGCAAGCGGGGGTATCTGGACCGGGACTTCCGTCTGGTGCATCTGAAGGATTCTCTGGCCCAGAAGATCGACTACCATTACCATGAATTTGATAAGCTGGTGATCTTCCTCGGCGGAAAGGTGACCTACGTGGTGGAGGGCGTCACCTATTTCCTCAAGCCGTGGGACATCGTGCTGATCCAGCATAACCTGATCCACCGGCCCATCATCCACGCCGAGGAACCTTACGAGCGGGCGGTACTGGATCGCCCAGCGCAGCGATCCTGGCGAGCCGCTGGACGCCTGTCTGGACAAGAGCCGGGAGCAGGGGTTCCACCTTCTGCGGACTGGGGAGGAGGGGCGTCTTGGCTACGCACGGTTCATCCAGCAGTTAGAGGAGGCTCTGCGGTCCGAGGAGTTCGGCGCCCGCCGTATGGCGGATACCCTGTGCCAGCAGCTCCTGATTCAGGTGAATCGGGATTTCCTCCGGGCCAACACTGCCCCGAATGAAACGGACAGCTACCATCTGGACCCCAAAATGGAGGAGATCCTCCGCTATATCGCCGCCAATCTGGGGGGAGACCTCTCCGTGGACGCGCTGGCGGCCCGTTTTTACATGAGCCGGTACTACCTAATGCACCGGTTCAAGGAGATCACCGGCTACACCGTCCACCAGTACACCGTACAGAAGCGGCTGCTGCGGGCAGGAGAGCTGATCCGGGAGGGCGTTCCGGTGATGAAGGCGGCGGAACAGGCGGGCTTTCCGGAGTATTCCACCTTCCTCCGGGCCTTTCAGAACACCTTCCATACCAGCCCGAAGAATTTTCGATAAGCGCGCCGTCTGTCTGCGTATACCGAAAGAGGATAATTGCCAACAAAATCAACGCCCCGCCATCCGGCGGGGCGTTGATCGTATATTGAATCGGAAGTTTAGGCCAGGAAGCCCTTCAGGATGCACTCCTCAGCTTCCTCGGGGGACAGACCCAGGGTCTCCAGCTTCAAAAGCTGGTCCCCGGCGATCTTGCCGATGGCGGCTTCGTGGATCAGCTGAGCCTCCGTGCTGTTGGCAACGATGGCGGGAATGGACTCGATGTGGGCATCATCCATGATGATGGAGTCGCACTGCACATGGCCGAAGCAAGCGGCGTTGCCCACCATCTTGGGATAGAACACCTGACGGGAGGTGCCCTTGGCCACGGACCGGGAAATCACCCGGCCACGGGCGCCCTCCCCATCCAGAGAGATCTCCATGTCGCTTTCTGCCACCTGATCACCGTGGGTCATGAGCCGCTCGGTGACCACGGCCTCAGCATCCTTGCCGCAGACGATCTTGGTTTCCCGCTTGGTGGAGTCGATGCCCCGGATCTGGACGGTCTCCATCTGGATGGTGGCGCCCTCTTCCAGATAGACAACGGTCTGGGGGTTCATGATGCGGCCGCCGGTGCCGTCGCCGTCACCGTAGTGCTTTTCCGTGTATTTTACATGGGAGTGCTTACCTACATAGAAGGTGTGGATACCGTCATGACGGCTGTCCTCTCCGCCGCAGTTGTGGATGCCGCAGCCCGCCACAATGTCCACATCACAGTTTTCACCGATGTAGAAGTCATTGTAAACCAACTCCTGAATACCGGGCTTGGTGATGATGACGGGAATGTGGCACTGTTCGCCCTTGGTCCCATCCTTGATGCGGATGTCAATGCCGGATTTGCCGTCGGTCTTGCCGGTGATCTGGATGTTCTCCGTGGACTGCCGGCCGTCGCAGCCGGTGTCCTTGCGAATGTTGAAGGCGCCTACCGGCTTGCCGATCAGGTCCGCGATTTTTTCCAGCAGCTCCCGATCTACCTGAGATTCCATCATAAGGCGTGTACCTCCTTGTTCAGTACCGGGCAGCCGCCCAGCGTGTCGGTCAGGATCCGGGGCAGGATCTCCTTCGGAGTGCCCCGGTGGCGGAGGGTGCCGTCACCCACCACGATGACTTCATCCGCCAAGGAAATAATACGCTCCTGATGGGAAATGATGATCATGGTGGCGCTGCCCTGACTGTGGATCTGCTCGAAGGTCTCCGTCAGCCGGGCGAAGGACCACAGGTCGATGCCTGCCTCCGGCTCGTCGAAGATCATCAGGTCGGCGTTCCGGGCCAGAATGGAGGCGATCTCAATGCGCTTGACCTCGCCGCCGGAGAGAGATACATCCACTTCCCGGTCCAGATAGTCATTGGCGCAGAGACCCACCTTGGTGAGGTACTGGCAGCACTTGTCCTTGGAAAGCTTGTCGTCGCCGGAGGCGATGGTCAGCAGGTCGCGGACAGTGATGCCCTTGAAGCGGGGGGGCTGCTGGAAGCCGTAGCTGATGCCCAGCTTGGCCCGCTCCGTAATGGTCATATGGGTGACGTCCTGCCCGTTCCAGAGGATCTGACCCTCAGTGGGCGTCACCAGACCCATGATGATCTTGGCCAGCGTGGTTTTGCCGCCGCCGTTGGGACCGGTAAAGACCACCAGCTTGTGATCGTCCACGGTCAGGGAAATGTCCTTCAGGATGCCCAGAGTCTCATCGGCTTCCCGAACGGAATAGCTGATATGTTTTAATTCCAGCATGGAAGGTCCTCCTTTATGGGGAAAGGAAAAATTTCCTGTCATTCTCATGTAGTATACCAAAAACACGGGGAAATATTGGTTGCAAAAGCAACAGAAATCGGTCGGAAGCGGCCGAAATCCGCATACTGTTATACCCTAACATATTTTACCCTACCTGTCAAAGGGAAAGGGGGAATTTTTCGGTAAAACCGGCACTTTTTTTCCGGGTCCGCATAGACTGGAGGGAAAAGGAGGGGGAGCCCATGGAACGAAATCTCCACGAGCCGGAGATCTACGATTTCCGGCAGCATGACCGGCTCTGGCAGCGGGTGGGCCCCGGGCTGGAGCCCTATCCGGAAACCACGGCGGAAGCAATGCCGCGAAGGGAGGAACTGCCGCCGGCGCAAGAGAGCCAGCTTCCCGGCGCGGAGCCGAACCCCTGCTGCATGGGCAGCGAGGCAAGGGAGCTTCTGGCGGTGCTGGAGGGATACATCGAGGAGGAACTGGAGGACCGGCGGCGCTATCTGGCGCTGTCCCGGCAGGCACCCTCGTGGGCGAGGCAGACCCTGCGGGATATGGCGGAGGAGGAGAACGGCCACGCCCGGCGGCTCATGGCGGCCCGGTATCTCATCACCGGCCAGCCCTACCGGCCCAATCTGGTGTGCGGCGTGTTCTGCCCGGGCCGTTGGGCGGAGGAACTGCGGCGAAGCTACCATGAGGAGGCGTGCAGCGGCCTGAACTATGCCCGGACGGCAGACGGCACCACGGATGTCTGCCTTGTCAAGCTGCTCAATGAACTGAGCGAGGACGAATACCGCCATGCGGAGCGGCTCATGGCACTGCTGGAGCGGAGCCTTGGGCGGCAGGGCAACTGTTGAACAGGAATGGGAAAACGCCCCGGAGCCGGGAAAACGGCTTCGGGGCATTGCTTTTGCCCGGCGGCTTGTGCTATACTATCCCATTAGAATTGATCAGGATCGGAGGACCTTGTATGTATGATGAATTGACGGCAGTGGACATTCAGAAAATGCAGGAGGAGATCAACTACCGGGTCCGGGAACTGCGTCCCCAGCTCATTGAGGAGGTCCAGACCGCCCGCGCCTTCGGGGATCTCAGCGAGAATTATGAATATAAATGCGCCAAGCAGGCGAAAAACCGCAATGACAGCCGCATCCGCTATCTGGAACGGATGATCCGCACTGCCAAGGTCATCGAGGTAAAGGAGACGGCGGACGCCGTGGGACTGTTCGACACCGTGACGGTCTATAACGAAATGATGAAGAAGGAAATGATAGTCCGCATTGTCACCACCCTGCGGCAGGACGCCTTAAAGGGACTCATCAGCAAGGAATCCCCTGTGGGACAGGCTCTCATGGGCCGTCGGACCGGGGAGCGGGTGGAGGTCGCCGTCAGTCCGGAGATGAAATATACTCTGGAGATCCGAAAGATCGAAAAGGGTTCGGATGACGAGAGCCTGGACATCAGCAGCTACTGAGCCGAGTCCGGGCCGACAGGATGCCGGATCGGAGGATTTCCGGCAGTTTTGCGGAAAGACTATTGAAATACCGGCTTTCTTGCCGTAAAATAGGGAGAAAGATAGAATCAGAGACTGTCAATAAAGTGGTAAATTCTCCGCAACGGTAAGGTAGGGCAGCCGTTAGCGGCTCCGCCGCTTTACGGAT
>OGNU01000858.1_pt1 | contig 11647 bp, 11 predicted proteins | sample 1573581 | NCBI WGS metagenome assembly OGNU01 (sample SAMEA2581992, study PRJEB24529) | metagenome | biome: Human gut stool | place: China | collected 2011 | reverse complement strand
GGCCAGCTGTTCCAGCCGGAACAGTGCGGCCCCGCGTTCAGCTCTGCTTTTGGCCGCCAGCTTGACGGCATTGGCAGCTTCGCTGGCGTTGAGCTTGGCATCCTGCGAGGCCCGCTTCGCGGCCTCCATGGCCTCGTCGGCGCGGGCGCGCATGGTGGAAGCGGCCTCACGGGGCGACAGCTTGTCGTAGCTGTCCCGGGCCTCGGCGGCGGCCAGCTTGAGCTGCAGGCGGCTCTCGTCCATCTTCTGGTCCATGTCCAGCGCGGTGGTGCCAAGGAGCTCGGTCATGGCGTCGCTGACAGCATGCATACTGTCGGCCACCTTCTCGAGAGCATCCAGCTCCCGGGCAAGGTCGGAGGCGGCGATGGCGGTTGCCACCACGTCAGCGGCATACACCGCGTAGAGCAGACACATCAGCACAAAGCCCACCAGCGGCGGAATGATGTTCACCAGCGCGGCAATGGTGGGATGGATGACCTTGACCATCACCATGGCACCCACGCCCCACATCAGCGAGAACTCAAGGCAGACATAGCCGCCGATGTTGAAGGGCTTGTCGGTGTAGTCCCACCACCGGGTGCGGTAGAGCTTATACAGCGCCCATCCGCCCACCAGCTCCAAGGCACTGGGCAGGATGACACCGCCGAGATACAGCAGCAACAGGTCATCTTCCAGCGGTGTGAGGAAGAAGAGCACCAGGATCATGCCGAAGCCGTAGATAGGGCAGACCGGGCCGTTCAGGAAGCCCCGGTTCACCAGCTGGCCGGTGGTGGCGGCGGCATACACCACCTCGACGCACCAGCCCAGACAGGAGTAGATGAGGAAAAACGCAAGGATATGATAAAGCGAGAAACCGCAGACTGTCGTATTGAGAAAAAACGACAAGGGGACACCTCCAGTCAGTTCTGTTTGCGGACGATCTTATATTCATCGCCCGGCTCAAAGTAAGGGCAGGACAAGGTCGTGTGGGAGAGATAGCGGGCCATCTCGTCCTCATCCAGTGCGCCGCCCTCGGCGCAGTACCAGCTGCCATATTCGTCCTGCTGGTTGTTCAGACAGTATTCACAAGGGTCAGACATTGCCTTCCCCCTCGGCCTTGGCCGAAGCTTCGGCCTCCGCCTGCGCGGCCAGCTTCTTGAGCACCTTCGGCTCCACCCAGGTCACGGAGTCGTCGCCGGCCTTCTTGCGGGCGATGAGGGCTTTGATCTTAATGCCCATCTCGGTGAACATCCCCTCATGCTCGGTGCGGATGTTCCACTCCGGCTCGTTCTCGTGGAGGTCGTAAGTCTGCCAGATGATGTCGTAGCCGGAAGCGGGGAAGTAGGTCAGGCTGTCGCGGAACAGGTCATCGTCGTCGGTCTTGAAATAGATCTCGCCGCCGTCCTTGAGGAAATCGCGGTACTGGATGAGCTGACGGGGGTAGGTGAGGCGGTGCTTGTTGGAGGAAGCGTTCTTGCTCCACGGGTTGCAGAAGTTGATGTAGATGCGGCTGACGGTGTCCTCCGGGGTGATGACGCCCTTGATGCGCTCGATGTCGGTGCTCATGATCTTGACATTGTCGATGGGGCGGCCTGCCTCGGCGTAAGCGGCTTCGATCTTGCGCTTTGCGAGGATGAGCACCTTGTCGGTGATGTCGATGCCCAGATAGTTATTCTCGGGGTGGGCAGAGGCCAGCTGGGAGATGAAGCCGCCCTTGCCGCAGCCCAGCTCCAGCACGAAAGGCTGCTCCGGGCGGGCATACTGGCTGTGCCACTTGCCGCCCCAGATAAGGGGCTCGTGGACGTGGAAATCAGCGGCCATCAGTTCGTCGTGGGCGTAGGGCTTGAAACGCATTCTCATAAGATAGTATTCTCCTTGTGACGTGAAAAGTTTGTACTTACAGAGCTTTCTTCAAAAATTCCTCCACCTGCTCCGGCGTGGCGGCGCAGCTGCCCTGGCAGATACCGGGCTTGCCGCCGCCGCGTCCGTTCAGGGCGGCGTTGAGGGCTTTGGTCAGGGCGCGGACGTCGCCGCCGGAGCGCGCGATGCAGTAGCCGGTACCCTTCTCGCTGGGCGTCAGAGCGGCGCAGAGACCGGTGGTGGCCTCGCTCAGCCGTGCGGCCAGACGGTGCAGACCGTCCGGGTCGAGGCCGGGGACGGTGCGGATGGCCGTTTCGTCGGGGCCAAGCTGTGCGGCCAGCGCATCGAAGAGCTGACTGCACAGGCCGAAGTGGGCGAATTTCAGGGCCGTGTACTCGTCGTACACCCGGTGGACCGCCACGGCGGTCTGGTCGGCCTTGGCCGAGAGCAGTGCGCCGATGTCGGCCTGACGGCTCCGCATGGCCTGCGCTTCCCGCAGGGCGCGTCCGCCGCAGACGACGCTGAGCCGGACACCTCCCTTGTAGTTCTCAGAGGTGAGGATCTTGATCTGTCCCACCTGTCCGGTGGCGGCGGTGTGGGTGCCGCAGCAGGCGCAGACGTCCGCGCCCGGGATGGTCACGATGCGCACCTGCCCGGCGATCTCTTTTTTGCTGCGGTAGGTCAGCGCCGCCAGCTCTTCGGGGGTGGGGTAGGTGATGAGCACCGGCACATTCTCCCAGATGATGCGGTTGGCGGCAAGCTCTGCCTCCCGCAGGCCCTCGGCGGAGATGGGGACGCTGGTGTCCATCCGCACGGCGTCGGAGCCGATGTGGAAGCCCACATTCTCCGCCCCGAACATCTGGTGCAGGATGCCGGAGAGGATGTGCTCGCCGGTGTGCTGCTGCATCTTGTCGAAGCGCCACTCCCAGTCGATGGTGCCGGTGACGGCGGCACCGGGCTGTGCAGTCTCGGGCAGGGCATCCACCCTGTGCCAGATGATGCCGTTCGTCTCGTGGACGTCGGTGACATGGAGCACCGTGCCGTCGGCGAGGGTCAGCGTGCCTCTGTCGGCGGGCTGACCGCCCCCTTCGGGGTAGAACACCGTGCCGTCCAGCGCGATGCGCCCGCCGCCCGTTTTTGCATCCGCCTCTGCGGCCAGAATGACCCCGGCGGCAGTCTTGCGGAATGCGTCGTTCTCAAAATATTTTTCCGTGCGCTGCATGGCACGATACCTCCTGTAATAAAAACGATATTATCCCACTATAAAACTAAGTATACCACGTTTTTTGCCTGTGGAAAATAGTCTTCGCTTATGTTATGATAGGAAACAGCAGAAACCCAAACGGAATATAAAGCGAGGAAGGTATCATCATGCGTGAAAGTGGAATCCTGATGCCGGTGTCCAGCCTGCCCGGCCCCTATGGTATTGGCTGCTTTGGCGCCGAAGCGCTCAAGTTCGTGGATTTTCTGGCCGCTGCGGGCCAACACATCTGGCAGCTGCTGCCCCTCAGCCCCACCGGCTACGGCGACAGCCCCTACCAGAGCTGCTCTGCCTTTGCGGGCAACCCCTACTTCATCGACCTCGACGCTCTCAAGGCCGACGGCCTGCTGACCGCCGCCCAGCTCAAGGCGGAAAAGTGGGGCGATGACCCACTTTCGGTGGACTACGGCACTCTCTACACCAGCCGCTATAAGGTGCTGCGCACCGCCTACGCCGCATGGCGCGAGAAGTACGCCGGTCTCCACGGCTGCGCCCACTACTACCCCGACGACTACTACGCTTTCGCCCTTGCCAACGACAGCTGGCTGAATGATTACGCCCTCTACATGGCCCTCAAGACCGCCAACGGCATGAAGAGCTGGACTGAGTGGCCCCGGGAGTACCGCCTGCGGGACGCCGCCGCGCTGGCAAAGTTCGCAGCAGAGCAGGAAGAGGAGATCGGCTTCTGGAAGTTCCTGCAGTACGAGTTTGCCACCCAGTGGAAAAAGGTCAAGGACTACGCCAACAAAAAGGGCGTGAAAATTCTGGGCGACATCCCGATCTACGTCTCTGCCGACTCGGTGGATGCATGGGTGGGCGGCGAGCTCTTCGAGCTGGACGCACAGGGAGGCTTTGCCCGCGTGGCCGGCTGTCCGCCGGATTACTTCTCCGCAGACGGCCAGCTCTGGGGAAACCCGCTGTATAACTGGCCGTATCATAAACAGACGGGATATGCCTGGTGGATCCGGCGCGTCCGCCACGCCCTCGGCATCTACGACCTGCTCCGCATCGACCACTTCCGCGGCTTCGACACCTACTGGGCCATCCCGGCGGGCAGCTCTACCGCCTGCACCGGCAAGTGGGAGATCGGCCCCCGGATGGACTTGTTCCACGCACTGGAAGCTGCCCTCGGCAAGCTGCCCATCATCGCGGAAGATCTGGGCGAGCTGTTCCCCAGCGTCCGCGAGCTGCTGGCCGACAGCACCTTCCCGGGCATGAAAGTTTTGCAGTTCGCTTTCGGCGGCGGCGACAACGAGTATCTGCCCCACAACCACGTCAAGAACAGCGTGGTCTACCCGGGTACCCACGACAACACCACCCTCACCGACTGGTGGGAGAACGCCGCCACCGGGAAGGAAAAGGCCAACGCCGCCGCTTATCTCCACCTGACCCCCTGCAAGCCCACCGCGAAGGAAGTGGCCGCCGTCAAGCCGGACGCTGCCCGCATCGCGCTGCTGCGTGCGGCCCTCGGCTCTGTGGCTGACCGGGCCATCATCCCCATGTCCGACTGGCTGGGCCTGGGCGCAGAGGCCCATCTGAACACCCCCGGCAAGCTGGGCGGCAACTGGACCTGGCGCGCCGCAGAGGGCTTCGATGCAGAGCCTCTGGCCAGCCGCATCCAGGCCGAGTGCGAGGTCTGCTGCCGCGCCGAGGAGCCGGTCGAAAAAGAGGCCAAAACCTCAATTTGACGAGAATGTAAAAAATCTTTTTGAAAATTGTGCGTTTTGCTGGTAAGCGCTCCGCCGTCGTGGTATAATCGAATGAGAGGCAGTCAGGGATAAGAACCTGTTTTCACAGCGGTACACTGGCCATGAAAACAGGTTCGACTGTGAAAAGGCAGAGCGCCGGGAAGGAAGACCCGGTGTATAAAATGGGGAAAAACGCATGAAAAATGAATGGACTGAGCAGGACTTGCGGCAATTCGTCGAAAGTTCGCGGCCTGTGTTTCAGGATGTGAGCCTGACGCAGGTGGACGAGGGGGGCGATTTCGCCTTCGAGGGCGAGATCACGAACTACACCTCGACGACCTCCTCGGTGTCGAGCGACGAATACGCGCTGTTGAACCGCCTGACGATCACCGTCAAGGTGCGTTTCACGAACGCGCTCGACGAGAGCATGTCGTTCAACCGCACCTTCACGGCCTTCGAGGACTACGAATCGACGCAGTTGCTTACCGAGGTCGAGGGAACGCTCATTCCGCTGATCGTCGATAAGCTCGTCACGGACATCTTCCAGGCTTCGGCCTCCAACTGGTAAACGGCGATATGGACTCTCTGAAAGCGTTTTTCGCATCGCCCGCCGGAGCGTCGCTCCCTCCGGCCGGGGAGGTCGCCGCCGCCGTCGGACGTTACGGATGGTTCGCGCCGGTTCGCGTGATGCGCGAACTGCAAACGGGCGATGCCGATCCGCAGCTGGCGCTCTTCGCTCCGTGGCGCGGGGAGAGTTCCCTGCGTCGTGCGGCGGTGGATGCGGAGGCCCTCACGCGGCTCTCTTCGGAGGAGGTCATCGACCGGTTCCTGCGCGAGGAGGATCTGCGTATCGTGGCCGACGACGGGGCGCCCGACTGCGAGGTGCGCACCGCTCCCGAGCTGGACGACGAGGACGAGATCGTGAGCGAGGAGCTGGCGGCGATCTACCTTTCGCAGGGGCTTCGCCGCGAAGCCATAGCGATTTATCGCAAATTAAGTTTGCGAAATCCCGAAAAAAGTGTTTACTTTGCCGAACTTATCGGCAAAATTGAAGAACAATAAAAATAATTAATAATTGAGGATATGTTATACACGATTTGCATTGCCCTGATTCTCATTGCGAGCGTTCTGGTCATTCTCGCGGTACTGGTGCAGAACCCCAAGAGCGGCATGGCCGCCAATTTCGGCGCGTCGAACCAGGTGATGGGTGTGCGTGAAACGACGAACTTCCTGGAGAAGTTCACCTGGACGATGGCCATCGCCATCGTGGTGCTGAGCCTCGTGGCCACGCTGGCCATGGACAAGGGCCTCGTCGCCCAGAGCAATTCGGAGATTTCGAAGGACGCCAAGGCGTTGCAGGAGCAACTGCTCGACACCGAGGCCGCTCCCGCGATGCCGCAGGCCGAGATTCCGGCCGAGCAGCCCGCACAGCCTGCCGAGACTCCCGCCGAGTAATCCGGCGACCGGGGGAAATAACCTTTTCGTTCCGCGGGGATTCACTCCTCGCGGAATTTCGGTTTATACCTCGCCGGGTTTCCCGCCGTTCCCGGTCTCTTCCGCCCGGTTCTCTTCCGCTTGGCTCTCCGACGCTTTCTCGGGGCTTTCTGCCCTTTGCCGTTTCCCGTCCTTTTGGGGTCTGGCATTTGCCCCTCCGGCTCCTGTTTTTCTCCCGCATCCGTGTCCGGTTCCCGTCGTCTCCGGGTTAGGGGAGACTTAGGCGACTGTGCCGTCCGGTCTCCGCTGGCTTTCGGGGCCTTCGCGTTCGCCGTTTCGTCCGGAGCCTGCTGTCCGGCACGTCTCCGCAAATAAGAATCACCCCTGTCGGCGCAATCTCCGACAGGGGTGAAATCGTAAGGCCCGAACTCGTCGGGCAGCTTCTCCGTCCGCTTCTCTTCGTGCGGCGGTCCGCTCACTCCGCCACCTCGCCTTTCGACTGCTTGCGCGAATTGATCGTCAGGTAGCGTTGGAGGGTCTGTTGCAAATGCACGGGGTCTATGTTGCGGCGGATTTCGCCGTTCTGGGCTATCGAGATGCCGCCCGTCTCCTCCGACACGACGACGATGATGGCATCCGAGATTTCGCTCATGCCGATCGCCGCGCGGTGGCGCGTGCCGTAGGACTTGGGCACGGCGCTCTGCGTCACCGGGAGGATGCACTTGGCCGCCACGATGCGGTCGCCTTCGATCAGTGCGGCGCCGTCGTGCAGCGGGGCGTTCTTGAAGAAGATGTTCTTCAGCAGCGGCGTCGAAACCTTGGCGTCGAGGGCGATGCCGCCTTCGGCGATGAGCCGCAGGTCGCTCCGCTGTCCGATGACGATCAGCGCTCCGGTCTTCGTCTCGGCCATTTCGCGGCAGGCCGTGACGATCGGCACGACGTTCGTCTGCACGCGGTCTTCGCCCGAGGAAAAGATGCGGGTGATGAAGTTGAACTGTTTCTGACGCATCCCGATCATCTGCAGGAACCTCCGCAGCTCGGGCTGGAAGACGATAATCAGGGCGATGGCGCCCACCGAGATCAACTGTCCGAGAATGGTCGAGAGCAACTCCATGTTCAGCGCCCGCACGATCACCCACAGCAGGTAGATGGCGATGATCCCCGAAAGGATGTAGGGGGCGTTGGTTCCCTTGGTCATGCGGTAGATCCAGTACATGATCGCGGCGACCAGGATGATGTCCATGAAGTCGATGAATGTGAACGGAACGAATCCCATTGCTTCGAAAAATTAATCCGTTGTCAGTTTTCCTGCAAATGTATGAAAAAAACGGCTTCCCCGCTGTCGGTGGAAACCGCTTTTTTGCCTTTTGTCCGGCCGTTTTACTTCTTCTCGGCCTTTTTGTCGGCGGCATACAGCTCGTTGACCTTCGCCAGCACGGCGGGGGTGATGTTGAGCGTCGTGTCCGCGTCGATCAGCGCCGAGGCGTTGAGGATCAGTTTGTACTTCTTGCCGCTGTTGATCTCCTGCACGGCGCGGTGCAGCAGGTCCTGGGCGCGGTTGGTGAATACGTAGTTCTCCTCGTCGAGCGTCTGGGCCTCCTTCTGGGCGTTCGACTGGTAGGAGGCGACCTTCTTCTGGATGCTCTCCTGCTGTGCCTGCGCGTCGCGCGAGGTGATGAGCCCCTTCTGGAACTTCTCCTGCAACTGCGCCACCTCGGCCTGGAGGTTCTGCTCGCGCTGCGCCCAGCTCTTCTGCGCCTTCTCGGTCTTCTCCTGCAGGGCCTTGCCTTCGGTCAGGAAGAGGTCGCACTGCGCCAGCACGGCTTCGACCTGCACGTAGGCGATATCGCTCGCGCCGACCCGGGCCGTCGTTTCGGTCTGGGCCGTCTGAGCGGTCTGTTCCGTCGTTTTCGTGCCGCAGGCGGTCATTACGAGCGCTGCAGCCAGCACCGGAAAGAGAGTTTTTTTCATATCGTTTTTTTCGGTTTTTGGTAATTATTCCGTATTTGAGACACAAAGGTAGGAAAATTTCTTTATTTTTGCCCGTCCGCGTCTAAATTTTGTCTTTTATGTACGAATATATCAGCGGCGTCGTGGCCGAGGCGGCTCCCGCCTATGCCGTCATCGACGTCGGCGGGGTAGGGTACTACCTCAATATCTCGCTCGAAACCTATTCGGCGATCGAACACGCCGAGCGCGCGAAGCTCTTCGTGCACTACGTCGTGCGCGAGGATGCGCAGTTGCTCTACGGCTTCTCGACGCGCGTGGAGCGCGAGCTGTTCCGGCTTCTGATCGGCGTTTCGGGCGTGGGCGGCAATACGGCGCGGATGATTCTCTCGACCTATTCGCCGCGCGAATTGCAGGGGATCATCTCGTCGGGCAACGCCGTGCTGCTGAAGAACGTGAAGGGGCTGGGGCTCAAGACGGCTCAGAAGATCATCGTGGAGCTTACGGGCAAGCTCACCGCGCTGGGCGCCGGGGAGGGTGCGCCGCTGGCCGCCGCTGCCGGCGGCGGGGAGATCGACGAGGCCCTCTCGGCGCTGGTCATGCTCGGCTTCGCCCGCTCGGCGGCCGAAAAGGTGCTGCGCGCCGTCGTCCGCGAATCTCCGTCGGCCTCGGTCGAGGAGCTGGTGCGCATGGCTCTCAAACGTCTTTGACGGCCGGCCCTTACGGCGCCGGCGGCCGCTCCCGTAGCCGTTCCGTTCCTTGTGTTTCCCCGTCCTGTTTCCCGTGTTCTCCCGGATCGTCTCCGCATTTTCCGGCTGCTTCCGCACTGCGGTCCGCCGCTGCATTTTCCGTAACCGGCCTTCGGGGGCTTCGCCCTTTGGGTTACCCCCCCCCGCTTTCCCGGTCCGTTTCCTTTCCGGCCTTCCCTCTCCTCCGGAAGCGCGGCTGCGCCTTCCGGTCTTCGCCTTTCCGTTCTCTTTTTTTCTTCGGCGGCATGCTGCGGAGGCGTTTTTTTGCGTTTGTTGTGCGGAAATCGGATTGTTTTTGTAAATTTGCACGATTATATGCCGATGAAAAGAGTGATATACGCCCTTGCCGCGCTCGTCGCGCTGTGCTGTGCCTGCTCGAACGAGGAGGAGGTGCTGCCCCAGCAGCGGGAGAAGCTGGTCTCCTATCTCGAATCGTCCCACGCCCCGGCGCTCGTCGAGGAGTCGGAGGCCGACAAGGAGGCCCGGCAGCCGTTCTATTCCCTTTCGGGCAGCACGGTTTACCGCTATATCGAGACCTACTATGCTCCCGGGCGGGAGAGCCGTGCGGAGGTAACCTCCTCGTCGAAGGTGACGATCACCTTCCGGGCCTACGAGTTCGCCTATTCGAACATCACCGACAGCACCTTTCCGTTCTATTCGAACGATCCGCTGCTGGAGCAGGTCTACCTCGAGGCGGGGCTGACCCCCGGGGCCTGGTCGTTCGAACCGCTGACGCTCGACATGCGCGGCGACATACTAAAAGGGCTTCGTCTCGCGTTGTTGGGTTGTCGCGCGGGCGACGAGGTGGAGGCGTATATGACCTACAACATGGCCTTCGGCGACCGGAATTTCGGCACGATCCCCCGGGAGAGTCCTATTGCGTGGTTCTTCACGGTCGAGAGCGTCGAATAGGTCCGGAGCCGGCAACCGATTGAAAAAGAATGAGAATGCGACGAAATATGAAATTGCGTACCCTGTGCCTTGCGGCGGCCGGTCTGCTGCTGCTCGGTTCCTGCGCGAAGGAGGAGGCCGAATCGTTCGACAAGTTCGAGGATATGGCGCTCGAAGCGTGGATGCAGCAGCATCGCCCCGAGCTGCTGAAAAACTACCAGTCCGACGGCGGCTATTACGTGGACGTCCTCGATGCCGGCGATATGGAGGCGGCTCCGATCAGCGACACGATCTGCTGGGTGTCGTTCGACTTTTCGGGCCGCGACCTGAGCGGCAACATCATCCTCACGCGCCGTGCGGACGAGGCCCATCAGGTAGGGTCGTTCACCAAATACACCCGTTACGTGCCCTATTACCGCTATTGCGGCGAGCGCTTCTCGGGATCGTTGATCGAGGGGACCTACCTGGCCATGCGCAACACGCTGCATCTCGATCCCGACTACGTGGCGGCGCATCCCGAGCGGAACCTTCCTACCGAGCTCCGGCTCCGCGAGGGGTCGCAGGTGGTGCTCTACATGCCTTCGCGCGTCGTGGGGTCCGGCGGCGTTTCGGGCGACGGCGGCTACGAAGGGCAGAGCGGCTATACGCTCGATGCGCGGCGGCCGTTCATCGTCACGATGACGATCTGCGACACGGTCAAGAATCCGCTCGAGCACGAAGGCCGCGAGGTTGACGAGTTCTGCAAGACGCATAACGGCGGCCTGAAAATGTACGACAAGGACGACGATACGGCCGACATCGGGCCGCTGCCTTCCGATCCCGAGGACAAGAATCACCCCTACAATGTCACCGAGGAGTGGGTGAGCGCCAACGACACCATCCCGCAGGTCTATATCAACTACCGGTTCAACCCGGCGAAGAAGGGACTGAAATTCCCCGATCCCTATTCTTCGGGCTTCCTGCCCTATGCCGACGCGTCGTCGATGGAGACGCTCGAGACGAAGATCAACGAAGCGCTCGTCAAACGCTTCCATCCCGACGAGGACAATCCTTATCCGACCGATATCAAGAAACTGGAAGCCGACTCGGTGAAGCTCGACGGCACGGCTAAGGTGTGGTATATCGGCCGTTTCCTCGACGGTTTCATTTTCGATACGAATATCGACGAGGTGAAGGAGCTGATCTACGGCGAGGTGGTTTCGGAGGGCGAAGCCTACGAATACACTCCCAAGGAGGGCGGAGCCGTTACCATGTGGTACTATTCGATTCCCAATCTCAAGTACGGGCAGTGGGCGGCCGTCGTCGCCACCTCGACCAACGGTTACGGTTCGACGGGACGTTCGGGCGGAACCTCCTCTTCGGGGGGATATTCCTCCTCGGATTATTACGATTATCTCAATTATCTGAACTATTACAACAGCTATTACGGCAACAACGGCTATTATAATCCCTATTACGGCGGCTACTACGGCTACGGCGGCTATTACGGCGGTTATTACAATCCCTATTACGGCTATGGCTACGGCTACGGTTACGGCAGCGATTCCGACGATTCGGAGAGCGTGACGACCGTCAGCACGGAGATTCCGCCTTTCTCGCCGCTGATTTTCGAACTCTACATCGAACCCGAGGAGGAAGAGTAGCCTCCCCCGGGTCGTCGTCTGCGACCGTCGCTCCCGCGAAAAATTGCTTTCGCGGGAGCGGTTCGTTTTCGCACGTCCCGCTCTTTCGGAACCCTCTTTGTCAGAGACTCCCGGTCTTGATGCGTTTTTTCCGGGTTTCACGGCTCTCCCGACCCGGCCTTCCCGGTTTCCGCGGGCGCCCCGCATCCCGTTTTT
>OGNU01000844.1_pt1 | contig 11828 bp, 9 predicted proteins | sample 1573581 | NCBI WGS metagenome assembly OGNU01 (sample SAMEA2581992, study PRJEB24529) | metagenome | biome: Human gut stool | place: China | collected 2011 | reverse complement strand
TTTCCCGCGCACACCCTTCCTTACCGTCGCGGAGAATTTACTACTTTATCGACAGCCTCAGTCCCTGCGTACTATGTACGCAGGGACTTTCCTATATGGCGGGACTTTTTTTTACGCCAGTTCAGCCTGACCGGTGTAGAGCTGGTAGTAGCGGCCGTGCTGGGCCAGCAGATCCTCGTGGTCGCCCCGCTCAATGATACTGCCCTGCTCCAGAACCATAATGGCCTTGGAGTTTCGGACAGTGGAGAGCCGGTGAGCAATGACGAACACAGTGCGCCCCGCCATCAGCCGGTCCATGCCCTTTTCGATGAGCTTTTCCGTCCGGGTGTCGATGGAACTGGTGGCCTCGTCCAAAATCAGCACAGGCGGGTTGGCGCAGGCGGCGCGGGCGATGTTCAAAAGCTGCCGCTCGCCCTGGCTGAGGCTGCCGCCCTCACTGGTGAGGACCGTTTGATAACCGTCAGGCAGGTGGCGGATGAAGCCGTCCGCTCCCGCCAGCCGGGCCGCGGCCTCCACCTCCTCGTCGGTGGCGTCCAGACGGCCATAGCGGATGTTGTCTGCCACCGTGCCGGTAAAGAGGTGGGTATCCTGCAGGACCACGCCCAGTGACCGCCGCAGGGAGTCTTTCTGAATGTCCCGAACATTGATGCCGTCGTAGGTGATGGTGCCGGACTGGATCTCATAGAACCGGTTGATAAGGCTGGTGATAGTGGTCTTTCCGGCGCCGGTGGAGCCTACAAAGGCGATCTTCTGACCGGGCTTGGCAAAGAGGGAAATGTCATGGAGGATAATCTTCCGGTCATCGTAACCAAACACCACATGGTCGAACCGCACATCCCCCCGCAGGGGCACCAGACTGCCGTCCGACTTTTTCCAGGCCCAGGCGCCGGTATCGTAATCCGCCTTGGACAGGGTGCCGTCGGCGTTTTCTTTTACCCGCTCCAGTGTCACCTTGCCGTCATCTACCTCCGGCTCCGCCTCCATGATCTCAAAGACCCGCTCGGCACCGGCCACGGCGGAGAGGATGGTGTTCACCTGCTGAGAGATCTGGGTGATGGGCTGACTCACCTGCTTGGTGTACTGCAAAAAGGCGGAGAGCCCGCCCAGATCGCCGGTGCGGATGGCCAGCAGGCCGCCGATGCAGCAGGTGATGGCATAGTTGATGTGGCTCAGGTTTCCCATGGCGGGCATCATAGCCCCGGCGTAGGCCTGCGCCCGGGTGGCGGCGTCCCGATAGGTATCGTTCAACCCGGTAAAGCCTGCCTTGGCCGCTGCCTCGTGGTTAAAGACCTTGATGACCTTCTGGCCCTCGATCATCTCCTCGATATAGCCGTTCACCGCGCCGATGGCCTTCTGCTGGGCGGCAAAGTACCGGCGGCTGCGGCCGCCGATGGTTTTCACCACCAGCAGCATGACCCCCAGCATCACGGCGGTGATGGCCGTCAGGATAGGGCTGAGGACGATCATCATTACGACTGTGCCCACAAAAGTCAAGGAGCAGGAAATGAGGCTTGCGAAGCTGTTGTTCAGAGCCTCGGACACCGTTTCGATATCGTTGGTATATCGGCTCATCAGCTCACCGTGGGTGTGAGTATCGAAGAATTTCAGGGGCAGCTTCTGCATTTTGTTGAACAGGTCCGCCCGGAGCTTTGCCACGGTGTTCTGGGCCACATGGACCATGATCCGCGCATAACCGTAGGAACACACTGCCCCCACAACATAGACCCCCGCCATGACACAGAGCATTTTGGCAAGGCCGATAAAATCGCCGGGGAGGATATAATCATTGATGAGGGGCTTGATGAGATAGGAGCCTGCCACGGAGCAGGCGGCGCTGATAAACAGCAGGATCACCACGATCACCAGCAGCGCCTTATACCGCCCCAGATAGCCCATAAGCTTGCTTAGGGTGCCCCGCAGATTCTTGGGCTTTCGGAAGCCGCCCCGGGGTCCACCGGGACCGTGGCCCGGTCCGCGTTTCGTATTGTTCTCAGCCACCGATGCTCACTCCTTCCTGCTGGGATTCGTAGACCTCACGGTAGATCTCGCAGGTCTTCATCAGTTCCTCGTGGGTGCCTTGGGCCGCCACCGCGCCGTCATCCATCACCAGAATCAGGTCGGCGTCCATGACGGACGTCACCCGCTGAGCCACGATGAGCTTGGTGGTTCCCGGCAGATCCTGCCGGAACGCCTGACGGATCTTCGCATCCGTGGCGGTGTCCACGGCGCTAGTGGAATCGTCCAAAATCAGCACCTTCGGTTTTTTCAAAATAGCACGGGCAATGCACAGCCGCTGCTTTTGTCCGCCGGAGACATTGACGCCCCCCTGTCCCAGATCGGTGTCCAGACCGTCAGGCATCCGCTCCAGAAATTCGTCGGCGCAGGCAGCGCGGCAGGCGGCCCAAAGCTGGTCCTCCGTGGCGTTGGGATCGCCCCAGAGCAGATTTTCCCGGATGGTGCCGGAGAACAGGGTGTTCTTTTGCAGCACCATGGCGCAGCCCTCCCGCAGCGTCTCCATGGTGTAGTCCTTAACGTTGTGGCCACCTACATAGACGGCCCCCTCCGTGGCCTCATACAGCCGGGGGATCAGGCTCACCAGTGTGCTCTTGGCGCTGCCGGTGCCGCCCAGAATGCCCACGGTCATGCCGCTGGCAATGGAGAAGTCGATGTCCGTCAGGTTCCACTCGGCGCTGTCGGGATGGTATTTGAAGTAAACGTGGTCAAAGCGGATGGAACCGTCGGAGAGGGTAAGCTCCCTCCCGGTGCCGTCGCCGGTGATCTCCTTCACGGCATCGTCGTCGGTGATCTCCGGCTGCTCCTCCAGCACCTCCACAATGCGCTTGCCGCAGGCGATGGAGCGGGTCAGCACCATCATCACCATGGCCACCATCATCAGGGCCATGAGAATTTCGGAGGCGTAGGTGAAGAAGGCCAGCAGGTCGCCGGAGAGCATCTGGCCGCCGGCCACATAGTGACCGCCCAGCCACATGATGGATACGATGGTGCCGCCCATAATGAGGTTCACCATGGGGATGAAGGTCACCACGAAGCCGAAGGCCCGCTCCGCCGTCTGGCGGAGCGTCTCGCTGCGCTGGAAGAATTTCTCCTTCTCCCGGTCCTCCCGGACGAAAGACTTCACCACACGGATAGCGTTCAGATCCTCCTGCACCACCAGATTCAGTCCGTCGGTGGCCTTTTGCAGGGAGGTGAAGAAGGGCCCCACATACCGCAGTATGATGAACACCATCAGTGCCAGCAGCGGCAGGATCACCAGAAAGATCTGGCTCAGCTGCAGGCTGATGCGAAGGGCCATCACCAGAGCGGTGATGAGCATCACCGGAGCCCTTACCAGCATCCGCATCCCCATCATCAGGGTCATCTGCACCGACGAGACGTCGTTGGTGAGCCGGGTGATGAGGGAGGCGGTGGAAAAGTGCTCGATGTTGGAAAAGGAGAAGCGCTGTACCTGCCGGTACTCTGCGTCACGGACGTTGGCGCCGAAGCCCATGCCGGCCTTGGCGGCCAGCGCCGCTGCGCCCACGCCCAACGCCAGACAGATCAGGGCCATCAGCACCATCTTCAGGCCCATGGTAAGGATGTAGCTGCGGTCTCCGGCGCCGCCGTTGCCGCCGATGCCGTAGTCCACGATGTTGCTCATGGCCTTGGGCAGCATCAGCTCCAGCACCGCTTCGCCTGCCGAGCAGAGGATGCCCAGCAGGATGTAGACCCGATACCCCTTGGTATACGGGGCAAGCTTGCGTATCATAGTTCTGTTTCCTCCGTTTGCGTTGCGAGATTTTGCGCCACCCGTTCCAGATAGCGGTGCAGGGTGGCCAGCTCCTCCGGGGAGAAGCCCTGTTCCAGATAGCGGTGCAGGGTGGCCAGCTCCTCCGGGGAGAAGCCCTGTTCCATCTGCCGGTTGGTCTTCTGTGCGATGCGGATAAAGTCGCTGCGGAAGCGGCGGCCCTCCTCCGTCAGCCGGAGAACACGGCACCGGGCGTCCTGCTGGCAGGCATCTCTGGTGAGAAGGCCCTTCTCCTCCAGACGGCCCACGATGCCGTTGATGGTGGAGGGCTTCACGGCCATATACTGCTCCAGCTGCCGCTGGGTGACCGGCTCCGGCTGGCGGTGCAGGTACATCAGCGCCCGGCACTGGACCGGAGTGACGCCGTACTGCCGCAGCGAGCGGTCCATGACCATCCGCATCCGGTGCTCGCACTGGCCCAGCAGCCGTCCCAGATGATCGCTCTGACAGGTACTGCTCAAGGTAAATCGCTCCTCTCTGAATCGTTAGCTGGCTAAATGTTAGCGTGCTAAATATTACCACGGAATGGAAGCACCGTCAAGAACAAATGGAGCGGCACCGTGTAAACGATTTGTGAACGGAGAGGTCAGGCGGCGGAGCGGCGACGTAGAAGTTTTTTCCAGCTCAGCAGGTCGATGTCGTGATATTGAAGCAGCAGACGGACGGTGAAAAAGCTGTCGACGGTCAGCAGCAGCCACGCTGCCAGCGTCAGCCAAGGCGGTACGGCGTTGAGCCATGGCCGCAGCAGGGGGTGGATATAGCGGACGGTCACGGCCGCCAGCGGCCCCCAGATCAGGGCAAAGGGCAGGCACACCCGGCGGTTCAGGTCCATTTTGGTGGAGGAGTAGTCCCAGAACATGACTCCCAGCAGCCTGTCGCAGCAGAAATGGACAGCGTATTCCACCGCCGTGGCGGTGAGTCCGCCATAGAGGGCCAAGCGCCAGAAGGTGTCCGTCATATCCGGCGGCAGAGCCAGCACCGCCAGCATGGCAAGGCCGTATACCGGACACACCGGCAGCAGCAGATACCCCTTGCGGACGGTGTGGCGGGAACGGGTGACAAGGGCATAGACCTTCTCCAGCAGATAGCCCAGAAAGCCGTAGGTCAGAAAGCTCCAGAGGTACATGGGCAGCGTCTCCTTTCTGGAGACAGTGTGTCCCGGAGGAGAGTGGGTATCCCCACTTGCCAAAGCCATTTTTTTCTGCTATGCTGATACCGTCGATAAGCAAGGGTCAATGCGCCTGATATCGATGGTACTATCGAATGTGTGAGAGGGGGAGCGCCATGGACCAGCAGTGGGAGCAGCTGCGGCAGCGGTGTCTGGCCTGCCGGGCGTGCAGTCTGGCGCAGGAGCGGACCCAGGTGGTGTTCGGCGTGGGCGATCCGGCGGCGGAGGTGCTGGATTTGCAGCAGCAAAAAGAAACGGCGCAGGAGGAACTCAAACGGGCGAAAAAAGAAATACAGACCGAGAAGCTGAAAGGGGCGGCAACCACCGCAGCCGCCAACATCGCCGAGAGCGTCGGTTCTCTTTTCGGCAGTAACAAGGTCAAGACGCTGGAAAGGGAGAACACCGCCCTGCATAAGGAGGTAGCCGACCACGAGGAAACCATCGAAGCCCTGCAAGATAGGATACAGACCATGCAGGCAGACCACAGCAGGGAGATACGGGAAATGCAGCAAAAGCACGGCAGGGAGATAGCCGACAAGGACACAAGGCACAAGCAGGAAATATCGTTTCTGAAAACGGTAATCGCAAGGGCGGCAGCATGGTTTCCCTATTTCCGTGAAATGCTCCGTATCGAAAACCTCTGCCGCCTTGTCGGGTTCGATGAAAGGCAGACCGCAACGCTCGTCAAGGGAAAGCCGTTGGAGTATGCAGGGGAACTCTACTCGGAGGAACACGGACGGAAATTCACGACCGAAAGGGCAGGTTTCCAAGTGCTGAAAGACCCCACGGACGGGACTAAATTGGTTCTTGCCATCGACCGAAAGCCCATTGCCGAGTGGTTCAAGGAACAGTTCGAGAAGTTAAGGCAGAACATACGCCGACCTATACAACCGCAAAGGAAAGGCAAGGGATTCAAGCTATAAATGTTAAATCCTGCCCGATTTGCCGAAAAAAGTGCGGTACGCTGTTCGTGGTGTACTGCACTTTTTTTATATTTGTTGTAATCTGAAGTATCTTATTTGATTATCAACGCTTTGTAGAAAACTCGCATGAGAACGGGCAACGGATAAGAAAATTCCAAGCTGTTTAGAATCACTATATTCCTCATGCTTTCAAATAACTCTTTTTTCTTGATGCAAAGGTAGCATTTTTTCGTGATTGCCGGTAATTTTCGGGCATAAAATATCACGGTCATTTCAAGAAACATATACAGCGGACATGACAGCCATACCGTAGCCGAATCCCCGTAACTCACAGGCAAAGGTAACCCGTGTCCTGCTCGTACAAGCAAGGTCAAGCCCTCCGGGTGTCGTGGAAAAATCATCCTCGCCCGGAGGGCTTGCGGTATTTTTCCCGCCAACCTTGCATGTACGGGACACGACCTTTTATGGCCTGTAGTTACGGGAACTCCGGCCCCGAAAAGCCGGATCACTAAAAATAAATTGTTATGTCACAGCAGGTAACAAAAGAAAAGTACAGTATCGAAACACTCAGAGAGCGGAATGTTTCATACGACCACCAGCATTGGCTGACACAGAAAGATGTGGATATGGCCAACAATTATGTTGAACTCATTGAGCGGACACGCTCCGAAATTACACCTCAAATCGGCGACAGGCTGGTATATGTAACCGAACACGGGGATTATTACGGAAACGCCCTTATTGACAGCAGGAGTGCAAAAGAAGGATATCTTTCCGTATGCGAACAGCCGTATGTGCCTTTCGTGTGGGAAGAGGACGGCAATATCCGTCTGAGTGTCAGCGGAGGCGCATTCCATTCCGTGAATCCGGAGGAACTGAAATTCCTGAAATGGACGGAAGGGGTGTTCAAGGACTGGGGGCATTGCGGTGCTTGCGCCAACGGTTCGGTGTCATTTCTGGCTAAGGTACCGTTATGGTTTTATGCCGAACCCAATCCCAGGTATGGAGATTTCACGACCGAGACCTACCGGAAGTTCTACCTACACAAAAGGGAGGAATCGGAAAACGGCAATCTCTATCAAGGCTTTGACATCGCTTTTCGGGACGAAGCCGAGTTCCGGCAGTTCCTGAAGGACTACGAAGGAACGGTGTTCAAGGGAAATTGGGATAATCAAATCGTGTTATGGTGTTTCCGTCGGGAATATGTGTTCTTACCTTCCGCCGAATGGGAAACGTTTAATGCCCCGATCGAAACGAGGAGGCTCAACTTCCATCCCGAGCAGGTCAAGATAGTCAAGGACATGGAAAAGCACATCACTTATTTCTACCGGATTAAACCGGATAATTTTTAACATTTAACCCTAACAGATATGCAAACGACAACAGCACCCAAGGCCGGCAACGCTCCCGACCTGCTTCAAGGCATTCTGAGCGTACAAGTGAGAAACGAGGACAAGATTACGGAACAGGACCGTGTCTATTGCCAGACGCAGCAAAACCTGCTTTACAAGACACTCGACCAGATTGACCGCTGGTACGCCGTCTTCAAGGAAGAAGCCGAACAATACCAAGCCGAACGTAAGTTCCATTACGAAGAAAACGGCAAGGTTTCCATGCGTGATTTCTACACTTACCATAACGACAGGGAAGACTATTCACACAACGAGTTCAAACCGTTTGATCTGATTAACGATCTGGTGGATAAGAACCGAAACGCCAACGCGAATTTTGCGAACCGCATCATTTCTTATTTCAACAGGACTTACAAAGTGTCGGTTCCTGAGTATAAAATAGACGAAAAAAAACTTCCGATGGGCTTCCGTCCTGTTTATGACACATATGTAGATGTAGTCATCGAACACTTGGGCGGCAAGAGTTTCCGGGAAACGGCCGTGGAAGAACTGCTCGCACGCCTGAGCAAAGTTGTCAGACCGGCATACTGGAGCAAAGTCAAGACGGAGTTGAAGAAGGACAAGATAATCTTTCCCGAAATCATCCGTTTCGACGATTTTTCCATGCAATACAACCAAAGGAACAGAATCTCCTACAACTACGGCGGAGAACTGGAAACCCTGTGTGCCGGCATTGCCTACGGTGCGGATGACATACTGAATGGAAATTCAAAGATGATTATCCGTTTTGATGACAACGACATTTCTGTCACAGACTGGTACGACCTTACGACCACCAATGCCGAGCAAATCCGATTCTACAAGAACGGACGTATCGATGTCCGGTTCAAGGACAGTGCGGCAGCCGAAAGTTGTTTCAAGCGTCTGCATCTGGATGAAATCACCCTAAGAGAAAACTGACCATGATAAGATTTACACAGCACCCCGTAAGGCAATCCTTGCGGGGTGTTTTCATTTTTAACGATAAACAGATAAAGTCATGTATGCCATCATCCCCCAACAGATACCGCAAGGTATGCGTGCCGAAGTCAACGAGAAGATACTTTTCGCCATAGACTCCGGCAAGGACCTCATTCCGGCGGAGAGCATCTACAACTGCTATACCGGTATCGGAGGGCTGCACAACCTCAAACAGTCCGACTTTGCCAGCTACCACGAGTATGCCGAAGCGAAGAAGGAGTTCGAGATGGGACAGTTCTTCACCCCGCATGAAATATGCCGGGACATGGTGGATATGCTGTGTCCTGTCTCATCCGAAATGGTTCTTGACATGTGTTGCGGTATGGGCAATTTCTTCAACCATCTGCCCAACCCGCATAATGCCTACGGCTTCGACATAGACGGCAAGGCCGTGTCTGTCGCACGATACCTCTACCCGGAAGCCCATATCGAGAAATGCGACATCCGGCAATACTATCCGGAACAACGTTTCGATGTTATCATCGGCAATCCTCCTTTTAACTTGAAGTTCGACTACAAACTGTCGCAGGAATACTATATGGACAAGGCTTACGATGTGCTCAATCCGGCAGGAATCCTGATGGTCATCGTGCCCTGTTCCTTCATGCAGAGCGGGTTCTGGGAGAAGACACGGATAGCCGGTATAAACGGCAGATTCTCATTTGTCGGTCAGACGAAGTTGGGCCCGTCAGCCTTTGCCGCAGTCGGAGTCCATGACTTCAATACGAAAATCATGGTATTTCTCCGTAAATCGGGCCACATCAAGATGCAGGCTTACAACGCGGAAGAATTCATAACGGCGGACGAGCTGAAAAAGCGCATCGGCGAGGCCAGGGCGATGAAACACCGGTTGCGTTTCGACCTGATGCGCGAAACCAACCGGATCGACAAGGAAGAACTTGAGCTGTTCGAGTACAAACTTGCCAAGTACATGTACGAGCTGAAGGCGCACGCCAAGTTGAACAAACATATAGACAAGGCGGAAGCGTTGGTCACGAAGTTCCGTAACCAGAAACCGCCTGAGAACGCCACGCGGGAGCAGGTGGAGCAATGGGAGAAGAACAAACTGACCCCGAAGAAAGTGCTTGCCGTCATCCGCAGGTACATCACCTCGCAAAATACCGTACCTCGCAAGGAAGTGGCATTGGTGAAGACCTCATACGGCTTCAAACTGAAACAATATGCTCCGCGACTCCTTGACAAAGTTCCGCACAAGGCGGCAAGTATCAACGACCTCGTGCTGGAACGTACTGAACTGCCCATACCGGAAGTGCCGACAGAAAAGAACATGCGTCAAATCCGTGCGGCGGAGAAACTGATCCGACGCAAGCGGAGAGAGTACGAAATGCAGAACCGGCTGTTCCCGGAAATGGAAGAAGATGACAGGCTGAAAGAATACCTGGACCGGTGTGCATTCATCAACAAGGACGGCGAGACCTGCGAGTTTACCACGCTCCAGAAACACGACCTGAACCTTGTCTTGCAGAAACGCCACGCGCTGCTGAACTGGCAGCAAGGCTCTGGCAAGACTGCCGCCGTGTACCATCGTGCCAAATACCTGCTCAAATTCCGCAAAGTACGGAATGTCATCATACTGGCTCCTGCCATCGCCACCAATATGACATGGATACCCTTCCTCTCGATAAACAGGGAACAGTTCCGGGTGGCAAGGAACAATGCCGACCTGGAAACTGTGCCGGAAGACGTGTTCATCGTCCTATCCACCTCCATGCTCGGCAAGCTGAAACGGGGCATGGCAAGGTTCGTCAAACGCAGTTCAAGAAAACTGTGCCTTGTTTTCGACGAGTCGGACGAGATAACCAACCCGTCGTCACAACGTACAAGGCATATCCTCGGTCTCTTCCGCCGCCTCAAATACAAGATACTCGACACCGGTACGACCACACGCAACAACATCGCCGAACTGTACAGCCAGTTTGAGCTGTTGTATAACAATTCCATAAACATGGTCTGTTGGAGCAGTCGGGTGTACCACGAGAACAGGGACAAGGAGATAGAGGAAGATAACAATCCGCACTATGGTGAGCCGTTCCCCGCTTTCAGGGGGCATGTGCTTTTCCGTGCCTGCCACTGTCCGGGGAAATCCACCGTGTTCGGCATTGAGAAGCAGAACCAGGATGTCTATAACAAGGAGGAGCTGGCCGGCCTTATCGGGAAGACCGTCATTACACGCAAGTTCAGGGACTTTGCAGGAGAAAAATACAAGATACGGACACATACCGTCAGCCCGTCCGACAGCGAGCGTGAGGTTTACCGTGTCATCATCGAGGAGTTCTGCCGCATCTGCGAACTGTATTACAACAGCACGGGGGATGCAAAGAAGGATGCCGGACTCCGGCTTATGCGCCAGATCAAGCTGCTCATCAAGGCCTGCTCCGTCCCACACCTGATAGAGGGCTATTCCGGAGACGGGATTCCGAACAAGACAAGGTACATCGAAAGGCTGGTACGGAAGATACCCGGCAAAGTGGCTGTCGGCTGCACGTCCATAGCCGCATTCGACCTTTACGAGAGCCGTCTCCGCGAATGTTTTCCTGACCGTCCCGTATTTGTGGTCAAGGGCGACGTGGCGTTCAAGAAACGGCAAAGCATCGTGACGGAGTTCGATTCCACCATCAACGGCATACTGGTATGCACGCAGCAGAGCCTGAGCAGTTCGGTGAACATACCCACCTGCAACGACGTGATACTTGAATCCCTGCAATGGAACATCCCGAAGATGGAGCAGTTCTACTTCCGTTTCATCCGTCTCGACTCCAAAGAGCTGAAGGACGTGCATTATGTCACCTACAAGGACTCCGTGGAGCAGAACCTGATGGCGCTGGTGCTTACCAAAGAGCGGCTGAACGAGTTCATCAAGACGGGCGAAGTAAAGGAACAGTCGGAAATCTTCGAGGAGTTCGACGTCACCATGTCCGTCATCGAGAGCCTGCTGGTCAGGGAGCGTGACAGCGAAGGGAAAATACATATCAGCTGGGGAAGCCAGCGCATCATGAACTGAAAAATGGAAAAACAAATGAGAAACCGCAGATTCCATTCCACAGGCAAAGGTAGCCCGCCCCCTTACCGGCAGGGCAAGGTCATGCCGCAAGCGGTTTTCGGGAAAATCATTCTCATTACAGACAGAGTAACGTCACCATTAGTGCCATATGCTGATTATTTGTTAACGGTAAAAATAGACGGAGTTGGTTTTACAAATTCTTATGTAGTTCCATTATGTGTTGCAGAGTCGTTAGCAATCTTGATTGGTCAGAAAATTGGAACTGATTCTAAACAGCGGCTGGCAGATTTAGATTTTTATATTAGCAAAAATAATTTATATTAAATGTGAAAATGATAAAAGTCTGGATTTTAGTTAGCCAGACTTTTAATTTTTTATTTTATGGCTATAATATTAGATTGATTGCGTATTTGGAAAGGAAAATGTTATGTTTAGTTCGATTATGATTTTTATTTTGGCAGGTCTGGCTGAGATCGGCGGCGGTTATCTTGTATGGCAGTGGTGTGGGTCTGATGATGTGGGCTCCACGGTAGTAAAA
>OGNU01000841.1_pt1 | contig 11839 bp, 6 predicted proteins | sample 1573581 | NCBI WGS metagenome assembly OGNU01 (sample SAMEA2581992, study PRJEB24529) | metagenome | biome: Human gut stool | place: China | collected 2011 | reverse complement strand
GCTGGCCGACGAAGGCATGTGGGTGCCCGCCCTGATCCAGAGCCGCATCAAAGACATGAAAGCCAAAGGTTTTAAACTGACCGCCGAAGACATTTACAGCATCAACCGTTCATCGCTCAAGGACGCAGTCCTGCTCTTCGGAAGCGGTTGCACAGGCGAGGTGATCTCCGACGAGGGCCTTTTCCTCACGAACCACCACTGCGGATACTACTTCATCGGTTCGCACAGCAGCGTGGAGCACGACTACCTGACCAACGGCTTCTGGGCGATGAACCGCTCCGAAGAGTTGCCGAATCCGGGGCTGACCGTGTCGTTCCTGATCCGCATGGAAGATGTGACCGACCGTGCATTGAAAGGGGTCGGCGATGAAATGCCGCAGGCCGAACGCGATTCTATGGTCAAGGCCAACGCCGCAGGCGTGATTGCAAAAGCCACCGCAGGCACGCATTACGAAGCTGCCGTCGAACCGTTCTATTACGGGAACCAGTACTTCCTGTTCGTTTATGAAAAGTTCCGCGACGTACGGCTCGTGGCCGCCCCGCCCTCGGCAATCGGTAAATTCGGCGGCGATACCGACAACTGGATGTGGCCCCGTCATACGGGCGACTTCTCGGTTTTCCGCGTCTATGCGGGGCCGGACAACCGTCCGGCGGCCTATGCGGCCGAAAACCGTCCGTATAGGGCCGAAAAGTTCCTCAAGGTGTCGCTCGACGGCGTCGAAGAGGAGGACTTCGCCATGGTGATGGGCTTCCCCGGCTCCACGGAGCGCTACATGACCTCGTACGAGATCGACAACATGCTCGGCGTGGAGAACCCGCAGCGCATCTTCATCCGCGGCGAGCGGCAGAGGATTCTCTGGGACGACATGATGGCCGATCCCGAAGTGCGCATCCAGTATGCCGCGAAATACCGCACCTCGTCGAATTACTGGAAGAACTCGATCGGCATGTCGCGCGGCATCGAGAAACTCGACGTGAAGGCCCGCAAGGAGGCTCAGGAGGCGTCGTTCCAGGCCTGGGCCGAGAAGAACACGCTGCCCGAGGAGGGGTATATCGACGCGCTGCCGAAAATCAAGCTCGCCGTGGAGCGCATGTCGGCTCCCGACGCCGGACGGCAGTACCTCTCGGAGGCGTTTCTGCGCGGCATCGAGCTGCTGACGCCGGCGCGTTCGTTCGTCGATGCGGAGACGATGGAGCCCAAGTCCGAGATCAGGAAAGTCGCCGAGGCCAAGGAGGCGATGAGCGAATGGTACAAGGACTTCAGCCCCTCGACCGACCGCAAGGTGGCCAAGCGGATGATGGCCATCGCCCGCGAGAACATGAAGGAGCTGCCGTCGTTCTACGGTGAGATCGTGGACAAACGGTTCGGCGGCGACATCGACGCCTATGTGGACTACCTCTACGACAATTCGGTTTTCGCCTCCGAGGAGAAAGTGATGGCCCTGCTGGAGGACTATGCGCCCGAAAAGGTGGCTTCGGATCCTGCGGTGGAGCTGGCCGGATCGGTCATGGAGAAGTATAAGGAGCTGACCGAGGCGCGCAAGGATGCCGCGCAGCTCTATGCCGAGGGCCACCGCAAGTACATCGCCGGCCTCATGTTGCAGAACCCCTCGAAAGCGTGGGCTTCGGACGCCAACTTCACGATCCGTCTGACCTACGGCCGCGTGCTGCCCTACGAGCCGGCCGACGGCATCGAGTACAACTACTATACGACGCTCAAGGGCGTGATGGAGAAGGAGAACCCCGAAAATCCCGAGGAGTTCACCGTACCCGGAAAACTCAAGGAGCTGTATGCCGCGGGCGACTTCGGCCGCTATGCCAACGCGAAGGGCGAAATGCCCGTGGCGTTCCTCGCCGACCTCGACATTACGGGCGGAAACTCCGGTTCGCCGGTGCTCGATGCCCGCGGCGCGCTGATCGGCCTGGCTTTCGACGGCAACTGGGAGGCGATGTCGGGCGACGTGGCCTTCGAACCCGAGTTGCAGCGCATGATCGCCGTGGATGTCCGCTACGTGCTCTTCATCATCGACAAGTTCGCCGGAGCGGGCTGGCTGCTCGACGAGATGCAGTTCGAATAGCACTCCCCTGCCGGACGTCTCCGGAGCGTCCGTTACTCCGTTTTTCACCCCCGCCGCGATGCCTTCGCGGCGGGGGTGAAAACGTTTTGTCCCGCCCTCCGGGAGACGGTTCCCGCACGGCGGATTTACATACTTTCGGAAAAACTCGCCTTTTCCTTCACGGATATGTCAAAAATTAGTAATTTTGACAGAAATTAGTAAGATCGTATCCTCATTCATCTATGGCAAAAGAGTTCAAACGCTACCTTGTGACTTCGGCGCTCCCCTATGCCAACGGCCCCGTGCATATCGGCCACCTGGCGGGAGTTTACATACCTTCGGACATCTACACCCGTTACCTGCGGCTCAGGGGCTGCGACGTGCTGTCGGTCTGCGGATCGGACGAGCACGGCGTGCCCATCACCATCAAGGCCCGCAAGGAGGGCGTCACGCCGCAGCAGATCGTGGACCGTTACCACAGTCTCATCAAGCGGTCGTTCGAGGGGCTGGGCATGTCGTTCGACATCTATTCGCGCACCTCGTCGAAGACCCATGCCGAGACCGCCTCGGCCTTTTTCCGGAAGCTCTACGACGAGGGCAAGTTCATCGAGCGGACCTCGATGCAGTACTATGACGAGGAGGCGCAGACGTTCCTCGCCGACCGTTACATCGTCGGTACGTGTCCCCGATGCGGCAACGACCGCGCCTACGGCGACCAGTGCGAGAAGTGCGGTTCGACGCTCTCGCCCGACGAGCTGATCGACCCCCGCAGCGCCGTGTCGGGATCGGTTCCCGTGAAGCGCGAGACGAAGCACTGGTACCTGCCGCTGGACCGTTACGAGGAGTTCCTCCGCCAATGGATTCTGGAGGGCCACAAGGAGTGGAAAACGAACGTTTACGGGCAGTGCAAGAGCTGGCTCGACGGCGGACTGCAACCGCGTGCCGTGAGCCGCGACCTGGACTGGGGTATTCCCGTGCCCGTGGAGGGAGCCGAAGGAAAGGTGCTCTACGTCTGGTTCGACGCCCCGATCGGCTATATCTCCGCCACGAAGGACCTCACGCCCGACTGGGAGAAGTACTGGAAGTCGGAGGATACGAAGATGGTGCACTTCATCGGCAAGGACAACATCGTGTTCCACTGCATCGTCTTTCCCTCGATGCTCAAGGCGCACGGCGGCTATATCCTGCCCGAAAACGTTCCGGCGAACGAGTTCCTGAACCTCGAAGGCGACAAGATCTCGACCTCGCGCAACTGGGCCGTCTGGCTGCACGAGTACCTCGAGGAGTTCCCCGGGAAGGAGGACGTGCTGCGTTACGTGCTGTGCGCCAATGCTCCCGAGACGAAGGACAACGACTTCACGTGGAAGGATTTCCAGGCCCGCAACAACAACGAGCTGGTCGCCGTGCTGGGCAATTTCGTGAACCGTGCGCTGGTACTCACCAAGAAGTATTACGGCGGCCGGGTTCCGGCCTGCGGCGAGCTGACCGGATACGATCGGCAGACGATCGCCGAGGTGGCGGCGGTGAAGGGTTCGCTCGAGGGCAATATCGAGAATTACCGCTTCCGCGAGGCGCTGAAGGACGCCATGAACATCGCGCGTATCGGCAACAAATACCTGGCTGACACCGAGCCGTGGAAAGTCGTCAAGAGCGATCCGGCGCGTGTGGAGACGATTCTCAACGTCGCTTTGCAGATTACGGCCAATACGGCCATCGCCATCGAGCCGTTCATGCCCTTCTCGGCGGCGAAGATTCTCCGGATGCTCGCCGTCGGAAAGTTCGGCTGGGAACGGCTCGGCGCCACGGACCTCATCCCTGCGGGACACGAGATCGGTGAGCCGGAGCTGCTGTTCGAGAAGATCGAGGACGACGTGATTCAGAAACAGCTCGACAAGCTGGCCGCCACGAAAGCGGCCAATCAGGCGGCTGAATCTCTGCAAAATATTGAAAGTCAAAAAGATACGATTCAATTTGACGATTTTCAGAAGATGGATATCCGCGTCTCGACGATCCTCGCTGCCGAGAAGGTGGCCAAGACCAAGAAGCTGCTGAAGCTGACGGTGGACACGGGACTGGACCGCCGGGTGATCGTTTCGGGAATCGCCGAACACTTCGCACCCGAAGAGCTTGTCGGCAGACAGGTGCTCGTGCTGGTGAATCTGGCTCCGCGCGAACTGAAGGGAATCGTGTCGAACGGCATGATTCTCATGGCCGAAGACGCTTCGGGAAAACTGCGGCTGTTGCAGCCCGGCGAGAAGACGAACAACGGAGCTACGGTCGGATAACGGATGTTTCCGATTTTCCGGCGGCGGATGCGGCGGAAATACGTCGTTTTCGGAATGAAATTTTCTTTATGGAAACGGATGGTAAAACCTTAAAACCTAAAAATATGGAAACTATCGAATGGGGCGCTTTGGGCTTCGATTACACCAAAACCGACGTCAATGCCCGTTACTCCTTCACCGGAGGAAAGTGGAGCGACATGGAGATCACGGCCGACGAGTATATCAGGATGCACATGTCGGCGTCGTGCCTGCATTACGGCATCGAGCTTTTCGAAGGATTGAAAGCCTTCCGGGGCGTGGACGGAAAGGTGCGTCTTTTCCGGGTCGAAGACAATGCGCGTCGTCTCCAGTCTTCCGCCAAGCGGCTCTGTCTGCCGGTTCCGACGGTGGAAATGGTGGTCGAAGCCTGCAAGGAGGTCGTCAGACGGAACGAGCGTTTCATTCCGCCCTACGGCACGGGAGCTTCGTTCTATCTGCGTCCCGTCATGTTCGGTACGACCGTAGGACTGGGTGTGAAACCGGCGAAGGATGCGCTGCTGATCGTTTACGGATCGCCCGTCGGGGCTTATTTCAAGACCGGAATCAAGCCGATCATGGTCGCCATCGACCGCGAACAGGACCGCGCTGCTCCACGTGGAACAGGTGATGTAAAGGTGGGCGGTAACTATGCGGCCAGTCTGATGTCGGGTGAAAAAGCACATGATTTGGGGTATTCGAATGTCATGTATCTGGATGCGGCCGAGCATAAATATATCGAAGAGTGCGGCGCGGCCAACTTCTTCGGTATCAAGGACGGAAAGTATATCACGCCGAAATCTCCTTCCGTGCTGCCTTCCATTACGAACATGAGCCTTCGCCAAATCGCCCGGGATATGGGGCTTGAGGTCGAAGAGCGGCATATCCCGGTCGAGGAACTGAAAACTTTCGAAGAGTGCGGAGCCTGCGGAACAGCGGCTGTGATCTCCCCTATCGGTAAGATTTTCGATATGCAGACCGAAAAAGTTTATAATTACGGAACCGAAGTGGGCAAGATTTCGATGGAACTTTATACGCGTTTGCAGGATATTCAGTACGGCCGTGCCGAAGACAAACACGGTTGGTGCACGATCGTGCTTTGATCGGACTGTTATTTGTAAAGAAAAATAGGAGAACTTTTTTAGTTCTCCTATTTTTCTTTTAGGTGTTTTGGATAATCGGTGTAGTGTTCCACGTGGAACGCTTGCTACCCTGTCTTTGAAAATAAAATGCATCTTCCCTACTTTTCCTGGTTTACCGTCCGAATTTTACCAACAATACATTGACATCGGCCGGGGAGACACCCGGAATGCGCGATGCCTGTCCGATGGTAGCCGGCCGTATCCGGGTCAGTTTTTGACGGGCTTCGATGGTCAGCGAATTGAGCGAGTGGAAATCGAAATCCGACGGAATAGCGATATTTTCGAGGCGGTGCAGCTTTTCCGCAATGAATTTTTCCCGCTCGATGTATCCTTTGTATTTGATTTGAATTTCCGCCTCTTCGACGACTTCCGCATCCATTCCGTTCGATTCGATGAACTTTTTCAGTTTCGGCAATACCTTTTGCAGCGATTCGAACGTCACGTTGTTACGCATCAGAATATCGTGCAGCTTCCTGCCCTGCGTCAGCGGGTCCGAACCGACCGTTTTCAGATAGCCGTTAATTTCGGCTGCTTTGACACTCTCCCCGCGGGCGAACGCTACAAGCGATTCTACGAGCGATTTTTTTTTGACGAAATGATCGTATCTTTTCCGGGAAATCAGGCCTATTTCATACCCCAGCGGAGGGAGCCGGATATCGGCATTGTCCTGTCGGAGCAGAATCCGGTATTCGGCACGCGAGGTGAACATGCGGTACGGTTCGTCCACTCCCTTTGTCACGAGGTCGTCGATCAGTACGCCGATATAGGCTTCGTCGCGTTTCAGCACAACCGGTTCCTTTCCCGCGAGGGCGCGGTGGGCGTTGATTCCCGCCATCAGTCCCTGAGCCGCCGCCTCTTCGTATCCCGTCGTACCGTTCACCTGTCCGGCGAAGTAGAGACCCCGGACGAGTTTCGTTTCGAGCGAGTGATGCAACTGCGTAGGCGGAAAATAATCGTATTCGATGGCATATCCGGGACGAAAGATGTGCAAATCTTCGAATCCGGTGATTTTATGCAGCGCCTCCCACTGCACCTCCCACGGCAGCGACGACGAAAATCCGTTCAGATAGTATTCGTTGGTCGATTCCCCTTCGGGTTCGAGAAAGAGCTGGTGCTGCTCCTTGTCGGCGAAGGTCCGGAGCTTGTCTTCGATCGACGGGCAGTAGCGCGGTCCGATGCCGCGGATCGTGCCGTTGAAAAGCGGCGAACGGTCGAATCCGCTGCGCAGAATGGCGTGCACTTCGGGTGTCGTATAGACCAGAAAGCACGGCAGTTGATGTTTAACAGGTTGTGTATCAGGTGAAAACGAAAATTTCGACGGGTTCTCGTCACCGTATTGCGGTTCGAGGGCGTCGAAATTGATCGTGCGGGCGTCGAGCCGTGCGGGCGTCCCGGTCTTCATGCGTCCCGTCTCGAATCCCAGCCTCCGCAGGCACTCCGTGATCCCGTGCGAAGCGGCATCCCCCGCCCTGCCCCCTTCGGCGTGCGAGGCGCCGCAGTGCATCATGCCCTCGAGGAACGTGCCGGCGGTCAGCACCGCGGCCCGGCACGAGAATTCGACACCCATGCGGGTTCTGACCCCCCGGATGCGCGGGGTTTCGGCGGAGGTGTCGAAGAGCAGCTCCGTGGCGGCGTCCTGCCAGATGTAGAGGTGGCGGGTGTTCTCCAGCGTGCGGCGCCACTCCTCCGAAAAACGGGTTTTGTCGCACTGCGCCCGGGGGCTCCACATGGCCGCACCCTTCGAACGGTTGAGCATCCGGAACTGGACGGCCGTGAGGTCGGTGATGCGTCCCGTCTCTCCTCCCAAAGCATCTATCTCTCTGACTATCTGTCCTTTTGCTACTCCTCCGATCGCCGGGTTGCACGACATGGAGGCCATCTTGGTCATGTCCATCGTCAGCAGCAGCGTGCGCGAGCCGAGCCGTGCGGCGGCCGAGGCGGCCTCGCAGCCGGCGTGTCCGCCGCCGATGACGATGATGTCGTAATCGAGAATCATCTGTTTTTCGTCTGAATGTAGGTTTTCGGATCCGTTTCGTCTGTCCGTCCGTTCCGGACGCGGGCGTCGGAGACCGGGCGCACGGTGCGTCGCGGCTTGGTCAGGATCCGGCCGAGAGTTTTTCGTCCCAGAATTTCAGGTATTTGTCCTCCTTGCGGTGCATCTGCCGGTTGGTGCGGGGCGTTTTGTCGCCCTGGCCGCAGAGGTGCAGCACGCCGTGGACGACTACCCTGCGCATTTCGCAGAGCCGCGTGGCGCCGTATCGGCGGGCGTTGTCGGCCACGGTCTCCACGTCGATGAAGACGTCGCCCAGCACATATCCTTCCGCTTCGGCCACTTCGCGCAGCCACCGGGCCGTCAGGCGCTTTTGCGGGAGCCTGTACGAGCAGTCGTCGGTATAGTAGCGTACAGCCATTCGTATCTGTTTTTTATGCGTTTTCTCCCTGTTTCGCGGGGTCGGGAATACCCTCTTTCTCCGCCGGGAACCGCCGTATGCGGATTCCGGATCGGCCCCGGATTCCGGCTGCGGGACGGAGACCGGGCCGCCCGAAGCGCCGCCCGCATTCCGCGTCCGGCAGTCGCAGACGCGGGGTCTTCGCGCCGCGGTCTGTCGCCGGGGGAGGTCTCCCCTACTTCTTGAAACAGTTCGCCGCGGACATCGTCTGCTTCGGATCGGGCGGATAGATGCCGAACACGAGGCGGTATTCGGTCTGCATCGTCTCGATGTCCACCGCCGAGCCGATGGTTCCCAAAGCCTCGTTTCTCGCCACTTTCTGGCCCTTCTCGACGCAGATCGTCCCCAGGTTAGCATAGGAGGTTATGTATTCGCCGTGCGCGACGAAAACGTCGTATTTTCCCGTAATGCGGTTGCGTTTGATTTCGACCACCTTGCCGTCGTAGATCGAGATCGCCTGCGCGCCCTTCGGCCCGGCCACCTCGGCCATGTTCCCCTTGTAGCGTTTCACGCGGCCGCCCTGCACCGGAAGGCGCAGTCCCGAGGTCTTCGACGAGAACGAGGCGCCCTCCTTGTTGCCTTTGGTGAGTTTGCGCAGTTCGCCGATGGCCGCGTCGAGCTGCTGCTCCTGCGCGATCTTGCGTTGCAGGGCCGCTTTCTCCTTCTTCGAGAGCCGGCTGACGCTGGCCCGGGCGTTGCGCGAGTCGAGCTGCAGCCGTTCGCGCTGCGACGAAAGCCGCCGCGTCGCCGAATCGAGCGACAGCTTGCGGCGCCCCAGCTCCTCCTGTTCGGTCCGCACCTGTTCGGAGAGGCTCCGGATGTCGCGCAGCTTGCTTTCGCGCATCGACGCCACGGCGCGCAGGTTGGCGATCCGGCGGGCCGCGTCGGCGAAGTCGCGCGACGAGAAGATATAGGTCAGGTAGTTGTTGTGGCGATAGTTGCGGTAGGCTTCGCGGACCATCGCGGCGTACTGTTCCCGGTTGCGTTCGAGCGCCGCCGAGAGTCCTCCCGCGACGCTGTCCTTGCGTGCGATCTCCTCGCGCAACAGCGACGCCTCCTTCTCGGTGGCGTCGAGCAACTGGGTCCGCGAGTCGATCTGGCGGGCCAGCCGGCGGATACGCTCCTCGGTGCTCGTGCGGCCCTGCCGGAGCTTCGAAATCTCCCGCTCCTCGGCGGCGATCCGTTTCTCGAGGGAGGCGATGATCCGCTTCTGCTCCCTGATCTGCGCGTCGTTCTGGGCCACGGCCCCGGAGACGGAGAGCGCGAGCAGGAGCGCCGCAAGGAGTTTTCGGATCGGCTTCATCGCTTTTTCGCTTCGGGTTCGGGGTTCGCCGCCTGCTGCATCCGCGGCTCGATCAGCTCGGCCGAATAGCCCTTTTCGAGCGCCTGCCGCCAATAGATTTCGGCCATGAACCGCTCGCCGAGGGCGTACAGAATGTCCCCGTAATGGGCCAGCAGGGCCGGCGAGCGCTGTCCGTCGAGCACCACGGCCCGCTGGAGGATTTTCTTGGCCTCGTCCGTGCGCCCCAGCTTGTAGAGCACCCAGGCGTAAGTGTCCAGATAGGTGGGGTTGTCGTCCTCGAGGGCCGTGACGCGGCTGGCCATCGAGAGCGCCCGCTCCAGATCCCGCCCCTCGATCGAGAGGAAGTAGGCGTAGTTGTTGAGCGCCATCGTGTTGTCCGGATCGTAGCGCAGGCTCCGGTCGTAGGCCTTGTAGCATTGTTTCATGTATTTGCGGAAGGCGGCGTCGGGTTCGGCGATTCCGAGGTCCATGCGTTCGTCCCAGTCCTCGCGCCCTTCGATGCCCTTCTGATGCCACGTGTCGCCGATCATGCCCCAGATGACGCTGCGCAGCGAGTCCGTCGCGGCGTAGTCGAGCGATTCGCGGTAGGCGTCGAGCGCCTTGTCGTACTGTTTCGAGTAGCTCATCACATGCCCTTTCGACATGTGAAAATCCACCCTGTCGGGAAAGAGCGCCAGCGCTGCGTGCACGTATTTGTCCACCGAGTCGGGGCGTTGCAGATAGCTTTCGATGTCGATCACCGTGCGGAAGAACTTCTCGGCGGGCGGCCGGTCCGCGAGGCGGAGCTTGTAGAGCGCCAGCGCCTGCTCCAGCTCGCCCGATGCGATCAGGTGCGAGGCGTAGAGCTCCGTGACGCCCGGGTCGTCCGGGTAGCGGATGGCCAGCGTCGTGGCCAGGTCGTTGAGCTGGAAGTAGTATTCGCGGTAGAAGCGCGTGTCGGCGGTGAACTGTTCGAACCGCCGGATTTTCGTCTCGAGGGGCACTTTGTCCGAGAGGAAAATGCGGCGCGTGGCGGCCAACAGCGCGCCGTAGTCCTGCCGTTCGGCGTGGAAGTCGGCCAGCATCATGAGCGTTTCGACGTTCGTCGAGTCGATGCGCAGGGCCTCGTCGAACTCGGCCCGGGCCAGCGAATCCTTCCGGTCGGCCCCGTAGAGGGTGGCCAGCACGGCGTGGAGGCGGGCTTCGTAGGGAGCCGCCTCGACCTCCCTGCGGGCCTCCTCGATGGCCCGCCCCACCTGGCCGGTGGCCAGGAGCAGCCGCCGTTTCATCTCGCCGAGCAGCGGGATGCGCCCGAAGCGCAGTTCGGCCGAATCGAGCGTGATGATGGCCTGCACGGGGGATTTCGTCTGTTCGTAGAGCGCCGCGAGGATGCGGTAGTTGTCCGGGTCTTTCGGGTTCTCGATCTGTAACCGGCGGTAAACCTTCAGCGCCTCGTCGTAGCGGTCGGCGTAGATGAGCGCCTGCCCGTAGAACTGGTGGTACCACTTGTTCGCCGTGTCGAGCCGGTAGGCGCTGCGGGCCAGCTCCACGGCCTCGTCGGGCGAGGAGTACATGCCGTTGGCCGCCATCGCGTAATAGGCCGGGGCGAAGGAGGAGTCGCTGCGGATCGCCTCGGCGAAAAGCTCCCGGGCGCGTGCCGTGTCGCGCAGGATGGCGTTCTGCTTGATTCCTTCGGTGTAGAGCCACACGCTGCGCAGCGAGTCGGGGCATCCGGCCGCGCCGGGCGTGCCCTTCCCGGCGACGAACGCCGAGGTGAAGAGCGTGCAGAGGGCCGTTATCGCTGTCAGGCGTTTCATGCGGGCGGAAGGTTTCAGAGCGCTTCGTCGAACTGGCGGAGGAACCGTACGTCGTTCTCGAAATAGAGCCGCAGGTCCTTCACGCCGTACTTGAGCATGGCGATGCGTTCAATCCCCATGCCGAAGGCGAATCCGGAGTATTTCCCGGGGTCTATGTTGTTTGCCGTGAGCACGTTCGGGTCCACCATGCCGCAGCCCATGATCTCGAGCCAGCCCGTGCCCTTGCAGACGGCGCAGCCCTTGCCTCCGCAGAGGTTGCACGACACGTCCACCTCGGCCGACGGTTCGGTGAAGGGGAAGTACGAGGGGCGCATGCGGATGGCGGTCTGTTCGCCGAAGATCTCCTTGGCGAAGTATTCGAGCGACTGCTTCATGTCGGCGAACGAAACCCCTTCGTCGATGTAGAGGCCCTCGATCTGATGGAAGATGCAGTGGGCGCGGTAGGAGATCGCCTCGTTGCGGAAGACGCGGCCCGGACAGATCACGCGGATCGGCGGCCGCTGGCGCTCCATCGTGCGCACCTGGATCGACGAGGTGTGCGTGCGCAGCAGGATGTCGGGGTCCTTTTCGATGAAGAACGTGTCCTGCATGTCGCGTGCGGGGTGCTCGGGCGGGAAGTTGAGCGCCGAGAAGACGTGCCAGTCGTCCTCGATTTCGGGTCCGTCGGCCACGGTGTAGCCCAGCCGCGAAAAGACCTCGACGATCTGGTTTTTCACCAGCGAGATCGGGTGGCGCGAACCGAGGTGTTCGGCCGTGCCGGGGCGCGTCAGGTCGTCCGTGGCGGCCGGCCGG
>OGNU01000840.1_pt1 | contig 11848 bp, 8 predicted proteins | sample 1573581 | NCBI WGS metagenome assembly OGNU01 (sample SAMEA2581992, study PRJEB24529) | metagenome | biome: Human gut stool | place: China | collected 2011 | reverse complement strand
AGCTCAAGATTCCGAACAACTCCATCGATTCGTTGATCAAAAATCTGGAACTTGTTCGTGCGGATAAAAGGAAAAACGCCAACGCTTGGGTGAGAAATACTATCCCCGCCAAGCGTCGGCGTTTGTTTGAGCTCCTCGGACTCCGCGAGCCCCCTCGCGTCTTCCGCGTGGGGAGCATGTAAAGCGGAGTTCAGGGTTGGAGGAGAATTAGCCGGTTTCCTGTTTACAGGAACTGAGCACCGACAATGCCGGCAATCATCAGCGGGATGTTGTAGGCAATGAAGGTCGGTACACAGGTGTCCCAAATGTGGTCATGCTGACCGTCAGCATTCAGACCGCTCGTGGGGCCGAGTGTGGTGTCGGAGGCGGGGGAACCGGCATCGCCCAGAGCACCGGCAGCCGACATCAGAAGAATGGTGGCAGGAAGCGAGAAACCCACAGCGGAGCACAGCGGCACATAGATCACAGCCAAGATCGGCACGGTACCGAAAGAAGTGCCGATGCCCATCGTCACAATAAGACCGATGCCGGTAATGATGGTGGCAGCCAGAATCTTGTTGGAGTGCAGATAGGGAACGACGCTCTGAATTAGTTCATTAACAGCGCCTGTTTCCTTGAGAATGGCTGCATAACCACCGGCGATGAGCATCACAAAGGCGATAAAGCCCATCATGGAAATGCCGCCGGCGATATGATCGTCCAATTCACGGAAAAGGAAGGCGCGGCCAAGAATCATGACCAGAAGACCGATCAAAGCGGCCAGCGGCAGAGACTGCCAAATGAGTTGAACCACAACGGCCAGAACAATGGCCAGAAGTGTTGCCCAGTGTTTGAGTTCAAACTTCTTGATTTCCTCGGCCTTGGTTTCCATGCCGATGACCGGGCGGTCTTCGTAGTGACGCGGTTTACGATAGAGCACAAAGACAGCAATCAGCAGACCGATCAACATGGAGGCACCGAGAATCCAGTTGACGGAGGCGACGTCAGACACCGTGGTCTTCATGCCGCTTTGAGTCATGCTGTCAGCGACGATCCCCTGGAAGATCAGACCGAAACCAACGGGCAGCGTGATGTAGGGAGCCTTCAGGCCGAAGCTGAGCGAACAAGCCACCGCACGGCGGTCAAGCTGCATCTTGTTCATCAGATAGAGCAGCGGCGGAATCAACAGCGGAATGAAGGCAATATGCACCGGCACCACGTTCTGTGACAAGCAGGCAATGGCGGCCAAAACGAGACAGAAAACCGCCGGACGAGACCCCAGATGTTTGGAAATCCAGGAAACAAGCACCTGCATTAAGCCTGTGTGCGCAATGGCAACGGCAAAAGTACCCAACAGAATGTAGGAAAGCGCGGTGGTGGCGTTGGCCGAAAAGCCGTCGGCCAGAAGCGTCATCGTTTTGCCGATGTCAATGCCGCCCGACAGGCCGGCGGTGATGGCCGCAAGGATAAGCGCGACAAGAACGTTGACTTTGACCAGGCAGAGTACGCAAAGTACCAACACCGACAAGATGATGGGGTTAAAGAGCAAGTCCATCAGGGAGCCTCGTTTGGATTTTTGGAAGAGGGGAACTGTGGCGAAGAAAAGCTTGCCAGAGCTTCATTGTTTTGAATTGTTTCAACGGATACTACCGCATTTGATAGTGCCAAGGAAAGAGATTTGGCGCTCTCTACAGCCTTTTGCCTAGAGGTCTTTGTGTTGTTGGAAAGGGGTGAAAGATCTGGCTCTGAAGTGGTATTAAAGTGTCGAACAGACTTCCATTCGAGGAGCTTGGTGGCTCTATCCGGTAGTTGAATGAAGCCCCCTTGCTGCGAAATCCATACCACTTCACAAAAAAGGCAACAAAAAACCGCGAACCCTTGATTTTCGGGCCTTCGCGGCAATTTCGACATTCAACGGTGTCGCCCGTTTGGTGTAGATGGCGTCCCCATGGGGATTCGAACCCCAGTTCTAACCGTGAGAGGGTCATGTCCTAGGCCTCTAGACGATGGGGACGAGAGGCTTTCATTTGAGAGGCACCATTGTACGACCTGACAAGAAAATTTCAAGTCGCTTTGCAATCAAAAGCCGACCAAACATCGTGTGCTTGATCGGCCTGATTGTTCCGGGAAACCTCGTCAGTGTTTGTCTCGGAAGCTTCCAGACACCAAATTGAATTCAAAGAAACGGCATTCCAACGGACCGTTGAATAGTGGCGTCTTCTTGCTTTCTTTCAGACGCATCTGACGCGGCAGATTGCGGTCGCTCGTAAGAAAGCGTGCCGTCCATCCCGAGAAGTTGTGCTTCAGGTTGTCGGCCACATCCTTCATCATGGACGCTACCGTCGCACTCTTCGGATTGGACTGTTCACCGTAGGGAGGGTTGGCCACAATGAGACCGGCCGGTGCGGGCGGCGTTACCTGACGAGCGTCGCATTGGGTAAATGTAAGGCGTCCGTCGTCAATCAATGCGCCAAGTCCTGCGCGGCGGGCATTCTGTTCTGCCTTGCCGACCACAATGGTGCTGATGTCGCTTGCGGCAATCTTCACTTTTGTGTGCATATTGACGCGAGCTTTGGCTTCCTCAAGTTCTTCTTGCCAAATGTCGCGTTCAAAGCCAGTGAAGTTTTCAAACAGGAACTTGCGCTTAAGACCGGGGGCCACTCCGCAGGCGGCAAGTGCAGCCTCGATGGCAATCGTGCCGGAGCCGCAGAACGGATCCACGAGCGGCGTATCAGCACTCCAGTCTGCAAGCATCAAAAGACCGGAAGCCAAGTTTTCCTTGAGCGGCGCTTCGCCCTTGTCCGTACGCCAGCCGCGCTTGAAGAGCGCTTCACCGCACAAGTCAAGATAGAACGTGCAGTGCGTGTCGTCGGCAAAAGCAAACACGCGGATTTCAGGATGCGTCGTGTCCACGCTCGGACGTCGGTCCATGAAGTGCATGAAACGATCGCAAATGCCGTCCTTGATGCGCAACAGCGTGAAGTCCAGGCTGCGCAAGGGAGAGCGACGGGCATTGATATCCACGCGAATCGTTGCGTCGGGACCAAACCAGTTTTCCCACTTCGTGCGGCAGGCAAAGTTGTAGATGTCTTTTTCGTCTTGATAGTCCGATACGCCCACGCGCATCAAAATGCGGCTGGCCGTGCGGCAGTAAAGGCAAGCACGCTGTGCCATGAGCATCGAGCCGGTGAACGTGACGGCTCCTCGTTGAACGCGAAGGCCGGTGATGCCGATGGCTTCGAGTTCCTGAGCGCACAGCTCTTCAAGCCCCAAGGGCACGACAACATAGAAATGAGTGGGATTTTTCATTGAGATTCGTGGTTTTGCCGCTGGCGCGGAAATCGACTGCCGTCGGATCATGTCCGACGACAACAAAGGTATGAAATGTTGTTGGTGCGAATTGTAAGGAAGAACGATCGCTTCTGGACAGAAACAATTTTTGTGCACCGATTCTGATCTTCTATGCTCTTCGATTGGCGGCTCTATTCGTGTCTTGCGTATGATTTCTGTCCGTGTCCGTCATTTTTTCGGATTGTGCCATGCGTTACTTTTGGTCGAAGCTCTTTGCGGTTGCGTGCGTAGCCTGCGGTTGCGCCGTTGCTGTTGCCGCCCCGCTTCACGACGATCGGCCGGTGGTGCGTATCGGCTTGGTAGACACTTTTTCGCCGGAGTTTTACATCAATACCTATGCCGCAACGGTTCAATACCTTAAGCGGCAATTGCCACAGTATCGGTTTGAGTCAGTTGAATTTGCCAATGACGCAGCGGTGACGCCTCAAGAAGTTAGCAAGCTTGATTTTCTTGTCAGCAGTGCCGGCACCTTCGGCATCCGAGGGCCGGAGCTCGGCGCCGAGCACATCGTGATTCGCAAACGTTCGGACGTAAACAACGCTTCGAGAAGCGTAGCGGCTGTTTTTGTGACCAGGGCTGACAACGCCCGCATCAATTCGCTGCAAGACATGCGGCACAAGCGTGTGACGGCGACAAATCCTGCTAGCTTCGACGGCTGGCTGATTGCGCAGGACGAATTGGCGCAAGCTGGATTTTCTCCCGAAAACTTCTTTTCTACCGTTCAATTTACTGAATACAACTATCCCGACGTCATCAGCCGGGTTCTCATCGGTCAGGCTGACGTCGGTGTTTTGACGCGCTGCCAGCTTGAGCGCTACGAGCAACAGGGGCTGGTGGCTCCCGGAGCCGTCAAAGTTATCAACGGCAAGGACGAAGCGGACGAACCGTGCCGTCGGTCTTCCGATCTGTACCCGGCAGAAGTCATCGCTGTCTTCCCGCACACGGCTCCGGAACTTGCAAAAGCCGTGACGATTGCTCTTTTGCAAATGCCCGAGAACGATTCGGGGGAAGTCAGTTGGGAATGGGTGACCGTTAACGACATGGTCAACATTTCCGGGCTTATGGAGCGTTTGTCGTTGGGAAGCTTCGCCTATCAGCGGGAATTCACGATCGAGGCGCTCGCGCATCGTTATTCCCGAGAACTCATTCTGATTGCAGCGCTGATTGCGGCTACGCTGTTTCATATCTTTCGCGTTGATCGGCTTGTGATGCAGAGAACGCGCGAACTCGTTCAAACGGTGAAAGAGAAAGAAGCATTGCTTGAACGCATGAAACGTACGCAGCAGTATCTACAGCTTTTGGAGCGGAACACCATCGTAAGTCAGCTTTCCAGCCTTTTTGCGCACGAAATGAAGCAGCCGGTCACCAACATCATCAACTACGCTACTGGCTTGGAAATGCTTCGAAAGTCAGGACGCGACAACACGGCAGCCGTTGATCAGGCTTTGACGGCAATCAATGATCAGGCGCATCGAATGGCTCAAATTGTGGATCGTGTGCGGGCCTATGCTAAACACGAGCCGCAGACGAAGTCCGAATGCCTACTCTCGGACATCGTCAGCACGATGCTGGAAAACTTCCGCATGGCTCAGAAGTCGGTGAGCTCCATCGTCGTGGACGTGCCCAACACGATCCGTGTCTCGGCCGAACCCGTGGCGCTGGAATTGTTGCTTCTGAATCTGGTGCGCAATGCGGAGCGAGCTGCTGCTGCCGGTCCGTCTCCTCAGGTATTCATTGTGGCCAGAACCGAGGAGCACACGGTTCGAGTGACCGTGTCGGATAACGGACCTCGCGTTCCGGAAAGCCTGTTTGGGCAGCTTGGCCGAATCGGAGGAGTGCAGAGTTCGCAGGGGCTTGGCATGGGCCTGGCAATTGCCAAAGGCATAGCGGAAAACCACAACGGACATCTGGAATTTTCGCGTTCCAAGGACGGAGGCTTGGCCGTGACGCTGGTGATGACAACCATAACTGAAGAGGAGAACGCCTGTGGCGAGAAACCTTCTGCCTGATCTCATTCGCATCGTGGACGATGATCCTTCGGTGTGCGCATCGCTTACGTTCATTCTGCAAATTGCCGGATTTGACGTGGTGTCCTACAACAGTGCCGATCAGTTTCTGGAGCAGGCGACGGATCTGCGTCCCGGGTGCGTCCTGCTGGACGTCAAAATGCCGGGCAAAAGCGGCCTGGAGTTGTTTTGTGAGATCCGCCGCCGGGGAATGCTTCTTCCCGTTATCTTTCTGAGCGGACACGGTGATATTGAGATGGCTGTGCAGGCGCTGCATGACGGAGCGTTTGATTTTTTGGTCAAACCAGCCGAACCCGAGCGTCTGATTGAAAAGGTGCAAAAAGCGGTTGAGCATGGGAAAGAGCTCAGAAGTCAGGCTCGTGAACAGAAGGAGCTCGACGCTTTAATGGCGCGTCTGACGCCGACGGAACTGGAAGTGGCGCAACTGATGGCAAAAGGACTTGACGTCAAGACCATTGCGCAGGTGCAGGAAGTGAGCGAACAGGCAGTCAAAGCACATCGCTCGTCGATCTACCAGAAACTTGATGCCATCAATCCGGTGGAAGTTGCCGGCGTGGTCAACGATTGGTTGAGGAACCGAAAATGACTTCGCGTCGTAGGCTTTTGCAGGGGCTGGCTTTGACTTCCTTGGCGCCGAGAATTGTTGCGGCCGCCGTACCGGAAAACTGGACGCAGACCTTTGATGTCATCGTGGTGGGAGGCGGCGGAGCTGGCCTTGCAGCATCCGTTGCCGCCGCTCAGAACGGTGCTTCGGTTTGTCTGATTGAAAAGTTACCGCTTTTGGGAGGAGACACGCTGCGAAGTACCGGTTACTTTTCGTGCGTGGAGCCCAGACGCCAGAAGCTCAACGGCATAAAGGATTCGCTGGACTTGCACTACCGGCAAACGATGGAAGCGGGAGGCAATCTGGGTAATCCGAAAGTGGTGCGAAAAATGATCGAGGAAGCGCCGCGTACTGTTGCCTGGCTTGAAGAATGCGGCGTTCTCTTTCACGACATGGTCTACGAAATCTACGGTTCGGACTACAGACGTTGTCTGAAGCCACTGTTGCCCCGTGGTTCGGCCTACGTGCGCGCTTTAAGTCAGCGCGCAATGGCTCTCGGCGTCAAGATCATGCTTGAGACAAAACTCGTTGACGTTCACCTGAACGAAACCGGGCGGGCTGTCGGCGTCTTGGTGCAGTCAAACGCAGGTCTTGTGATTTCACTTCGTGCAAACAAGGGCATTGTTCTTGCCTGCGGCGGGTTCGGTGCCAATGCCGAATTGGTGGCTCGCTATGCGCCTCAATTGGCAGGTCTTCCGACGGATAATTCGCCGGGCTCGACAGGTGATGTCATTTACCTGGCCGACAAGCTCGGCATTGCTTTGGAAGGGCTGCCCTTTGTCGAATGTGTTGCCGGCAATCCGCCGGGGCGCAAAACCCACGCGAGACTGTTCTTGCCCGCAGATTTCGTTTTGATTAACGAAAACGGTAAACGGTTTGTTGAGGAGGATGCACTGCGAGCCGTTTTAACCCAGGCAATTCTGCAACAGCCCAACCGCCGTTGCTTTACTGTGTTTGACAAACAGGGCGTCGAACATCTCGACCCTATCTCTCAGAAGGGGCTTTATCAAGCGTTGGTTGCTGATGAGGCCTTCTGTGCCGATACTCTCGATGAGCTGGCTCAATTGATGCGAGTTCCGGTGGATCGTTTTAAGGCGGAATTGGAGAACTACAACAAGGAAGCACTTGCGGAGAAAAAGACGGGAGACAAAGTTCCGCGACGTTTCAACAAATGCTCCCGCGTTGGTTGTACGCCGTTGACGGAACCACCCTATTGGGCTTATGAAGTCGGTTTAACGGTGCACTACACGCCCGGCGGCTTGTCGGTCAACGAGAACGGGCAGGTATTGAGAACGGACGGAAAGCCGATTGAAGGTCTTTGGGCTGCCGGCGAGGTGACAGGCAGCGTGCATGGGGCAAACCGTTTGGGCGGCAACGGTTTGGCCGATGCGCTCACGTTCGGCCGTTTGGTCGGAAGCGAGATTGCCAAAGCGAAATGAAGAATTTTTAATTTTCCTCCGATCGGTCGTAAAAAGCAATAGACGTACGTTTATGTTCTTCGCTTCTTTTGTTTCCTAAGATGACGACAGCAATAAGCGGCAAGAGGCCCCGAAAACCCCTTGCTCGGTCGCAACAACAAGAGGAGAGAAGGAATCATGACCGAAGTTCTCAATTCCCGCCGTACTTTCTTGAAAACGGCTGCGCTCGGCGGCGCAGCAATGATCGGTGCAGGCGCTGCCGCATCGGCTCAGGCTGCTCCCAAGAAGATTGCTGAATCGACCTACGACTTCGTGATCGTCGGTGCCGGCTGCGGCGGTTTGGTTTGCGCTATCCGCGCCGCACAGAATGGCTTGAAGCCCATTCTGATTGAAAAGATGGGTTCTCCTGCCGGCAACACCGTTTATGCCGCAGGCTTCATGCTCGGTGTTCATACCAAGGCGCAGCAGGCAAAGAACGCCAATGCCGGTGACTCGAGCGAAAAGTTCTATGAAGACATGATGAAGGTCTCGCAGGGTAAGGGCGACAAGGCGCTGACCCGATATGTGGCCGAACATGCCGACGACATGATGAACTGGATGATGGACTACGTTGGTGTGAAGTTCGCTGCCGGTATGAAGCTTGTGTACCCGATGCTCGAACGCGCTCACCTGCCTCTGGGCGAAGCCAAGCCGGGCGGCAAGCAACTTGCCAACGTTCTGATGGCCAAGGCCCGCAAGCTTGGCGTCAAGATTCAGTTCAACACCAAGGTTGTCGAACTGCTGACCGATGAAAACACCGGTGCTGTCACGGGCGTTCGCGCTCGCTCCAAGAAGGGCACGGAACTTATCAAGGGCAAGCTCGGCGTTGTACTCGCCACCGGCGGTTACTCCGCCAACCAGGGCTTGGTGACGCAGTATTGCGGCAGTGCCGCCGCCGGTATGCCGATCCGCGGCTCACGCATCATCGCCGGTGAAAACATTGTTCTCACGCAGAAGGTGTTTGCGAAGTTCGTCAACGTTGATCAGTACCACTGCGGTCCGATTCACGGCCCGACCGGCGCCAACCCGCTTAACATCGTCAACAACGGTGTTTGCGTGAGCGCCGACAAGACCGAACGCTTCACGGATGAAGGCAAGACCTATGTTCAGATGAGCCGCGACACGGCTGCCATGACGAAGGGCAACTGGGCCTTCATGATCGTCGACCAGGATACGCACGACATGAAGAAGCTTGCCAACGACTGGGAAAGCTACGCCCGCAACAAGGCTCCGGTTTTCCAGGCCGATACGATCGAAGAACTTGCCAAGAAGGCCGGTCTTGATCCTAAGAAGCTCGTTGCCGTCATCGACGAATACAACAAGGCTTGCAAGAACAACACGCGTGACAAACTCACGCCGCCCAACAGCCTGCCCGAAGCACATCCGGTTATCAAGGCTCCGTTCTACGCCGTTCCCTTCCAGGGCGGCATGACGGCAACCTTCGGCGGTCCGCTCATCAACACGCGCGGTCAGGTGCTCGATACGGAAAACAACGTCATCCGCGGTCTGTTTGCCATCGGTAATGCCGCCGGCGGCCTGTTCTACGACGACTACGTGGGCGGTGCTCAGCTCACCAGCGCAGCCGTCTTCGGTATCGCTGTCGCCGACTTCATGAAGGCCAGAATGGCTTAATTGAGTTCGGTCGCGGAACCGAAACTTTCCCGGTTCCGCTGATTTGAGAATGTCCCCGCTGCTTGCTGATCACGGCATCAGCGGGGAACTTTTTGACTCTTTCCAATCCACGACGACCATGAAGCAGCAATCATTTCTCTCTGTTTGTGCAGCCGCGTTCTGTGCTGCGTTTCTGGCTGCCGGTAATGCCTCGGCTGCCGATACCATGCCGCTCAAGGGTGCGCATAAGGCCATGAATCTTCCCTGCGAAGCCTGTCACGGCAACATCAAGCCGCGAGAAGTTCCGGAAGAATCGGCCTGCATGACTTGTCACCAGAGCCGAGATGCCGTTAAAGCAAAAACGGCAAAGTTAAAACCCAATCCGCACTACGGCCATGATGAAACGGTTGAGTGCACGGCTTGTCATAAGGAGCATCAGGAAAGCGTCTTGATCTGCGATGAATGCCATCAGTGGGGGTACAAGACGCCCTAATCAGTGATTTCCTGTTCAGGGCTTCGACTTCTTTGTTTCTCCTTTGCTTGAAGCCCTGAACTTCCTTTTCCGTTTGTGTTTCGGCACTAGGCGCGGATCAGTGTCGTCCCTCGCCGTTGCCGATCACCACATACTTCAAGCTTGTCAAACCTTCAAGCCCCACCGGTCCACGGGCATGCAATTTTCCCGTGCTGATGCCGATCTCCGCTCCGAGCCCATATTCAAAGCCATCGGCAAAACGCGTCGAGCAGTTCACCATGACGCTGCCGGAATCCACTTCACGCAGGAAGCGTTGAGACGCTTGCAGATTGTTCGTGATGATGGCGTCCGTATGTTTGGACGAGTGTTCTTCAATGAAAGCGATGGCTTCATCCAAGCTTTCCACAACCGCAATCGAAATGATCGGCGCGTTGTACTCGGTATCCCAATCCGACGGATCAGCGTCGACGCAGGACAGCCCCGAGGCTTCCAAAACGGCCTTTGATTTGGCGTCGCATCGCATCTCCACATTTTTCTCCGCAAAGATTCGGCCTATGCGAGGGAGGAATACGTCTGCAACAGCTTCATGCACCAGAAGCGTTTCCGTGGCGTTGCAAGGCGAATAACGCTGCGTCTTGGCGTTGTCGGTGACGGAAACAGCCATGTCAATGTCAGCGTCCTTGTCGACGTAGGTGTGGCAGATGCCGTCAAGATGGTGAATCATCGGCACGGTAGCTTCTGCCGCAAGACGCGCAATCAGTCCTTTGCCGCCGCGCGGAATAATCACGTCGACGTATTTGTTGGCCCGAATCATTTTGCCCACGAAATCGCGATCAGTAGTGGGAGCGATCTGCACGGCTTCAGTCGGTAAGCCGGTTTCAGTCAGAGCTTGTTGCACCAGTTCACCCAGAATGCGATTTGTTTCAAACGCCTCCGAGCCGCCGCGCAGAATGCAGGCGTTGCCGGATTTGACGGCAAGACAGGCCGCGTCCACCGTCACGTTTGGACGCGACTCATAGATGATACCGAGAACGCCAAGCGGCACTCGCATGCGTCCGACCTGAATGCCCGAGGGGCGACGGCGCATCTCGGAAATTTCACCGACGGGGTCGGGAAGGGCCGCAGTCTGTCGGGCGCCTTCAGCCATTAGCCTCAGCACTTTTTCCGTGACGCGCAGGCGATCCACGAACGATTCTTTCAGTCCGTTTTCCTTTGCCTTGACGAGATCCTGTTTGTTGGCTGCAAAAATGTCCTCTTTCTTAGCCTCCAACAGTTCGGCCAGACGAAGAAGGGCCTTGTTCTTGTCGGCAGTCGAGGCGGCAGCCATGCGGCGCGAGGCGGCACGAGCTTTTTGCCCGGCGTCCAACATCAATTCAGAAACGGAAATCTTCATGTCAAAACTCGAGAAAGAACGCGAAACATGTTCTTGGATTGTAGCGAGTCAGGACTTGATGAACGCGGGAAGACACCGTCAAAAAGGTGACGGCAAAAAATCTGTCAGGAAGCGACAAAGGCGGCAAGGGCCGCAATTTCAATCCAGGGATCGGTGTCGCGGTTGGGGACGGTCAGACCCTTGCTGATCTTGTCGATGTCTGCGCAAAGCAGTAACGCACTCGACAATTTGCGGGTGTTGAGGCGTCCCGCTGCGCGCGTGATGCGAGCCGAGCGGTCACCCCAAACACCGGCTTGACGCAGCGCGGAGTTGCGATCCGAGCCGTTGTCAATTGCGGCACGGAATTTGAGCGTCATGCGTAGCTCTTCGGTGATCATCCACATGAAGGAGGGGATGGATTCACCTGCTGCGTTGAGGTTTTCAACGATGCGAAGCGACTTGGCGGCGTCGCCCGCAAACATCGCTTCGAGAAGGTTTTCTACGTCAAAGCGGGCTACATCGCGTACGGAGTCCGTGACGGCCTCTTCCGTGATGACGGAGCCTTTGGGGAAAAGATAGGCGAGCTTTAACACTTCCTGCGCTGCGGCAAGAAGGTTTCCTTCACAGCGATCCGACAGAATCTTGAGGGCAGCGGGTTCGGCCTTGAGGTTTTTCTTGGCCAGACGCGCAGCAAACCAGGAGGGAAGTTCTCGAGCCGAAACGCTGTTGCATTCGACAACTTCGGCGTTGGCGGTGAGCGCCTTGTACCAGGCTGCTTTTTTCAGGCTCCAGTCGTAGGGAATGGTGACGACAAGCGTCACGCCGTCCAAAGGCATCGAGGCAATGTCGGTGAGCGCCTGCGTTCCTTTAACGCCGGGGCGGGGGCTTGCCAGACGCAGCTCCACAATTTTTTTGTCACCGAACAGACTCATGGCCGTGCAGCTTTCGGGAAGCTTCGACCAGTCCCAGATGGCA
>OGNU01000837.1_pt1 | contig 11861 bp, 7 predicted proteins | sample 1573581 | NCBI WGS metagenome assembly OGNU01 (sample SAMEA2581992, study PRJEB24529) | metagenome | biome: Human gut stool | place: China | collected 2011 | reverse complement strand
GACTATTATAAAAACATACAGTTGCAATACGCAACTTACTCCGATATCCGATGAATGTACTCTTATCGGAGCAAAACAACCAGACATACTGCAAAGGAGGATGTTTAATGAAAAGGTTCCCTGCAAAGGTCGTGTCACTGGTTTTATCTTTGGCAATGTCACTGTCCCTGTTGACCGTAAGCACCGTCGCCGAAGAAAATGGATGGTGGACTGAGGAAATATGGGACGCAGAGACGTTGATATCTTTGGGGGCCAAGCCGCCCCTGTTCAACAAAAAAACAGGCTACTATGAAATTGAAACGCCAGAACAATTACTGTATTTGTCTGGCAATTGGAAGTCTACTGATACCAATGGTGATGGTCAACCGGATGCCCCGCGTAATGGACATTACGTATTGACAGCAGATTTAGACATGGGGCCACTGATGAAGAAAATCGGAAAAACGATCACAGAGGCATCCGGTAAAGAAACAGATGGCTATATGTTGCCGCTCTCTGCCAATAAGAAGGAAAATGCGGATAAGACAGACGGTTGGTTTATGGGTACGATCGATGGCCAGTATCATACGATCTCTAATCTACGCATCTGCCGTCAAAACGGCAAATATACTGGCCTGGTAGGATATCTGGGCAACGAAACTCTTACCACACCGACGATTCGGAACTTGGGCCTGATTAACCTGAAGATGGAAGGCAAAAAGTCCTGCGGTGCTTTTGCAGGCGTTTGCTTTGGCACTGTGGAGAATTGCTTTGCCACTGGTACCATCAAGGCAAAGGAAGCTGTCGGTGGCTTAGTTGGAAAGTGCGAGGGTGAGCTGCGCAACTGTGTATCCTACATGAAGGTAAAGGGCAAGTCGTTAGTAGGTGGTTTAGTTGGAAACATATTAGGTGGTGCAGTAGAAAATTGCTATGTTGGAGGCTCTGTCACGGTGAGTGGAGGCAAAGCCTCTGCCGGCGGTGTTGCCGGTACATTCGCAGTAGCCACTTATCTCAGAAACGTGGCTTCCGTCATTCGTGAGGTCAGTGGAGATGAGGGCGCATCTGATATTGATCGGCTGGTTGGCACACTGGAGAGTGAGAGCGGCACCAACATCACTAACAACTATATCTGGGAGGGTGCAATCCTGAATGGCAATGCACCCGTAGAGCATCCTAACCGCTCCATTGCTCAGGTGGTCTCTACTGAGACTTTGATGAGTAGGTCTCTGTACGAAAAAAATCTGGGCTGGGAGTTTAATAAGATTTGGAGCTGGGTTGGTACTTCTGCTCAAGGATATCCTATGTTGACAGGTTTTGTGAAGGCGGGGAAGGCGCCAGATCTGCTTGAAGAAATTCTGACAGATTTGACGATAAAGCAGCCTGTGCTACTGATCGATGACCCTGTAGTGAACTGGGTTGCTAAGGGAGAACAGGCTACAATCCATGCTCGGCTGTCACTTCCCGAAGGCACAAAGGTCGACAGTATAAAAGTCTTTTACGGTGAAAATAGTGACGGAAAAACTTTTAAAGACTTTGTCGAGATGACTGTTAACAAGGATAGCTATCAGGCTGTCTTACCACTGAAAAATCCCGGCAGCTACCATTACTTTGTGTCTGCTAATGTGGACGGACAGATAATCACTGTTCCTGCCGATATTTCCGCATCTTTACCGCTGCAACTTGATGACGGTGTTGTGGACGCAACTCCAAGAGAGGTCCTTTGCCAGTTGGGTGAAACATACCAGGAAGTAGGTTTTAATTGGATCACGGATCCCGCAGTGAAGGATTCAAAGGTTTGGTACAGAGGCAAGGGAGACAGTACTTGGAACGTTACTGATGGAGAGAGTGTGCGCCACTATCTAACTGAAGGCTGGGAAGAAATCCAGAGTCATTGGGCAACGATAACTGGTTTGGCTGCGGAAACCACCTACGAGTATGCGGTCGGCGGCATTTATGATGGTAAAGAGGTTCGAGGGGACATCCATACATTCACTACACTCCCTGCCTCAGGCGCATTTACTTTCATGCAGTACGGTGACCTCCAAGCAAAGAAACCAGAAGGCTATGATCCCTTCCTGAATACCATGGAACAGTTTGTGAATACGCTACCGGTACAACCAGATTTCCTGCTGAATACCGGCGACATTGTGGATGCTGGATATAAGAGTACACAATGGGCAAGTTTCTTCGACGTTGCTGAAACTTATATGGCTGACCGGCTAAATATTTTGCTGCCAGGCAACCATGAAAATACCGGTGATCTGCTCTACAAACAGTATGGCGCGCGAACGAGCCTGCCAAATGAACTGGAATACGGTCCGCTGGAGGGAACCGGTTGGTGTGTTGTTGGCGATGCATGCTTTGTCTTTGTCAACGCAGATCCGTACTCCGGTCAGGTAGGGGCAGATGTTGAAGCTGACCGAGCAAGATTCTTTACCGAGCAAACCGCGTGGGCTAAGACTGTTTATGAGAAAGCGGACAAAACCTGGCGGATTATGGCATCTCATGTGGGTACATATATTGTAAATTTCAACGATCCATCTGACTATCCCTATATCCCCGAGATGTGCGATGAACTGCAAGTGGATCTGTATTTGAATGGTCATGACCACGAGTATATCCGTACCACAACCAAGGATAACGTAATCTGCCCCATAGGCAGCGGCACAACCTATATGACCTGTTCTTCTTTGGGTGAAAAGCTGGACGCGTTTGAGCCGGGAACAGCCGGTGGTAAGTATGCGGTGGTTCATAAAGACGGCGCTGACAATTCTCAGCAGATTTTCAGCATGGTAACAGTGGATGGAAACGGCATCCACGCTACTGCATATCAACGTGGTGTCGAGGAAGATTGGTCCAAGTTTGATATTATTGATCATTATGATATCACTACTAGTCTGACCAAGGGTAGTCAGGCACCCACCGAAGTCACGGAGCCTGCTGGCCCTGAAATAACCGTGTTGCCCACTTATACTGTTCAGCCTGGCGACTGCTTATATCGCATTGCAAAGATGCTCTATGGCAACGGTGAAAAATGGAACGATCTGTATGAAGCAAATCGGAATATCATCAGCGACCCTGCATGTATCTACATAGGCCAAGTGCTGAGAATTCCAGCAAAATAAATTTCAAAGTGCGCCCATTATAAATAACACTTAGTGAACCTCACCACCCAAGCGTAAACGCTATCAAATCACCGCAGATAGGACTAACAAAGTAAGTCCTATCTGCGGTGGTCGCATTGTAACTGTTATTGCTGACGGCCTTTGTCGGCCAGGGGGTGCAGATATTTTCTTGGACTTAAATTGTATGTACGAAAATAAGTGGCTCTGCAAGCAGAATTGAGGGCCAGTTGAGAAAAATGATCGAAGGACACCATGGATAGATTAAAAGGCTGACTGAGCTGATATTTCGCAAAGATACTGCTCACTTGCGAGCAGGTGATAGCTGATCTCCGATATTAGGGCAAACTGTCTTTTCCTACATCAGTGAAAAGAAACAGCAGACCACCGTCCAAACACTGCTCAAACTGAGCCGGCTGCCGAAAAAGGCGCCGAAAACCATTGAAAACTTTGACTTTTCTCTGCTGAAAAGCAGAGACTTGGACCGGATCCGGGCATTGCCCTCCTTGGGCGCGGTCTATTCGCACCGCAATCTGGCCTTTATTGGACCGCCTGGAACAGGAAAAACGCATTTGGCGCAGGCATTTGGCTAAGCGGATCGCACCGCACGGTGTCAGATTCGAGTTCTGCGCTCTCCGCCATATGGGTCAGTGCGCGTAGTTGGCAATCGCAGCGGTCTGTAAAACCGTGACATCTGAAACATCGTTGGTTCAATTCCAACCTAACCCACCAGAAGAGGGACACCCTGAGAAGGGTGCCCCTTTTGCTTTTTAGGATGAAATGCTACAATGGTCGGAAAAATATAAAAGAGCTTGACGCACCTCGATAAAAAGAAAAGCGGAGCCAGGTTTTCCCTAGCTCCGCCTGATTATGTGGCTTTCAAAAATATTACAGAATTCTTGCAATCTCAAGCGCTTCGCCGATGGCTGCGATGACACCCACGTTCGTTTTTAGGGCAGGTAGTACAAATACTAGATAGCTCAGCAACATCCAACATCTGCATAGTTGCAATCCGGGGTGTGGTACTCTTTATCCCAGCGTTGTCCAGAAATCGCGCACCTTGTTGATATTATAGTAAATGTCCTCAGTGCTCACATGGATCAGATTCCAGTCCTCCAGAGGCACTGAGCCCTCTGCCGGTTCAATATCATCGCGGATAGGCCAACCGCCCAGGGTGTTGAATGGATCATTGCCGCTGGTATCACCATCCGTACCGCCCATCATAAAGCGGATTAGGAGCTTTGCTGCATTGGGATGCTGGCAGTTGTTGACAACATATAGGCTGTTGATTTGCGGAATACCAACAGTAGGTTCCAGATTGATAGGAACCAAGCACCAATTATTATCTTTATTTTTGCGGAGCTTTGTGGAAGAAGCAAAGCCAATGGGCGGAGTGGACTGTCCACGAGTACCAACGCCTTCGGCAACATCATCGGAAGAAGACGTAAAAATCGGCTCGTTCTCGTACAGACGCTTCAAAAATTCATAACCGGCATTCTCACAGCCCTCAGAAAGGACTAGGTCCTCGCCAGTTAAATCCTTATATGCATCCTCCAGCATGGCAGGAGTATCCCCCACACAGAAACCTGTTGCCCAAGATGCCCAAGCAAGGTCATTCAAAATGTTTTGCATCATTACGCGGCCTTTCCACTCGGGCTGTGTGACTTCCCAAATGTTGGTGACAGGGGGCTTATCAGGATATGCATCGCCATTGTAAAACAACTGTGTCATCTCAATATAGAGAGGCGTGCTGGTCTGCTTGTAAATATCGTCTACATGGGACAGAATATCTTCCGGCCGATAGTTATAGAAAATGTTCGACTCTACGTATTCAGCGTAGATAGATCCGTCTTGATCTTTATAGTGAACCACATCCGCCACATACCGACCGGCCTCATACTCGCGAGTTACCTTTTCCAGAAGTTCGCTACCGCTGATATCGAAAGCGGTGCAGACAACACCGGGATACTTAGCGTTAAAGGCGTTAGCCACCTTGCCGCAGCGAGAAGAAATAGAATACAGTGTAACACTGCCTTCCTGCTTGGCCAACTCATACAGTTCCTCTTCTGTTTCATCGCTATTAAAGATACCAGAGGACTTTTCCCACTCCGTCAGCTCCGCCTCAGCGCCTTCCGTCTGGGGTGCATCTTTCTGCTCAGTGGAAGATTCTTTTGAGCCACCGCATGCGGTCGTCAGCAGAAGCATTGCTGCCATCAAGCCGCAAATTGAACGTTTTTTCATTGTCGTCATGCAAGAGACCCTCCTTTTATATTAATGCATCTGGCTGGGTGGCACACCCTATGCATTATTTATAACGCATATAGGAACTAAATTCTATTGATAAACAGAACAAAGAACAAAGTTTCATTTTGCACATTATTCCGAAATTGAAGCTGATAGTTGATTTTTGTTCCGTCACAATGTACAACTATACCAGAAGCAGAAGAATGGGGGCACATCCATGGAAAAAAATCCGTATGAAATCATTCGCACTAATTATCCTAGTTATTCCAAAGTCTTTCGTGTGATTGCAGACTATATTCTGAATCATTCGGACGAAGTGCTGAAAACGAATATCCATAAACTGGGCCGAGATCTCGATATTGCGGAATCCAGTATCGTTCGGTTCTGTAAGGCTCTTGGATATTCAGGCTTCAGCGAGTTAAAAATCATGTTGGCAAAATATGGCCGTCAAAGCTCTAAAATTATTTTTGAGAATTTGAAGGACGGCTCTCCGGAGGCGACTTCTCGAGATGTTTTTTCGCTTAGCATTGAAACCCTTCAAATTGCAGCAGAACAACTTGATTTTAGTACTATTAAAGAAACCGCGGATCTATTGAGCAAGGCGGAACGCGTCGTAATCTGTGGCGTTGGTGCTTCTGCAAGTGTGGCGGAAAGCTTTGCCGCACATCTTCTACGGATTGGTATTACAGCGGAGGCTGCAACAGACAGTGAGTTGATGCAGCTGATTGCTCGGGCCGCGAATGAACGCACGCTATTTATCGCTATTACAAAAAGCGGGCGAAACATTCCGCTGGTCCATGCGTTTGAAATTGCTAAGTCCCACGGAGCTATGACTGCCTGTATGACGGGTTTTGAATATACACCTATCAAGAAATACTGCGATGTACAGATTGTTCATTACTGTCCTACAACAATATTGATGTCCGCCCGCATTGTTCAAAACACCATCATCGACTGCATCTGCATCAACGCAACCATTCAGCGACAAGACGAGATTGAAAAGATATGGGATGAGAATCGAAAAGTTATTGAGTGCCTTCGCATATAGAAAAAGTAACCATAAAGGAGGAACTGTGTCTATGGAACAAAAAAACAGTCGACAGATAAAATTCAAACGCCTGAAGAATCAGGTCAAGGCAGTCGTAACCAACCCCTATAACGTGATCGTGCTGGTTGCCATTGTTTTGCTGACTTATTTGATCGTTCTTCCCCTGGTAGACATGCTCTCCACCACGTTCCAGCTCGCGCAGCGGGACCTGAGAGCCACCGGCGGCACCATGGCCGACGTAGGCAAATTTACCCTGTACTATTGGCAGCGGCTGCTGGCCAGTGACCTTTCCTGGAATCTGCTGTTCAAGCCCCTGCTGAACTCCCTGACCATCGGCGTCGGCGTTTCCGTATGCGCCATCGCCCTTGGCTCCATACTGGCCTGGCTGATGGTCCGCAGCGACCTTCCCTTCAAGCCCTTCTTCTCCTTGGCGGTGATCATCCCCTATATGATCCCCTCCTGGGTCAAGTCTCAGGCATGGCTGAGTATGTTCAAGACCCCCCGCGTCGGCGGCGCTCCCGGCTTTATCGCGGCCCTCATGATGAATGCGGGCGTATCCACGGAGCAGATCGAAGCCATTCTGTCTCCCATCGCTTACGGCCGTCTGGCGATCATCATTGTGCTGACGCTCCACTATTACGCATATACATATCTGCTGGTGTCCGCAGCACTGAACTCCATCAACTCCGAGCTGGAGGAGATGGGCGAGATCCAGGGAGCCAGCAAGCCCCTGATCCTGCGGAAGATCACCCTGCCTCTGGTGCTGCCCGCGATGCTTTCCGCCGTGATCCTGACCTTCTCCAAGGCCATCGGCACCTTCGGCACCATCAACTATCTGGGCTCTCCCGTCAGCTTCCGGACGCTGTCCAGCGAGCTGTATTCCAACAGTAAGTCCCAGAACACGCAGACGGCCTTCGCCATGGCCATCCTGATGATCTGCATCGCTTCTCTGTCTGTGTTCATCAACCAGCGGCTCATCGGCGCCCGCAAGTCCTATGCCACCATCGGCGGCAAGGGCGGACGGTCCACCCCCATCGGTCTGGGCGGCTGGAAGCCCCTTGTGACCATCATCCTGTTCATCTTCTTCATCGTCGGCATCATCATGCCGGTAATCATCCTGATCCTGGAGAGCTGCATGCTGAAGGAGGGCACCTATTCTCTGTCCAACTTCACGCTGTACTACTGGATCGGCGAGGGTGATCCCAACATCATGGAGGGCGTCTCCGGCATCTTCAAGAATGAAACCTTTATGATGTCTCTGGTGAACTCCCTGAAGCTGACCCTTGTCAACGGCGTGTTCGGCACCATCTTCGGTCAGATGCTCGGTTACATCTGCGCCAAGGGCCGCGGCAAGCTCCACGGCAAGCTGGTGGAGCAGCTGGTGTTTATCCCCTACCTGATCCCCTCCGTGGCGTTCGGCGGCATTTACCTGTCCATGTTCTCCAAGCCTCAGACGCTCTTCGGCGTAACGCTCATTCCGGCCCTGTACGGCACCTTCGCCCTGCTGACGCTGACCTCCGTGGTCAAGCATCTGCCCTTTGCCTCCCGCGCCGGTACCTCCAACATGCTGCAGATCAGCGGCGAGCTGGAGGAGGCCGCCACCATCGAGGGCGCAGGCTTCTTCAAGCGTTTTGTCAAGATCGTGTTCCCCCTGTCCAAGGGCGGCTTTATTTCCGGCTTCATGCTGATCTTCGTTTCCATTATGAAGGAATTGGATCTGATCATCCTGATCATGACGCCCAAGACCTCCACGCTGCCGTATCTGGCGTTCCAGTACCAGAACCAGAACTGCCCGCAGGCTTCTAACTGCGTGGCCATCGTGATGTTCTCCATCGTGTTCCTGGTATACGCACTGGCAAATATCTTCGGAGACGCAGACCTGGCCAAGAGCATGGCCGGCTGAGATGAGATAAAAAAGAGGAGACGAGACCATGAGTAAAATTGAACTGACTCATATCGATAAATATTACGGCAAAAACCACGTTCTGAAGGATCTGAACCTCACCATCGAGGACGGCGACTTCATGACCCTGCTGGGACCCTCCGGCTGCGGCAAGACCACCACCCTCCGCGTGGTCTCCGGCCTGGAAAAGCCCCAGAACGGCATCATCCTGATGGACGGCAAGGAGATCGTCAACGCGGCGGAGGCTTCTTTCGCCCCGCCCAGCAAGCGCAACCTGAATCTGGTGTTCCAGTCCTACGCGCTGTGGCCCCACATGACCGTGTTCGACAACGTGGCCTTCGGCCTGCGTATCCGCAAGGAAAACAACGAGACCATCGCCAAAAAGGTCGCCAGCGCTCTGGACCGTATGCAGATCGGTGAATTCGCCAAGCGCTATCCCACCGAGCTGTCCGGCGGCCAGCAGCAGCGTGTGGCCATCGCCCGCGCCATCGTTTCCGAGCCCAGACGGCTTCTGCTGGATGAGCCTCTTTCCAACCTGGACGCCAAGCTCCGCGTGGATATGCGCGCCGAGCTGAAGCGGCTCCATCACGAGACCGGCACCACCATCATCTACGTCACCCACGATCAGGTGGAGGCGCTGACCATGTCCACCCGCATCGCCCTGTACCGCAAGGGCGAGCTGGTGCAGGTCGCACCGCCTCTGGAGCTGTATGACAACCCTGTGAACCTCTACACGGCCGACTTCATCGGCAACCCCAGCATCAACTTCGTCAAGGGCACCGCTCAGGTGGAGGCCGGCGGTATGCGGGTCGATAGTCCTCTCGGTCAGCTGGGCTTCGAGCGGGGCGATATGACCGAGGCCGCGCCCCAGTCCGGCAGCGTCGATGTGACCATCGGCGTCCGGCCCGAGCAGCTGTCCATCAGCCGTCAGGCGGATGACGCGCATTGGGTGGAAGGCCACGTTTACTCCGGCATGCCCGCCGGTTCCGAAACGCTGGTCAGCGTCCGGGTGGGCGACACCATGCTGACGGTCAAGGAGCTTGGCTCCACCCACTACGCCAGCGACGAGCCGGTGTATCTGGGCTTCAATCCCAAGAAGGTCAACGTTTTCGAGACCAAGAGCGAGAATCTGATCAAATACTGCGTGTAACAAAATAGGACAGGAGAATAACTGATATGCTGACAACCGTTTTATTCGATATGGGCGGAACGTTGGAGGACATTTGGCACAACGAGGGGACCAAACGAGAGGCGCTACAATGCGTGTGGGATACGTTGCGGGCCCATGGGCTAGAGCCGGAAGTAGACTTCGGTCAATTTCAGGAATTAATTCTGGAAGGCATCCGGGAATACAAAACCTGGTGCGATCTGGAATTCCGAGAAAAAAAGCCGGAGGAAATCTGGCCGGAATATTATTTGAAAGCATTTAACTTCAATCGCAAGGCATTGACCGACATCTGTGAGGAGCTGGCGAACATGTGGGAATGCACCTATTTTCATCGGGAACTCCGGCCCGGTGTGCGGGAGATGCTGGCGGGGCTGAAGGCACGGGGTTACCGCATCGGCGTAATCTCCAACAATGCATCTCTTTACAACGTCTTCAATGTTCTGGAGGGATACGGCATCCGGGAGTACATGGAAGATGTAGAGGTCTCCAGTATAACAGGATATCGAAAGCCGCACCCTGAGATTTTCCGTATTTCCATGAAGCAGATGCAGGAAAAACCGGAGAACTGCGTTTATGTAGGTGATACACTTTCACGCGATGTCATTGGCTCCAAAGAATTCGGATTTGGAAAGGCAGTGTATATCCAATCGTTTCTCTCGGCCCAGAAGGATGTGGGAGTTGTCTCTTCCATCCAACCGGATGTCACAATTCAAAATATGGACGAACTGGTTCCCTGGCTGGATAGCGTGAATTCGGAAATGGATTCAAAATCATAATACGGCAATACGAGAAAGGAGAAGTACCGTGAAAAATTATGATACCTTTATTATCGGCCAACTCTGTATCGACGAGGTCGTGGGCTTTGATGGCACCAGTGAATGGTCCATTGGTGGAGCTGTCGTGTATTCTTCCTATTCCGCACTGGCCGGCGGAAACCGTGTGGGCATCCTCATCAAGTCCAGTGCGAAAGATAAAATGATGCCCTACATTCTACCTGTCCACAACGACGATATCTATTGGAGGGAGTCTGCTAGCGGCACCTCCTCTATCCGTAATGTGTTTCTGGACGAAAAGCGTGAGCGGCGCACCACCACAGCCTTGGCTCAAGGCTCGCAGATTACTGCTGCAGAGATTCCGGACGACGTGCAGGCAAAGGTTTTCCACCTTGCCGGGCTAATGAACGGTGATTACGAAAACGCCATAATCCCCATGCTGGCCAAGCGGGGCAAGGTCGCGCTGGATATGCAATGCTACCTGCGGACGCCGGACCGTGTGAGCGGAGAAATGGTATATGGTGACTGGCCCTACAAGAAGGAGTTCTTCCCGTATATCACATACCTGAAAACTGATGCCGCTGAGGCCGAGATTCTGACTGGCACATCCGACCGGAGGGAAGCTGCACGGCTGATGGTGGAATGGGGTGTAAAGGAAGCCCTCATCACACACAATACCGAGGTACTGGTCTATGACGGCAAGGACTATTACACTTGTCCGCTGAAACCCAGAGGGCTGGATGGCCGCACCGGTAGAGGCGATACCACATTCTCCGCCTATATTACCGAGCGAGAACGGGCATCTATCCCCCAGGCTCTGGAGTATGCGACCGCACTGGTTTCCTTGAAGATGGAGACGCCGGGGCCATTCAAGGGCAAGCGGGAGGATGTCGAAACATTTATCCACCAATATTACCGTTAAACGCATATTTTCATTACGAACTTGCTTGATATTCTCCCGCACTATCGCTTTTGGCAACAAGGAAAGGACGTACACTGACTTTTTTGGAGAGGCTCGGTTCTTCTGTTAAAAGGTTCTTGTGTGACATATTTAGAAAGGGCGCGTTGCAAAATAGGCTCACAAAGGACGCGGGGGCAAAAGATCAGAGAAAGATCTTTTGCCCCCGCGTTTGTTTGTACGAGCTGCTATTCTGTGGAAATTGCAAGGCGTTTGGACGCAACAAAACTGACCCTGACTCCAAGATCAGCGTCCAATGTGGATGATCCAGCTGTTTTTGGAGTCAATCCCAAATTTTGTGTAAACGCTAAATTGTGGTGCAAAATAGAGCAAAAATATTTTAAGGCGGGAGCGGCGCAAGCTGCTGCCGCCTTTTCTACAAAAATAACAGCGCTTCGAGGGGATGTCAAGGGCGGAGGCGTCATCCTCCGTTCATCTCGACTCTTGACATTCCGGTTGCAGCCGGTCAGTCCGGCATGCGGTCGGCAAAGAACACCGCCAACTGTGCGTGAATTACGCTCCAGTCTCGCCGCCGATGTCCACGGTGGGGGTCATGTGGTTGGCGTACTGCATACCCAGCATCTCCTGCTTGCCGCCGGCGCCGGAGTCGCCGGTAGCAGGCTCGAATACGCCGATCTTTACGACTTTTTCGCCGGAAGCGGCGTC